>Ga0213868_10003244_pt1 | contig 15232 bp, 7 predicted proteins | sample PICome_9_FD_160087 | JGI IMG/M metagenome (GOLD analysis project Ga0213868, IMG submission 160087) | Coastal seawater microbial communities near Pivers Island, North Carolina, United States - PICO127 | ecosystem: Environmental > Aquatic > Marine > Coastal | place: USA: North Carolina | collected...
ATTATTACTTTTCACGAAATAAAATAAATAATAGATTTCTGCTATTTATTTTATTTGTATTTTTATAATTTGATTAATTCTACATCCGTCTGTTCTACAAAATGATATACTAAACCATCATTATTATAATCTTCAATATATTTTATTGTCTTCACTCCTGAAGCAATAAGTAGACGACAACACACTAAACATGGAAAATGGGTAATGTATGCTGTACACCCTTCACAAGATACTCCACGTTTCGCACAATCACATATCGCATTTTGCTCCGCATGTACTATGGCTTGCTCATGATTGTCACGCACCACACTCATATGCACACTTCCAGGAAGATATCCATTATAACCTTGACTTACAATTCGATTGTCCTTCACTAATACACAACCCACATGTAAACGCTTACATGGACTTCGTGTAGCAGTAACCTTTGCAATTTCAGTAAAGTATTGATCCCATGATGGACGTGATACAATCTCAATTTGTTCTTTTGTATTATTCGACATAGTTTTATTATTCTCTACGACAAGGTTCTCTTATTTATCCATTAAGAAATATTTCTATATTATTTTATCACTAATGAATCTTATATAAAGACGAAAAGTATTAGAATCTATATAGAATCTAAATATTGTAAATACTTTTGTCAAAGATGAATTGTTATTTTAATTGTAAATACAATGAATTGATTGAACCTCTTTACGGAATGAAAAGAAACAGCGACCATGATAAGATACTATTGCAAGAAAATATACTTCCACATTCTTATCAGGTGAATGAACGAATTGATATGACGTCTTATGATACGTACAGCATTGATCCACTAGGATGTGAAGACGCGGATGATGCATTTAGTATATATGAAAAAAATGATAAACTATTTCTTGCAATACATATTGCGGATCCAACAGAATTCATTAACCCTTGTTCAACTATGTGGAAAGACATTGAAAATAGAATAGTTACAAGATACCCATCCAACCATAAACCAATACATATGATACCTGAAAGTATAATGGAACAAGCAAGTTTAATGGTCAATAAGGAGGGAAACATAAAATTAGCTATTACTATTTTATCAGAAATTAATACCGAAACCTATCAACCATGCAATACAATCAAATTGCTATTCACAAAGGTAACGGTAGCATCAGAACATTCGTTAAGCTATCATAACGCAAGCGAATTATTTGAATCAGGACACGATACTATTGTTACCGGTGTGAAAATTAGCGAAGCACTCACTCAACTACGAAGCGAAAAAACCAAGGGAGTACGGTTAAATGATATTACTACTTCCTACCCAAAATACACCGATGACAATCCGCCCATATTATATAAGGATACGTTGGGAGAAAAAAAAATGAAACAAATGATAGCAGAATTCGCCATCTTTGCAAATTCATTTGTAGGAGAATACTTGAAAATACATTTCAATGGCGACGGATTATATAGAGTGTGCGCAGCACAAGAATGGTTAAATACGGTGTATAATGATATAACCGGACCAGAGTTATTAAATGAAATTATTGTAAACGGAATCAAAGCGGAATACTTATCCTCTGTACAATCACACGATCTTGTTGGTGCACCAGAATATTGTCACTTTACTTCCCCTATACGAAGACTTACTGATTGTGTGTGTCATTATTTATTAAAATACATACACTTACGTGATAAAAAAGTGAATAATGATATTATAGTTCCTTTCTTAAAAAATCAATTAGAAGTGTATTCTCAATCTAGTGTGAAAGTCTCAAAGGCAATCAAAAATATACAATACAAAGATACCAAGTTACGACTTTTGCAAACGATGAGTAATATGCTAGAACAAGATGAAACAGTCAATATTCAATTTTATATCAGTAGTTTTACCGGAGGGTTTTTGAATATCATCATATGTAACATAAACAATCATATGGTATATATCTCCTATACTCTACGTAGACAGACGTTGTCTACAAAATATACAATAAAAGAAAAACAGGAAAGAACATTATCGAAAGTTATTTGTTTTGGAAAATTTGACGAAGGAAGTATACCAGAATTAGACTCTCTTTTTATTCTATGATTGTATACATTAAAATTGAAGATAAACTATTATTCGAAGAACATGATTCATATTAGATCATACCATATAATTCAATTATACTTCTCGTAAGATAAATATAAAAATAATGGAATTTATTCACTCTACAGTATCTACTATTTCAGATACTAATAGTGATGAAGTAGCAATCGATATTAACGATACCATTGCGATAAGCGTTAATGACACTGATAATGATGAGAAAACATCATCAATTAATAATAACGAATTAGAAGAATTCCATGTATACCAGATATATGCTGATAGCAAAAAATCTACGTATCAAACAGAATATTGGGTTAATAGACTATCTTCAGGTAAACGTGTCACTTTACTTTTAACTACAACATTTCGTTGGGGAACCTTTGAAATTGAATTAACTGATACCGAAAAAGAAGAAATTTTAAAAAAAGAAACAATTGTATTGAATGAATATAATTGTTCGGGACAAGAACTATGGGATGGGTGTGATCAATTTCATGAAATTCGTTACCAAGAAAAATATTCAGACAGCGAATTAAAAGAAATCAAAAAAATGATCTATTGGCATGATAACGAAGAAGAGAGAGAAGAACAGGAAGAAGAGGATGATGAATATTTATACGATAGTGATGCTGAGTACTGTTTTGATTTGGACGTGTTGGAGGCAAACAAATGGGAAATAGATGATACAGTTTACGGATTTGATACCGGGTGTGAATTGAAACTTATTAGCGATTAATATAAATAAATAATTACAATTATATTACATATACATATTTTACCTATTTCTTTATTTTTAATTTTCTACCGGTGGTTGGTTTCATATTATATTGTCCTTTCGTTAGAGAATCAATAGGAACTTTATTTGCTTCACTGAAGTTTATTAGCTCTTCTTCTAAATTTTTTATTTCTTCGTCAATACTTTTCTTACTTGACTTTATGGCATTTAAAGAATCATCTAATTCTACAAGACGATTCACTATATCGTCAATGGAAGGTTCTGGCATTTTTGTAATATACATTTCTAATATTTATTAATTATTCCAAATTGAACGAATAGATATGATATAGGATATAATACAAACAGGTGCAATAAACTTCCATATATAAAAATCATATGTCTGTTACGATCAACGGATTCGCTGAATTTGTTTTCACCCAATATCCTTTTTGTTTCTCAATTTGATATTTATTATTATTAGATTTGGCAATTTCTACGTATGTGTTTGTACTTGTAACATATTTATGAATCGACAAGATATTTTCTCCTCCAATGGTTCCGGTTACATGCATACCTATTAAATTCATGCCTTCTTCTACATCGATACTGATAGATTTTAGGAAAACTTCGACATTACTCTTACCTCCTACTGTCTTATTTTCTCCAGCTTCTACATTAAAAGCATCCAATACATATTGAGGAGCAATGAAAACCGTAAGGTATGAATTACCGAATACAGCGGTACCAATCGACGGCAATTGACTGCCAATATCAAACCTCACTGTCGTCAAGTTGGAGCATTGCCAGAAAGCATAGGATCCAATAGTCGTAAGTGATGCCGGTAGAGTAATTATATTCAGACCTGAAAGCTTAAACACATAATCTCCTATAGATTCAAGTTGGCTGCCACTTGCGAAGTTTACACCGGACAAATTAGAACAACTTTCGAAAGCCCCTTTGTTTATCCTCGTCACTGATGCAGGTAGAGTGATGCTCCCATTCAGACCTGAAAGCTTAAAGACATAATTATTAATCGTCGCCAGTTGGTTAAGTTCATTTATGTTGACAGAGGTCAAGCTGGAGCATTCACGAAACACATCTAATCCTATACTCGTCACTGATACAGGGAGAGTAATGCTCCCACTCAGACCTGAATTACGAAAGGCAGCACCATCAATCGTCTCAAGTTGACTACCTGATTCAAAGATAACAGAGGTCAAGCTGGAGCAGTCACGGAAAGCAGAGCCCCCTATACTCGTCAGAGATGCTGGTAGAGTAATGCTCCCACTCAGACCTGCTGATTGTGTAAAGGCACCTTCACCAATAGTGCTATATCCTGTTATGATGACATCTACCGCACCAGACCCATCGCCAATATTATTTTGTACTATTGCACTCGTAAGTGGTCATGTACCATGGATAGTATGGGTCGTATTGACACTACTAAGTAAGTTGTTGGTAACACGTGTAGTGGATTCTTCAGGACTGTCAATCGAATAGACCGTGATATTCTCCAAAGGAATAATCGATAGAGGAACGCTATTATTTGTTATTACCCAATATCCTTTGTTTTCTTGTAATATGTAATATTCACCATTATCATCACTACTAGTTTTTGTTATTTCATCATATCCATTTTGCACTGGGTTATGTACATACACATTTAGTATATTATTACCTTGTATAGCTCCAGGCATTCTCATTCCAATATTATTCATTCCAGTAGTCACAACTATTGTTTTAAGTATAACAGTAACAGTGACTCCAGATTTATCTCCTACTGTCTTATTGATACCAACTGTTACACCAAAAACATCCAATACTGATTGAGGAGCAGTGAACGAAGTAATATTTGAATTAGCAAAGACACTATCACCAATCGTCTCAAGTTGACTACCACTTTCAAAGCTTACAGAGGTCAAGCTGGAGCACGAACTGAAAGCATAGCCTTTTAGGTTCGTCAATGATGCTGGTAGAGTAATGCTCCCACTTAGACCTGAATATTGAAAGGCAGCAACATCAATTGTGTCAAGTAGAACAAGTTCATTAAAGTTCACTGAGGTCAAGCTGGAGCAGGACTCGAAAGCTAGACTTCCTATGCTCGTCACTGATGATGGTAAAGTAATGCTTGTCAGACCTGATTCTCGAAAGGAATGAGAACCAATCATCGTTAGTTGACTGTTTGGTTTAAAGTTCACAGAGGTCAAGCTGGAGCAGGAAGAGAAAGCTTTGAATCCTATACTCTTTACTGAGGCTGGGAGAGTAATGCTACCACTCAAATCCGAAGACTGAAATGCATTATCACCAATCGAGGTGAACCCGGTTATGATGACATCTACCGCACTAGACCCATCGCCAATGTGTTGTTGTACTATTGTTGGTGTTAGTATGTCTGTACCATCGATTATTGTAGATGAGCGGGATAGATATACATTGACACCGGCTTTATCACCTACCGTCTTATTAGTACCAACTGATACCCCAAAAAGTGTCAATACGGATTGAGGGGCGGTGAATGAAGAAAGACCTGAAAGAATAAAGACACTTGAACCACCAATCGTCTCCAGTTGACTACCACTCTCAAAGCTTACAGAGGTCAAGCTGGAGCATTGTCGAAAAGCATTGTTTCCTATGCTTGTCAGAGATGCTGGTAGAGTAATACCACTCAGACCTGAAAAGGCAAAGACAGTACTACCAATCGTCGTCAGTTGACTTCCACTCTCGAAGTTCACAGAGGTCAATGCGGTGCACGAATGGAAAGCAGCCGCATCAAGGATCGTCACTGATGCTGGTAGAGTAATGCTGGTCATACCTGAACGACCAAATGCAAAACGACCAATAGTGTCAAGTTGACTGTTTGGTTCAAAGCTCACAGATGTCAAGGTGGAGGAGCTGTTATAGAAAGCATTGTCTCCTATTCTCGTCAGTGATGCTGGGAAAGTAATGCTCCCACTCAGACCTGATTGATAAAAGGCATAAGTACCAATCGTCGCCAGTTGACTGCCATTCTCAAAGCTCACAGAGGTCAAGCTGGAGCAGTCTTGGAAAGCACTGCTTCCAATTTCTGTCAGCGATGCTGGTAGAGTAATGCTCCCACTTAGACCTGATTTTTGAAAGACATAAGCACCAATCGTGTCAAGTTGACTGTTTGGTTCAAAGCTCACAGAGGTCAAGCTGGAGCAGTCTTGGAAAGCACTGCTTCCAATTTCTGTCAGCGATGCTGGTAGAGTAATGCTCCCACTTAGACCTGAATTTTGAAAGACAGCATAACCAATCGTCGCCAGTTGTGTTAATTCCTCTAAGTTTACAGAGGTCAAGTTGGAGCAGGATCCGAAACCATCGTTTCCTATACTCGTCAATGATGCGGGTAGAGTAATGCTCCCACTCAGACCTGAATTCTTAAAGGCACTCCTACCTATCGAGGTGAATCCGGTTATGATGACATCTACCGCACTAGACCCATCGTCAATATTATTTTGTACTATTGTTGGCGTTAGTTCTCCTATACCATCGATAGTATGGGTCGTATCGACACTATTAAGTAAGTTGTTGGTCAAAAGTGTAGTGACTTCTTCAGGACTGTCTAAAGAATAGACTGTGATATTCTCTTTTCCTCCAATTTTATTTGTAATCCCTGCAATTAGGTTAAGTGAATTAAGTTGATTATTATATGCAGTGAAAGATGTCATAGAGGAATCCTTGAAAACGTTGTATCCGATGTATATAAGATTATTTCCAGACAATGTGATCGAACGTAATGATTTGCAATGTGCAAAAGCCTCATCAAACAACACGGTTGTGGAGACAGGAAGTGTTACATCTTCTAAAGAAGTGCTATAAAATGATTGATAACCTATTGTTTTCAGATTACTTCCCTCATCAAAAATAATGTTAGTTAAACTTTTTACTCCTTTGAATGCTTTATCTTTTATTCCAATTATGCTTTTTCCAATTCTTAAGTTCCTTATTGAGGATCCCTCAAACGCTCCTTCACCAATAGAGACGTATCCATCTACATATACATCGGTTGCTGTGCCAATGACTTCTTTGACCATTTCATAGGTTAAATCGTAAGTTCCTTGTATAGTCACTACATCTACAGCTGAAATACGTGTTGACATATTTGTAATATTTTTTATGTGATATTAACGTTCAATCTTCTTATTTTATTATCACATAAAAATTAAAGTGCATGTTTTCATGTTTGAGAACATCCTATTATTCTACCGATTGAATAATATCTATCGATGTATTATTATTTGTTATTACCCAATATCCTTCTTTTTCTTGTAAAATGTAATGATCTCCGTCAGCTTCAGACGTTTTCTCGAGTTCATCATATCTGTGTTTGTTGGTATTATACTCGTACACTGTAGTAATATTATCTCCTTTAATGGAACCTTGAACAGGCATACCAATTAGATTCATTCCAGTAATCACCTCTATTGTCATCGTTTGGTTGAAAGTATTATCAGAGACTACTACACTATTATTATCATTCGTTTTTACCCAATAACCTTTGTTTTCTTGTAATTCGTAGTGATCTCCAAATTCATCATTCGTTTTCTCGATTACTTGATAGGTCAATTTATCCGGGTCATGCTTGTACACCACTGTAATATTATCTCCTTTTATGGAACCTCCAAAAGGCATACCAATTAGATTCATTCCAGTAGTCATCTGTATTGTATTTCCTGATACTGATACAAATACGTTAGCTTTACCTCCTACTGTCTGACTTTCTCCAACTTCTACACCAAAAAGACGCAATACTGATTCAGGAGCGGAGAATGAAGAAAGACTTGTACTTTCAAATATGCGGATACCAACCGTCGTTAGCTGACTACCCTGTTCAAAGTTCACAGATGTCATACTAGTGCATTTATAAAAAAGAAAGCTTCCCATGCTATTAAGTGATGCTGGTATTGTAATACTCCCAGACAGTCCTGATTCACGAAATGTATTAGAACCTATCGTCTCAAGTTGACTACCATTTTCAAAACTCACCGAGGTCAACTGGTTACATCGATAGAAAGCGTTGTCGGATATTATTTTAAGTGATGCTGGGAAAGTAATGGTGTTACGGATGGTTGATTGCTGAAATGCACGGAAACCAATCTTCGTTAGTTGACTGTTTTGTTGAAAGCTCACGTCGGTCAAGCCGGGTCATTGACGGAAAGCTCCGTCTCCTATACTCGTCAGTGATGATGGAAAAGTAATAGGATCAATTATTCCTGAATTATAAAAGGCTTGCTTACCAATCGACTCAAGTAGAATAAGTTCATTAAAGTTCACAGAGTTCAAGCTGGAGCAGGAAGAGAAAACCTTCTCTCCTATACTCGTGAGTGAAGCTGGTAGAATAATGCTCCCACTCAGACCTGAACTTTTAAAGGCATTATCACCAATCGTCGCCAGTTGACTACCATCTGCAAAACTCACCGAGGTCAATTGGGCAAGGTAATATATATCGCCTTCTTCTATGCTCGTCAGAGATGCTGGTACAGTAATGGTAATTGAAACGGAAGAATCAAAAACATTATCATAAATCGTTGGTAGGGATGATAAGTTTACAGTGGTCAAGCTGGAGCAGGAACGGAACGCATCGGTTGCTATTGACGTGAGTGATGATGGTAAATTAATGATCCCATTCAGAGCGGAAGAATAAAATGTTTGAAAACCAATAAGTGATAATTTACTGCCACTCTCAAATATCAAAGAAAAAGGGTTGGTACAATCTCGGAACAACCCGGATCCTAAGTTAGTCACTGATGCTGGTATTGTAATGCTCCCACTCACACCTGATCCCTCAAATGTACTAGTGTATAAACTCGTTATCTTACTATTTTTTTCAAATGTCACAGAGGACAATTTGGTGCAGCCAAAGAAACAAGCTTGTCCTATGCTCGTCACGGATGCCGGTATAGTAATGCTTTCCAAACCAGAATTACGAAAGGTATTGCCCATGTTCAACTCAACACCAATCGTCTTAAGTTGATTGAGTTCATTAAAGTTCACAGAGGTCAATTTGGTGCAGTCTTGAAAAGCATAGGCTCCTATGCTCGTCAGTGATTCTGGTAGAGTAATGCTCTCAATCAGACCTAATTCACGAAAAGCATTATTACCAATCGTCTCTAGTTGACTGCCACTCTCAAAACTCACAGAGGTCAATTTGGTGCACAAAGTGAAAGCACCGGTTCCAATGCTCATCAGTGATGCTGGGAGAGTAATACTCTCAATCAGACCTAAATAAGCAAATGCATAATTACCAATCGTCTCTAGTTGACTGTCACTCTTAAAGTTTATAGAGGTCAAGCTGGAGCAGCCATAGAAAACCTCGGCTCCAATGTTCGTGAGTGATGCTGGTAGAGTAATGCTCCCACTCAGACCTGAACTTTTAAAAGCATTATCACCAATCGTCTCAAGTTGACTACCATTTGCAAAACTCAAAGAGGTCAATTGGGAAAGGTAAAATGTATCGCCTTTTACTATACTCGTCTGAGATGCTGGTACATTGATGGTTAATGAAACGGAAGAATCAAAAACATCTACACCAATCGTCGGTAGGGATGATAAGTTTACAGTGGTCAAGCTGGAACAAAGATAGAAACCCCTGTCTCCTATACTCGTGAGTGATGCTGGTAGAGTAATGCTCCCAATCAGACCTGAAGACTGAAAGGCAGAAATTCCAATCGTCTCAAGTTGATTGAGTTCATGAAAATTCACAGAGGTCAAGCTGGAGCATTTAACGAAAGCAGTGTTTCCAATTCTAGTGACAGATTTTGGAAGAGTAATGCTACCAGACACACCCATCCAATTAAATGCATCATTACCTATCGTATCTAATTGACTGTTTGATCCAAATTCCACAGAGGTCAAATTGAAGCATTGTCGAAAAGCACTTTCTTCTATACGGGTCAGTGATGCGGGTAGAGTAATGCTCCCAGACAGACCTTTATTGGTATCCGGATACGTATTATAAAATGCAAAAGATCCAATCGTCTCAAGTTTACTGTTTTGTTCAAAGGTCAACTGAAACGGGTTTAGGGTAGTACGGAAAGCGTTGGTTCCTATGGTCTTAAGTGACGCTGGTAGAGTAATGATACCATTCACCCCGGAACCCTCAAATGCACTATCACCAATCGTATCAAGTTGACTACCATTTGCAAAACTCAAAGAGGTCAATTCGGAGCAGCCAGAGAAAGCATGGGCTCCAATGTTCGTGAGTGATACTGGTAGAGTAATGCTTGTCAGACCTGAACTTTTAAAGGCATTATTACCAATCGTTACTAGTTGACTGGTTGATTCAAAACTCACAGAGATCAATTGGGAATTGTAAAATATATCGCCTTCTACTATACTCGTCTGAGATGCTGGTACAGTGATGGTTAATGAAACGGAAGAATCAAAAACATCTACACCAATCGTCGGTAGGGATGATAAGTTCACAGATTCCAACTCGTAGCATTGATCGAAAGCATATTTAGTAATCGTCGTTAGTTGACTGCCACGTTCGAAGTTCACAGTGGTCAATGAGGATAAATAGAAAACAGCTTGTCCTATACTCGTGAGGGATGCTGGGAGAGTAATGATTCCACTCAGACCTGATTTATAAAATGCATAATTATCAATCGTCTCTAGTTGACTGTTTGGTTCAAAGCTCACAGAGGTCAAGCTGGAGCATTCAGCGTAAGCATTGATTCCTATGCTCGTCACTGATGCTGGAATTGTAATGCTCCCACTCAGACCGCTTACCCAAAAGGAACCCTCACCAATCGTCTCTAGTTGACTGCCACTCTGAAATATCACAGAGGTTAAACTGATGCACGATTTAAAAGCATTGTTTCCTATGCTCGTGACTGATGCTGGAATTGTAATGCTCCCACTCAGACCTGATTGCTCAAAGGCTCCATCACTTATCGAGGTGAATCCTATTATAACGACATTTACCGCAGTAGACCCATTATCAATTTTATCTTGTACTATTTCACTAGTAAGTGGTTCTGTACCGCTACCAATGAAAATATGGGTCGTACTGGGAGTAAATAATACCGTCATCCCGACTGTACTACCACCCACCTTTATATTTACACCAAAATCAACATCAAAAAGAGTCAATACTGAAGGAGGAGCATAGAAAAAGAGAAGTTCTTGTGCCCCATCAAATATATTCGTACCACCAAGAGTCGTTAATTCACTATTACTCTGAAATGTCACACTGGTCAATGGACACGATCCAAAGGCTAGATTTCCTATAGTTTGCAGTGATGATGGAAAAGAAATGCTCCCAATCAATCTCGATTGATGAAAGGCATTTCTACCAATTGTCGTTAATTGACTGTCGCTCTCAAAGTTCACAGAAATATCGGAAAGAATATAAAAGAAAGCATAGTCTCCTATACTCTTCAGTGATGCTGGAAGAGTAATGCTCCCACTCAGACCTGAAGTATCAAACGCATAATTACCAATCGTCTCTAGTTGACTGCCACTCTCAAAGTTTATAGAGGTCAAGCTGGAGCAGGAAGAGAAAGCATAGTCTCCTATGCTCGTCACTGATGCTGGAATTGTAATGCTCCCACTCAGATTCGAAGACTGAAATGCATTATCACCAATCGAGGTGAATCCTGTTATGATGACATCTCTCGCACTAGACCCATCGCCAATGTGTTGTTGTACTATTGATTCCGTTAGTTCATTTGATCCAGTAATAAAATGGCTCGTTCTGGCGAAGCCGATAGAGACCTCTGCTGTACCACCTACCGTCCTATTTAGACCAACTTCTAGACCAAAAAGAGTCAATACAGATTGAGGAGCGTTGAAGATTGAGAGAGTTGTCTCTTGAAATATATTACTACCAATCGTCTCTAGTTGACTGCCACTCTCAAATATCACAGAGGTCAAGCTGGAGCAGTATCTGAAAGCATTGTTTCCTATGCTCGTCACTGATGCTGGAATTGTAATGCTCCCACTCAGACCTGATTGCTCAAAGGCTCCATCACTTATCGAGGTGAATCCTCTTATGATGACATCTACCGCATTACTTCCATCGCTAATATTTTGTTCTACTATTGCACTTGTAAGTGGTCCTGTACCATCGATTATTGAAGATGAGCTGGATAGATATACAGTAACCCCAGTTTTACCACCTATCGTCCTATTTACACCAACTTCTACACCTAAAGTATTCAATACGATGAGTGGTGCGTAAATTGCACTAATATTTGATTCCATAATGACATCATCACCAAATTCGTTCAGTTGACTGCCATTCTCAAATCTCATAGAGGTCAATTTCAAGCATTTACGGAAAGCTTTAGTTTTTATCTTCATCAGAGATGATGGGAGAGAAATTTCCCCTGTCAGACCTGAATTAAAAAATGCAACCAACCCAATCGTCTCTAGTTGACTGCCTGATTCAAAGATCACAGAGGTTAAGCTGGAGCAATTACTAAAAGCAAAGTCTCCTATGCTCGTAACTGTTGATGGTATAGTAATGCTACCACTTAGACCTGAATTCTGAAAGGCATTATTACCAATCAATGAGAATCCTGTTATGATGACATCTATCGCAATAGACCCATCGCCAATATTATTTTGTACTATTGATTGTGTTAGTTCTCCGGTACCATCGATTATTGTGGTATAGACTCTTACATTGAAGTTATCTCCTAAAGTCTTATTTTCTCCAACTGTTACACTAAATTTAGCCAATACTTGTGGAGGAGCGGTGAACGTTGTAAGAGCTGTCGAATTAAACACATTAGGACCAAGAGAATCTAGTTGACACCCACTCTCAAAGTTCACCGTGGTCAAGCTGGAGCATCGTTGAAAAGCAGCTTCTTCTAAATATTGAAGTGATGCTGGTAGAGTAATGCCACTCAGACCTGTTCGATAGAAGGCTGACGAAAAAATCCTCTCTAATTGAGATTCTGGTTCAAAGATCACCGTGGTCAAGCTGCAATCTTGAAAAGCATTGTCTCCTATTCTCGTCAGTGATGCTGGGAGAGTAATGCTACCACTCACACCTGATAGATAGAATGCATTAATACCTATCGATGAGAATCCTGTTATGATGACATCTACCACACCAGACCCATCATCAATGTTTTCTTGTACTATTGTTTGCGTTAGTTCTCCTGTACCATTTATTACTATAATCACAGTAACACCTGCTTTACCTCCAACTGTCTTATTTGTACCAGGTGATACATCAAAAACATCCAATACTGATTTAGGAGCAGTGAACGAAGTAATATTTGAATTAGCAAAGACACTATCACCGATCGTCTCTAATTGACTGCCACTCTCAAAGTTTACAGTGGTCAAGTGGAGGCATTTATAGAAAGCAGATTCTCCTAAACTCTTCAGTGATGCTGGTAGAGTAATGCTCCCACTCAGACCTGATTCACGAAATGCTTCATCACCAATCGTCTCAAGTTGATTGAGATCATGAAAGTTCACAAACTTCAAGCTGGTGCACTTATAGAAAGCCTGATCTCCTATGCTGGTTAGTGATGCTGGTAGAGTGATGCTCCCACTCAGTCCTGATTCATAAAATGCCTGATAACCTATCGATGAGAATCCTTCTATGATGATATCTATCGCAGTAGACCCACCGCCAATGTTTTCTTGTACTATTGTTGACGTTAGTTCATTTGGTCCACTAATAGTATTGGTATAGACTCTTACGCCAGCTTTACCTCCTACTGTCTGACTTTCTCCAACATCTACACCAAAAAGTTCCAATACTGATTTAGGAGCGGTGAAGGTTGAGAGAGCTGACTCTTGAAATATATTATTTCCTATGCTCGTCACTGATGCTGGTATAGTAATCCCACTCAGATTCGAAGACTGAAATGCATTATCACCAATCGAGGTGAATCCGGTTATGATGACATCTACCACACTAGACCCACCGCCAATGTTTTCTTGTACTATTGTTGGCGTTAGTTCATTTGATCCAGTAATAGTATTGGTATAGACTCTTACACCAGCTTTGCGACCTACTGTCCGACTTTCTCCAACTTCTACACCAAAAAGATCCAATACAGATTGAGGAGCGGTGAACGTTGTAAGAGCTGTTTCATAAAACGCATAATCACCAATCGTCTCAAGTTGACTGTTTGGTTCAAAGATCACAGAGGTCAATTGGTAGCATACACGGAATGCTTGTTGTCCAATCGTCTCAACTGATGCTGGTATAGTAATGCTATCTTTCAGAGCTGACCAATAAAAGGCATAAGAACCTATCGTGGCAAGCTGACTGTTTGGTTCAAAGCTTACACCGGTCAAGTGGGGGCATCTATAGAAAGCAGATTCTCCTAAACTCTTCAGTGATGAATGCAGAGTAATGCTCCCAGTCAGACCTGATTCACGAAAGGTATTAGAACCTATCGTCTCAAGTTGAGTGAGTTCATGAAAGTTCACAAAATTCAAGCTGGTGCAATTATAGAAAGCCTGATCTCCTATGCTGTTTAGTGATGCTGGCAGACGAATGCTCCCACTCAGTTTTGAATAAAAAAATGCCTGATAATCTATCGATGAGAATCCTTCTATGTAGATATCTATCGCACTAGCCCCATCGCCAATATTATTTTGTACTATTGTTGGCGTTAGTTCTCCTGCACCATAGATTATGATAATAGTGTCAACCTCAACATCACTCTTACCTCCTACTGTCTTATTTGTACCTTGTGATACACCAAAAACACCCAATATATGTAGTTCAGCGCGGAACATTGTAAGACCTGAATTATAAAAGACATTAATACCAATCGTCTCTAGTTGACTGTTTGGATCAAAGCTCACAGTGGTCAAGCTGGAGCATTCAGCGTAAGCATTGTCTCCTATGCTCGTCAGTGATTCTGGTAGAGTAATGATCCCACTTAGACCTGATTGCTCAAATACTCCGCTACCAATCGTCTCTAGTTGACTGCCACTTTCAAATATCACAGTGGTCAAGCTGGAGCAGGAGTGGAAAGCATTGTCTCCTATGCTCGTCAGTGATGCTGGTAGAGTAATGCTCCCACTCAGACCTGATTGCTCAAATACTCCGCTACCAATCGTCGCTAGTTGACTGCCACTTTCAAATATCACAGTGGTCAAGCTGGAGCAGGATCGGAAAGCATTGTCTCCTATGCTCGACAGTGATTCTGGTAGAGTAATGCTCCCACTTAGACCTGAAGACTGAAAGGCATTGTCACCAATCGTCGCCAGTTGACTGCCACTTTCAAATATCACAGTGGTCAAACTGGAGCATTGATAGAAAGCAGATATCCCTATGCTAGTAAGTGATGCTGGTAGAGTAATGCTCCCACTCAGACCTGAAGACTGAAAGGCATTGTCACCAATCGTCGCCAGTTGACTGCCACTTTCAAATATCACAGTGGTCAAACTGGAGCATTGATAGAAAGCAGATATCCCTATGCTAGTAAGTGATGCTGGTA
>Ga0213868_10003246_pt1 | contig 15229 bp, 16 predicted proteins | sample PICome_9_FD_160087 | JGI IMG/M metagenome (GOLD analysis project Ga0213868, IMG submission 160087) | Coastal seawater microbial communities near Pivers Island, North Carolina, United States - PICO127 | ecosystem: Environmental > Aquatic > Marine > Coastal | place: USA: North Carolina...
CCGGTGGCTATAATGGCACGTCGGATCAGAATAAAATGTCATGGATGATCGTTTTGCAACAATCCCCATAATAGAACCTCGATTTGATTAAAATTATAAGGGCAGCAAAATCACTTAACCCAAGTAAATGCTAATGAATATCTTTCCAATACTCTCGGTTTAATAACCAAACCCAGATGAACAGAAATGCAAGAAAAAGTAGAGCATAAGTTCCAATTCTTTTACGATCTTCAGCCATAGGTTCAGCAATATAAGCTAAGAAATTAACTAAGTCATACATTTCTGTGTCAAATTCTTCGGGTGACAGGCTACCTTCACTAACAAGATTATAGCGACCACATGGATTTTCTAATATTTCTTCACGAGTGAAAATGTTCCTCTTGATTCCACCATTGGCTGCAAGCACCGGTCCTGGTGTACACTCCTGTAAGCCTTGAAATTCCAGCAAAACATGTGGCATTCCCACATCTTTAAAAACTTTATTGTTTACCCCCAAAGGACGACTTGGATCTGAATAGAAATTCCTTAAATACGTATAAAGCCATTCTGGAGAACGCGATCTTGCCACTAAAGTCAAGTCTGGTGGTGTTGCTCCAAACCATTTTTTTGCTTTGTCTGCTGGCATTGAAATATCCATTAAAGCACCGAACTTTTGATCAGAATGTATTAGATTATCTTTGGCTATATCGGGAGGTATCCCTAAATCTCTAGCTACCCTGTCCCAACGAGAGTATTTTGCGGAATGACAACCCATACAAGAATTAACAAATAATTTAGCTCCATTCTGAAGTGAAGCCTTGTCGCTCAGATTAGCAGTAAATTCATCACAGGGTATAGTTCCACATTTGAAGGCGGACTCAGCTCCAACTGCTTTAAGGGGAGCCCATATCAAAAATATAACAATAGATGCAGCAGATATAGTTTTCCATGGGCCCATTCCACCATCCATAGTAATACGTTTTGGCTCGGGCTTTGTTTTTTCTATTCTGGTCCACAAAGGCATAGCTAGGAAGAACAAAAAATATAAACCAGTACATATTTGCGCCAGTAAAGTACGCTCCGGGGTAGGAGCCTTTACACCAAGGACCCCGAGGACAACAAAAGAGGCAGCAAAAACCAGTATAGCGCCACGACTAAAGCTACCTTTATAGCGCATTGATCTAACTGGACTTCGATCTAACCATGGCAGCACAAATAAAATTGCTATTGCTGCAGCCATCACTAGAAATCCAGCAAATTTATCTGGAACAGCTCTAAGCATCGAATAAAATGGGGTAAAATACCAGACTGGAGCTATATGCTCAGGAGTCTTCAGTGGATTAGCAATTTCGAAATTTGCATATTCTAAAAAATAGCCTCCCATTTCAGGCATAAAAAACAAAATGAAACAAAACACAAACAAGAAGACCGTAATGGGTACTAAATCATGTACGGTATAATACGGATGAAAAGGAATTCCATCTACAGGTACACCATTCGCATCTTTATTTTTCTTTATATCTACTCCATCTGGATTATTTGAGCCCACCTCATGCAATGCAAGAAGATGAAGCACAACTAAAGCAAGTAAGATGATCGGCAGAGCTACGACATGAAGAGACATAAATCTATTTAATGTAATTCCCGAGATTAAATAGTCCCCTCTGACCCATTGGACAATATCTTCCCCAATAACGGGTATTGCTCCAAATAAAGAGATTATCACCTGCGCACCCCAAAAAGACATTTGACCCCAAGGGAGGACATACCCCATAAAGGCTTCGGCCATTAATGCCACGTAGATTGTCATACCGAAGATCCATACTAACTCGCGTGGAGCCTTATATGAACCATAAATTAGACCGCGAAACATATGCAAATATATAACTAAAAAGAAGGCTGATGCCCCAGTAGAATGTATGTACCGGATAATCCAGCCATAGTCTACATCACGCATTATATACTCAACAGAGGCGAAGGCTCTTTCTGATGACCCCTCAAAGCTCATTAAAAGCCAGATACCAGAGACTAGCTGTATGATCAATACTACTAACGATAAAACACCAAAATAGTACCAAAAATTGAAATTCTTGGGGGCATAATATTTAGCCATATGAGTGTTCCATGCACGCATAATTGGTAAGCGTGCATCTATCCAGTCACGTAATGCTAATAACATCAGCTAGCCTCCTGATCTACGCCAATTACTACTATATTGTTGGTTTCATAAGAATGTGGGGGTACATCTAAGTTTGTAGGTGCGGGAACTCCTGCATATACACGCCCAGCAAGATCAAATTTCGAACCGTGACAGGGGCAGAAAAACCCTCCATACCAATCATCTCCTCCCATATCTTGAGCTCCTACTTCTGGGCGAAACATTGGCGCGCAGCCTAAGTGTGTACAAAGGCCAACTATTATCAGAAATTCCTCTTTTCCTTCGATGGATCGGTGAATACCGTTAACATATGACGGCTGATTTGAAGCTAATGACGAAGGGTCGCTGAAAATCTCGTCGTGACCATTAAGCCCCTGAATCGTTTCAGGTGAACGTCGAACAACATAAACTGGCTTGCCTCGCCATTCGAAAGTCACCATCTGTCCCATTTCTATTTTAGAGATATTTATTTTTACCGGAGCGCCTGCAGCTTTTGCTCTAGCACTTGGACTCCATGAACCAACGAAAGGTACAGCTGCAGCAGTTGCTCCAACTGCTCCTACTATACATGTAGCATTTGTCAAAAAACGCCTTCGCGCAAAGTCAATACCGTCTCCGTAATCAATTCCGTCATTAGCCATGACGCTCTCCTAGCAGCTGATATTTGTGATTTTTTTCATGTTCAGAATAGTTGCAAATTTTAATAAAAACTGGTCATTTTTACAAGGAAATAATGTGTGGTCTATTTGCGTTTTTCATAAAATGGATAGTATTTCTAAGAGTGATCAATTTCTTATGAAAAGAATATATATAACATTTAAAATTGTGCAACTTGAAATATTTTCAAATATTATTACTTTATTAACGTTTAGAGAATTGAGGACGTTTTCTAGCCTTGTGAAGGCCTACTTTTTTACGCTCTACTTCTCGCGCATCACGAGTCAAAAATCCGGCTTTTCTAAGATCGCTTTTCAAGCCTTCATCATATTGCAATAATGCACGGGCAATACCGTGTCTTATTGCGCCAGCCTGACCAAAACTTCCTCCACCGACTACAGTAATTTTTAAATCAAATTTTTTGATGCAATCAACTAGCTCAAGTGGTTGTCGAACAATCATTCTTGCAACTTCTCTACCGAAATATTGGTCGAGTGTGCGGTCATTAATCGTTATTTTCCCACCTCCGGTCTCTAAAAAAACTCTTGCAGAAGATGTTTTTCTTCGTCCGGTTCCGTAATATTGTGTATCTGACATAATTAACTTTCCGTTATATATCTAAAGTCTGGGGTGTTTGGGCACTGTGGGGATGATTTTGCCCAGCATATACTTTCAGTTTTTTAAACATAGCACGACCAAGCGGGCCTTTTGGCAACATGCCTTTAACAGCATTTTGGATAGTGCGCTCTGGTGCTTTCTCAATCAATTTTTCAAAGCTTATTGATTTTAAACCGCCCGGGTATCCAGTGTGGCTATGATAAATTTTATCTTTTGTTTTATTGCCGGTTACTTTCACCTTTTCAGCATTAATTACAACGATGTAATCGCCAGTATCCACATTTGGGGTGAATTCTGGTTTATGCTTTCCGCGAAGATATGAGGCAATTACTGTAGAAATTCGACCTAGTGTTTTATCAGCCGCATCAACAACGTACCAATGATGTTGAGCTGTTTGAGCTGTAGCATTGTATGTTTTCATCAAAAATTTGCCTAATATAATATTCTAAAAGCAGTGCATATTCTGTGGGAGGCGGTATTTTACAGAGCAGTCACGCCCATTTCAAGGATATTCTACATTTAAAAAATTATAATCTAATTAATGCGAGTATTATTGCACTAACAATTATCCTAAATCATGGTTGATGTGGTCTCGAGAGGTACTCATAAGACTGCATCTCTAAAAGGCGACTCTTTGTGCGCTGAAACTCAAAGTTTAATACACCATCAACGTACAAAGACAAAAGGTCAACCTCGGCAGATAAGACAACTTTTACGTTCCTATCATAAAATTCATCCACCAAATTTATAAATCTTCTTGCTTGATCTTCATTATTTTTTCCCATCCTTGGAACTCCAGAAATTAATACAGCATGGAATTCCCGTGATAGCTCAATATAGTCATTTTGGCTTCTAGGAGAACTACAAATAATATCAAAGTGAAACCAAATAACATCTTTTCCTTGACGAAGGAATTTCACATTACGTCCTTCAATCTCAATACTAAGGTCTAGTAAAATATTCTCTTGTAAGGGGCAAAATAGATTAAAAGCTTTTATCAAAGAACTATTTGCGCTGGCATCTAAAGGGTAGTGATATAGCTCAGCTTTTTTTATACTTCTGAGGCGATAATCTATACCACTGTCCAAATTATATACCTTAGTATTTTTTTTTAATGATTTAATTGCTGGAAGAAATTGTTTGCGTTGGAGTCCATTTAAATAAAGATTATCAGGTTCGACATTAGACGTAGCAACTAGAACGACATTAAGTGAAAACAGGAGCTCAAAAAGTTTTCCCAGAAGCATGGCGTCTGCAATATCAAGAACGAAAAATTCATCAAAACATATTACATGAGCCTCATTAGCGATATTAGCAGCAACTATGGTTAATGGATTTTTTTCTCCTTGGAGTCTTTTTAAGTCTTTATGGACCCTTTTCATGAATCGATGAAAATGTAACCTTATTTTTTTATCGAAAGGCAGGCTCTCAAAAAAGCCATCCATTAAATAGGTTTTACCTCTTCCAACGCCGCCCCAAAAATATAATCCCCTTATGGGTTCAACCTTATCGAAAGAAATAAATTTACTCTTGAATTTAGCAAATAGGCCTTTTTTACAACTTACAACTTCATCCTGAACTAGTCGCTCATAGAGCGACTGCAAAAGATCTACCGCAACGGCTTGTGATGAGTCATAATTGAATTCTTCTCTTTCGAGGTCAGACAAATATCTCTGCTTAGGGGAAGGTAAAGTAATGTGTGTATACTTGAACATGGATTGACTGCAAGTAGTTTATATTTAACTTAAGATTCAATTAACCTTTCAAGAATAGGTGATCAGGGGTTGTTTCTCAATAGAGAAAAAGAAAAAATTATAAGCCCTTGATCGAAAATAGAGGGTAAAAATATTATTATGAATCCTATCATATTAGGAGCTTTCACTAATATAAAGATAGGGTATCATAGAAAAATAAGTAAAATTTATGGAGGTCAAACCTTGTTAACTTCAAACTTAATTATTTACTTGTCACTCATGGTGGTAGGCGCTATAGCTGGTTATTTCGCCTCTAGGGCCTTTAAACCTATCCAAAAAGAGCAAAAAGACATACAAAACAAACTCATAGAAGCTCAAAGGGAACTAAAAGACTATCAGCAAGAAGTAGCCAACCACTTTCGTGCCACATCAAAAGCTGTATCGAGTTTATCAAAGAACTATAAATGTGTAGTTGAACAACTTGCGAGCGGAGCGCTTCATCTTGTGAACACTGATGTCAGCCGCCAAATTTTAAACCCTGTATTTGATAAAAGTGAAGATATTAACCTTGAATCAAGTGCTGATGTACAGCCTCCAAAAGATTATGCCCCAAAAGTGCCAGGTGGGGTTTTAAGTGAAGAGTATGGTCTTAAAGAAGCAGTAAAGCCGGTGAGTAATCCCGCTACAAGCGACTCAGCTTATATGGCTGAAAATGATGATGACCCAACCCTTAATATAAATTAACAATCTACAAAAAGGGTTTGAGGCAAAAGATATGCATCCTATACTAAATTATTTAGCTTGGCCGGTTGTCCTAGGTCTCCTAGTTGCTACATTAACTTTTAATTTTTTTCCTGAATGGCTCGATAGCCGTTTTTATACTTCTCAGGTAACTTCAAATGAAAAGAAAAATCAAAAGAAAGATGAAAAGGCTAGTAAACCGTTTTCCTATTCTTTAGCAGTAAAAAAAGCCTCTCCTTCTGTTGTTAATATTTATACGCAAAAGAAATTACCCTCCGGTAACAGACTTTACTCGGATCCACTCTTTAAAAAATTCTATAGTCAAAAAAATTCATCGAGGCAAGCTCGTATGAAATCTTCACTTGGTTCAGGGGTGGTAATGACAGCCAATGGATATATTTTAACCAATCATCATGTTGTTGACGGTGCAGATGCAATCGTGCTTCAGCTACAAGATGGTAGAGAAGCTGCTGCTAAAGTTATAGGAACAGATCCAGAGATTGATCTTGCAGTCTTGAAAATTAATTTAGAAAACCTTGTTCCAATAGAATTGGCAAATCAAAAAGTTTCAGTAGGTGATGTGGTTCTTGCCATTGGAAATCCTTTTGGAGTTGGACAGTCAGTTTCTCAGGGAATCATCAGTGCAACTCAAAGAAAAGGGCTCGGCTTAAATACTTTTGAGAATTTTATTCAAACAGATGCTGCAATTAATCCAGGGAACTCTGGTGGACCCTTGGTCGACTCTACTGGACATCTTGTAGGAATTAATTCAGCAATACTCGATAGAACAAGTTATGCGATGGGGATAAGTTTTGCTATTCCGTCAAAAACGGCATTAAAGGTTCTTACAGATATAATAACTCATGGGAGAGCAATAAGAGGCTGGCTTGGTGTAGAAGCAAGCCAATTAAAACCTTTTGCAGCAAAAAAACTTGGTCTTAATCCTCCTCTAGGCTTAGTAATAACCAATATTTATCCGGGTAGCCCGGCATATACATCCGGATTATTACCTGGTGATGTTATTTTCAAAATAAACAACAATGGTGTAGTGGATAACGACAAAGCTATGAATATAATTGCAAGCCTTTCGCCAGGCGATTCAATTAAACTTTATGTATTGAGAAGCGGTGATATAAAAGTGATTGATGCAGTAGCTGGAACAAGGCCAAAACTGAATTGAAAATTTTTATAAAGTAAACTTTTTAATTGTGTTTACAAGATGTTCGTTTTGTTCTGGTAGCCCAATAGTTATTCGTAAATAGTTTCTTATCCTAGGTTTATCGAAGTGACGTATTAATATATTGTTTTCTCTAAGAAATAACGTTAACTTGGCGCCATCATATTTTTTATGTGTTATGAATAAAAAATTGCCTGCTGAAGGGAGCACTTTAAATCCTAGACCGATTAAATCTAGTGAGAGTTTTTCCCTAGATTTTATAATTTTTTTTCGGGTTACATTAAAATATTTTGTGTCACCAAACGCAGCCATCCCTCCGATAATAGCCAAACGGTCTAATGGGTAAGAATTAAAGCTGTTTTTCACCCTATCCAGAGCTTCAATAAGTGAGCTATGCCCAAAAGCAAAACCGACTCTTAATCCTGCAAGAGAGCGAGATTTTGATAAAGACTGAGTTATTAGGAGGTTTGGATACGAGGAAATTAATGATACGGAGCTTGTACCTCCAAAATCTATATAGGCTTCATCAACTACTAAAACTGAATTTTTATTACTCCTAAGAAGATCCTCGATAGTTTTTGGGGATAACAACCTACCAGTCGGAGCATTCGGATTTGGGAATATTATTCCACCATTAGGTTTTTTGTATTGCTCAGTATTAATGGAAAGATCACCCGCTAGTGGGATTTGCTCAAAAGGTATATCATGCAAACTGCAGTAAACTTTATAAAAACTATAAGTCACGTCTGGAAAAAAAATTGGAGAGCTTTGTTTAAAAAATGCATAGAAGATGTGTGCCAATACCTCATCTGATCCATTGCCAACAAAAATCTGGTCTGCCTGAATATTCAAGTTGTTTGCAATTATGTTTTTTAGGGAAAAAGCATCTGGATCGGGGTACAGACGCAACTTATCATCCACTTCAGAAATAATTGCTTCTCGAACTTTTGGGGATGGCGCATATGGATTTTCGTTTGTATTTAATTTTATTAGGTTTGAGCTAATAGGCTGTTCCCCTGGTATATAGGGTGTCAGTTGCTGAACAGCTTGGCTCCAAAACTTATTTTTTTTCATATATTCACTAAATATATTTATGTTGATTCAATATTCAAGTACTAAATTTTTATAATTAATTCTTTATGCGGTACTCAGCAGAACGAGCGTGAGCTGTTAAAGACTCACCTCTCGCTATTACAGAAGCGGTTTTCCCAAGCTTTGAAGCGCTATTTTCATTACACATGACTATAGATGAACGTTTTTGAAAATCATATACACCTAATGGTGAAGAAAACCTCGCTGTTGATGATGTGGGGAGCACATGGCTTGGCCCTGCACAATAGTCTCCTACTGACTCTGAAGTGAATCGACCCATGAAAATTGCTCCTGCATTACGAATTCTTGGGAGCATATCTTCAGGATCATCAACCGATAGTTCTAGATGTTCCGGTGCAATATAATTTACTAATTCAACGGCCTCATTTAAATCTTGAACTAAAATAAATGCTCCTCTTCTTTTCAAAGATGATCGGATAATATCCGCTCGCTCTAAAGATGGCAGTAATTTTTCTATACTCATTTTAACCTGGTCAAGTAACTTATAATCGTTGCTTACTAAAATAGCTTGTGCATTCTCATCATGTTCAGCCTGAGAAAAAAGATCCATAGCGATCCAATCTGGATCTGTTTTCCCATCGCATACTATTAATACCTCTGATGGCCCAGCAACCATGTCTAACCCTACTTGACCGAAAACCATACGTTTAGCTGTCGCAACAAATATATTTCCTGGCCCAACAATCTTATCGACCTTTTTTATGGTATCAGTGCCATAGGCTAACGCGCCTATTGCCTGTGCTCCGCCTACTGTGTAAATTTCGTCAACGCCTGCAATTTTTGCTGCAGCTAGAACCATTGGACTTAACTGGCCATTAGGAGCTGGTGCTGTCATAATAATTTTGTCTACCCCAGCAACTTTTGCTGGAAGGGTATTCATTAAAACTGAAGAGGGGTAATTTGCCTTACCTCCCGGAACATAAATACCTAACCTATCTAGTGGAGTTACCTGCTGCCCCAACATTGTTCCATCTTCATCATAATAGCTCCATGAATCTATTTTTTGGTGTTCATGATATTCTATGATTCGTTCAGCAGAGACATTCAGAGCTGATCTTTCAGATTCACTGATATTTTGAAGCGCTTGACTCATTTGATCAGTAGAAACTATTAAATCCCTAATGCTGGAGACATTTCTATTATCAAATTGGTTTGTATACTCTACCAGGGCACCATCACCCTTTTGCCGAATATTAGTCAATATTTCACCAACTTGATGGTCGATTTTTGAATTTTCAGTCTTCTGCCAATCTAGTAATTTTTGAAGCTTACTATCAAAATCTTTATCAATAGATGAAAACTGTCTGATATCACCAATCTACATATTCATATCTTATTTTACCACTTTCTCAAGGCTATCTATTATCTCTTTTATACCTGCATGTTTCATTTTCATCGCAGCTTTATTGACAATGAGCCTGGAGCTGATATCAGAAATTTTATCCCTAGCTTCAAGACCGTTTGCTTTTAAAGTATTCCCTGTATCAACAATATCAACTATTTCATCGGCGAGGCCCATGATTGGCGCTAACTCCATCGCACCATAGAGTTTTATAATATCTACTTGAGAACCTTTAGCGGCATAATATTTTCTCGCGATATTCACGTACTTTGTTGCAATTCTGATACGCCCTAACCTTGGTGAAGCTCCAATTATTCCTGCTGTCATGAGTTTACAGGAGGCAATATTAAGGTCTAATGGCTCATATAAACCGTCAGCACCATGTTCAAGCAATGTATCCTTTCCAACTATTCCAAGATCAGCTGCACCAAATCTTACATATGTAGGGACATCAGAACTGCGCAATATTAATATACGCACTCCTTCTATATTAGTATTAAATAATAATTTGCGGCTGAGACTAATATCTTCTGCAGGTATTATTCCAGCCTTAGCCAAAATACTAATTGTCTCTTCTAAAATTCTTCCTTTGGTTAAAGCGATTGTTATTTCCATAATTTTTAAAGTCTCTAATGTTTCAATTCACTGGGTTTTTCTACGAACTTTAGCTCCCAATTGTTGTAATTTTTCTTCAATTCGCTCGTAGCCTCGATCGATATGATAAATTCTATCGACTATTGTGTCCCCCTCTGCAACAAGGCCCGCAATGATTAAGCTTGCTGATGCACGTAAGTCAGATGCCATTACTGGAGCAGCCTTTAGACAATCTACGCCTTTTATTATAGCAGTATTACCGTCTACATTTATCATTGCTCCCATACGATTTAGTTCATTTGTTTGAATTAAGCGGTTTTCAAATATTGTTTCTGTAATTGTTGCAGTGCCCCTGGATACAGCATTCACAGCTGTAAGCTGTGCCTGCATATCGGTTGGCAACCCCGGATATGGAGAAGTTTTAAAACTAACTGATTTTGGTTGTTTGTTTTCCATATCAAGTTCGATCCAGTCTGCTCCTGTATTTATTTTAGCTCCTGCCTCTCGAAAATTTCTCAATACTTGCTCTAGGATATTTGGATCTGTGTCTTTTAGGGTGATTTTTCCTCTAGTGGCTACTGCGGCTGCTAAATAAGTTGCCGTTTCAATTCTATCTGGCATTATTGTGTAACTACCACCACGTAGTGATTCAACCCCATCGATAATTATTTTTGATGTTCCTATTCCGGTGATTCTTCCCCCAAGAGTATTAATAAATTTTGCTAAATCACCTACTTCGGGTTCGCAAGCTGCATTTTCAATGACGGTTCTACCCTGAGCCAAAGAAGCTGCCATCATCAAGTTTTCAGTCGCCCCAACTGAGACAGTTCCCATTTTAATATTAGCTCCTTGTAAGCGACCGGAAACTTTTGCATCAACATACCCTCCATTAATTTCGATTGAAGCACCCATATGTTTGAGACCAGACAAATGTAGATCAATAGGTCGGCTACCAATCGCACAACCGCCTGGAAAAGAGACTCTTGCGTGACCATGCTTAGCCAGCATGGGGCCTAAAACTAAAATTGAGGCACGCATCCTCTTTACTAAATCATAAGGAGCAGTATGATTTTTAAGTGTTGTTGCGTCTATCTCAACTTTCATTTTTTCGTTCATAATGACAGTCACTCCAAGACAACCAAGCAATTCAAACATAGTTGTAATATCATGCAAGTGAGGTATATTCGATACTATTACTGGTGCGTCTGAGAGTAAAGTTGCTGCTAAAATGGGTAAAGCTGAGTTTTTTGCGCCAGATATGCGAATTTGACCAAAAAGTCTTTCTCCACCAGAAATCAACAATTTATCCACTAAAGATCCTTTTTTTCAGCATATTTTCAATTTAAATCAACAAAGTTAAGTCAAATGTATTGCTAATAACTAATATTACATCTCATCAACTGTAGAAGCTTTGATAGACACAGCATGTATTGTGCCATTTTTGATATACTCATTAATAATCTGATAAACCAACTGCTGTCGTTTTACAGAATTAAGACCAAGAAAAATTTCACCTGTTGCATAAATATCAAAGTGGCCATTACTGCCCTCAACTTTAATATTGCAATTAGGTAGCTGCGTATTCAATAAATTTTGTATTTCTAATTTTATTGGCGGTTCCATAAATATTCCTAGTGATTAGTCACCTGAAGATGACCAAGTATTTATAACCTTATCTATATCACCTTCCAGTTTTCTGGCTCTTTGGGTAAACTGATTACGAAATATTTTACCGAGGTTAATTCCATTTATAACTAAGTTGGTAACCTTCCATGAACCAGAACGAGTTAAGCTCATTGAGTAAATTAAAGGGAATACGCCGTCTGGGCCTCGAATTTCTTGAATAACTCTCGTTGACTTAAGGTCGCTAATATCTTCTTTCGGTGGGATCACTAAAATAGATTGCTCTCCATAAGATAATAACCCCCGACCATAGGTTTCAATTAACTCTCTTCTAAATATGTAGGCAAAACGTTTTCGTTGATCAGGGCTCGATATTTTTGCATATTTACCCATAACCCTGTACGCAATCCAGTCAAAATCAATGACATTAATTAATAGATTATCTAATTCATCAAAGAAGTCTTCTGGATTATTCGCAAAACTCTCTCTGTGGCTATCAATGGTTTTAAGAAGTTTTTGTGTAACCTGCTCGACTACATCATGAGGTTTTATTGGAATGGAGGTCGCACTAGCATCTATGACTGAATTTGCCCAAGAAAATTGAATAGTGCAAGCGAAAATCAAAAGAAATTTTCCTATTTTGTTTAAATACCCTGATAGCATTTTTGTTTTCCTCATAAACTCTTTAAGAACGATGACGTTATTACCTAGTATCACACGCAGTGAAAGATTCTTTTAATAGATCCAAATAATAGCTGACTTAGGAACGTCTGCACTATAACATTGGAAACATGAATTAGGAATTATCTCTGAAACAAGACCGAGGAATAAAATTTAAAATGGAAATATTAGGTCTTGCAACTTTAGCAATTATATTAGGGCTCATAGGACTTGTTTGGGGTGCAGATAATTTTGTTGCAGGTAGTGTCGGAGCTGCTTATAACTTTAGAATTTCCCCTTTAGTTATTGGTTTAACGATTGTTTCTTTTGGGACATCTGCACCAGAAATTATCGTATCTATAGATGCGTCACTTCATCAGGCTGGTGATATTGGAATAGGTAACGCCATTGGATCGAATTTAGCAAATATTGGATTAGTTTTAGGGGTCACTGCTCTGATATGTCCAATTCCTTTAAGTAAAAATTTACTAAAAACAGAAGGGGCTGCTCTCGTCGTTGCCACTCTTCTTGGTGGATTTTTTTTGTATGATGGGAACCTGAGTAATATTGAGGGGTTAATCCTTATTTTTGCGACCCTTCCATTAATGATATACATTTTTTACAGAAAAAAATATAAACCCACTCAGGATCTTGAGAATAAGACGAAAGAAATAGTTTTGATGTCTACAAAGAAAGCTGTGATTTACTTTTTTTGCGGTCTTTTGGTGCTACTCATAAGTGCAGATTTATTAGTTTGGGGTGCTATAAATTTTGCTGAATTTTTTGGTTTAAGCAAAGTAGTTATAGGTTTAACTGTAGTTGCTATTGGTACTAGCTTACCTGAACTAGCTGCTTCAGTAAGTAGTGCTCTAAAGGGGCATTACGATATTGCTGTAGGGGCTATATTCGGCTCTAATCTTTACAATTTATTAATAGTTATGGCTCTGCCGGGAATTATTGCAACACCAAAACTAAGCGAAGAAGTATTTTACCGAGATTACTTGTCAATGGGATCGCTCACATTAGTTCTGCTTGTTATAATTTTGTATGTGTCCTATATTGCAAGAAATAAAGGTGGTCAAGCAATGATTTCAAAAAAGTTTGGGCTTTTAGTATTCATACTTTATGCACTTTACTATGCTTTACTTATGATTTGGGTTTAAGGGATATTTTTCTTTTACTCTCGGAGTTTTAATCTAAACTTGTTAATAGTCAATAATAGAGTAGAAAATGATCCAAAATGATTATTTAAAAGTAGCTAAACGCACAATAAAGATGGAATCAGAGGCTGTTGCGCTTTTAGAGCAACGTATTGGTAATGAGTTCATAGAAGCCTGTAAGCTAATTATTAATTGCTCTGGTCGCTTAGTAGTTACTGGTATGGGTAAATCTGGCCATATCGGACGTAAAATTGCTGCCACTTTCGCTAGTACTGGCACACCTGCATTTTTTGTTCATCCAGGTGAGGCAAGCCATGGTGACATCGGTATGATTACAAAAAAGGATGTGGTGCTGGCTTTATCAAACTCAGGGACCACAACTGAGTTAGTTACCCTTCTGCCCCAAATCAAGCGCTTAGGTGTCCCCTTAATTTGTATGACAGGTGACCAAACATCTACTCTTGCCAGGGCAGCAGAAGTTCATTTGGATGTAAAGGTCAACTCAGAGGCGTGTCCGCTTGGGTTGGCTCCTACTACAAGTACGACTGCAACACTTGTAATGGGAGATGCATTGGCTATAGCATTATTAGAAGCAAGAGGTTTTACAGCCGAAGATTTCGCATTCTCACATCCCGGGGGTGCATTAGGGCAAAAACTTCTCTTAAAGGTCAAAGATATAATGCACAGCGGTGAAGATCTTCCGAAGGTAAATATTAATCAGCCTTTGAAGGAAGCGTTACTTGAAATGTCAAAAAAAGGGTTTGGCATGACCACCGTAGTGAAGGATACCGGTAAGCTTTTTGGAGTATTTACTGATGGTGATCTTCGTAGAGCTATAGATAATGATAAAAATGTAAAATCTATTCTTCTAAGTGAGGTTACTAAATCGGGTTGTAAGTCGATACATCAAGATGCGTTAGCTGCTGAGGCCCTAAAAATTATAGAAGATCTTAGGGTTACCACTTTAGTCATCGAGAATTCAAATCATGAGCCTGTTGGCATACTTCATTTGCATGATATTTTAAAAGCAGGCGTCGTATAGAAAATGGTAACAAATAACCAAAAAACTCTTAATCTAGCTAAATCAATAAAATTATTATTGATAGATGTTGATGGTGTCTTAAGTGATGGTAAATTATATTTCGGAAATAATGGTGAAGAGTTCAAATCATTTAACATTAAAGATGGTTTGGGTATTAAACTATTACAAAGAAACGGTGTTGAAGTCGGAATTATAACTGGTAGATCATCTAAAATTGTTTCCAAGAGGGCAAAAGATCTTGGAATTAATATAATTATACAAGGAAGAGAAGATAAGTTAGCTGCTCTAAATGAAATACTTGAGGACGATGAAAAAAACATCAATTATCTTATGCAAGAAATTGCATTTCTTGGAGATGATCTGCCAGATGTTTCAATAATTCGAAAGGTTGGACTGGGAGTTGCTGTTGGAGATGCTCATGAATTTGTAGTCAAAAATGCTAACTGGCAAACCATGTCAAATGGAGGATGTGGTGCAGTAAGAGAGCTAGCTGAACTAATTTTGGGAGCACAAAATAAGCTTGATTCAAGCTTGATAGACTTTCTTTAAAGGTCTAATTTATTAATATTAATTTACTTTACTTAAACTTAATTTATCTACTATGCGTAATTTTCTTCTAACAATCATGCTTTTAGGTTCCGCAGGAGGTTTTCTGTTATTTATGCTTGGGC
>Ga0213868_10003251_pt1 | contig 15215 bp, 9 predicted proteins | sample PICome_9_FD_160087 | JGI IMG/M metagenome (GOLD analysis project Ga0213868, IMG submission 160087) | Coastal seawater microbial communities near Pivers Island, North Carolina, United States - PICO127 | ecosystem: Environmental > Aquatic > Marine > Coastal | place: USA: North Carolina | collected...
TCGTACTTAATTTCTTACCTCTTACCTACCTAACACGTCATTGTATCAGTTTCAGTACAAAGTTTGTATCCTAATTTGTTACATTTCCTTTTCGCCTCCACTTTCCTTTTCCATCTCCGTTTTGGCGCGAAAGTGAAGGACCACCCCATATCTTTTTTTTCTTGTCGTGGGATTCTTTTCGGTTCGCTTATTTTTTGACAGCCAAAAACTCAATAGTTTGCATCTATCTCAGTTTCAAGCAAACACCAAGCTTTCTTTACAACTCCATTTGTTTTTTCTTCGTTATTAATAAGTATTCATTTCCATCATATCATGTAAGTGAAGTTAAATCTTGGAGATTGTTTTAGATGATGTAAGATCCAATAACTAACTAAGGAACTAACTAACTAACGAAGGAACTATCTCGATAACGTAACTCTAACGACACCACATCTTCTTGATTCATTCAATCCACAGGTCCAATCCCAAGGTTTACTTTGACATTTCCATCGGCGGAAAGGCAGCCGGACGCATCGTCATGGAATTACGTGCGGATGTAGTTCCCAAGACGGCTGAGAACTTCCGTCAGCTTTGCACTGGAGAAGCAGGCTTCGGTTTCGCTGGATCTTCCTTCCACCGCGTCATTCCCCAGTTCATGTGTCAGGGAGGAGATTTCACCAACCACAATGGAACTGGAGGAAAGAGCATTTATGGAAACAAGTTTGAGGATGAAAACTTTAAGCTCAAACATACTGGACCAGGAATCTTGAGTATGGCGAATGCCGGCCCAAACACTGTAAGTATTTTTAGATATATGTATATAGAAACAATGTTGCATTCGACACCATGCACTCATTGATTGTTTTTTTGGGGGAAATACTAACTCTTTTTTGTTAAATCATATTCTTGAAATATCATAGAATGGGTCTCAATTCTTCCTATGCACTGTAGATTGCCCTTGGTTGGACGGCAAACACGTCGTCTTTGGAAAAGTCGTCGAGGGTATGGATGTTGTCAAGACTGTTGAAAGCGTTGGATCTCAGAGTGGACGTACCGTTGCTCCTGTCAAGATTGAAGCTTCTGGCCAACTTTCTTAGATCGTTTTGGTAGTATGGTATAGTATGATACGACATATATATATGTCATGCATGCATACATACATTTCGTGGGTTGGGACCCATGATTACTCTCTCGAGAGTCAAATCAGAGAAAAGGAAAAAGAAAGGGTGTATGCACATTGCTTGGAATCACTTTTTTTTTTCATAGTCTATATACGTATAAGCAGTACTGTAAGACTCTCTCTTTTTTCATTTGTGGCATTTTTTTATATCTCATGAACATTTTTATAACATTAAAAGTAAGTAGATAGTTTGAAGGTGCATATATATCCCTTCAACGCTTCAACAGGTTCCAAATTTAGGAGATTTCCAGCGACTACCACTCGGAAACGTCGTGGAACGCACCAATACCCCATCCACTGAGACAGAAAAGAATCCATTCGTAATGCCATTGCCAGCACTTTCTGTTAAAATTACTTGATAACAACCCCGTTTACTAACACATTTTGAATAATCCACAGTTTTTCTTTTTGGGATTTTTTTGATCTTCCACACTGTCTTCCTTTTCTTTTTCATAATGATGCTGTTTTGACTTGATTTGGCATCAGTTTTAATTTTGAGTTCAACATGAATATGGTCAGGATTGGGACATGCAGGGGATAACGTTGGAGAAGATGATGGCCTGCCTGATGGAGCATTGCTGGTCGAAGGACTGCCACTTGGAGATTCTATCTCTTGAAGTGGAATGGTATTGGTAGCACCCGAAGTGGAATCCAAATTTTTGGCAATGAATGCATTTTCCCAAGTATCATTCGTACTATTGTACGCCTGAATTCTCACTTCAGTCGCAGACTTATCTCCTGACGTAACGATTTCGACACATCTTACTTCCTTGATAGAGCTAAAGGTCATGCCTACATAAAAATGATCGTTCGCATCGGGTCGTCCTCCCCATGTTCCACTGGATTGAAACGCATTTCCAGGACCCCAACTACTATTGGCGTTTCCTGAATCAAAAGCAGTGCCATCATTGACGATTGGAGACCCACTGCATAAAAGGGAGCTGTAGAATTTGATTTCTTTGATGTCCCACGCCCACCCAGCTGTGGTATGAGAAGAATGCGCCCAAATCCTCCATCCTTGAGACGAAGAAATCGATTTATATTCCTCGGATATGCTACATGATGGTGATAGAGGATGTTCTAAGAAAGTGCCATCGGGACAGGGAACGCAATCCGACTCAGCTGTGGAACCCGCCGGTGATATTCCATCGTCAGGACATTGTATGCACGTCCCATCTGACATATATGAGTTATGTAGACACTCTGTTAGTACACATGCAACCTCAGCAAATGCTGTAGCAGCAGATGGATTCGCTGTATCAGCAGGAGGAATGACAATGTATGTCTCTCCAAAATCACTTTGATATTGAGTTACGCTGCGACTGGAAAGTGTAACTATATTTGTAGCACCAGAAGAAGAGTCAAAATCAGTTTCTGTGATTGCATTTTCCCAAGTGTCATTCGTACTATTGTAAGCCTGAATTCTCACTTCAGTCGCAGACTTATCTCCTGACGTAACGATTTCGACGCATCTTACTTCCTTGATAGAGCTAAAGGTCATGCCTACATAAAAATGATCGTTCACATCGGGTCGTCCTCCCCATGTTCCACTGGATTGAAACGCATTTCCAGGACCCCAACTACTATTGGCGTTTCCTGAATCAAAAGCAGTGCCATCATTGACGATTGGAGACCCACTGCATGTACTGGAGCTGTAGAATTTAATCTCCTTGATGTCCCACGCCCACCCAGCTGTGGTATGAGAAGAATGCGCCCAAAGTCGCCAACTGTTCGATTCAGTTATATTTTGGACTTCGTCTACTTCAGAACATTCTTTTTCAGTTCTGAGACTTTTGTAAGATCCATAAGCAGGCTCGGATTGATAGGTCAGAACAGAGTGCGGGAAGCTATCATAAAAATATCCAGAGATTGTCCCCCCCGATGCGCACAAAGTCATATTGACATTTCCGTCAGAACCTGTATTCGTCACATGAATAAGTCTGTATTCATTTGGAACGAAGTCGATACGCAGATTTTCTCCTGATTTGGAACAAGCCAACGTACTTTCTGTGAATAAAACTTGTGGAGCAGGCGGTGCAGACTCATTTATGAATTGAACCGTGACCGTGATACTATTTCCCACATCGATCGAATCAACACAAACTACTGGCTGTACTTGTATGACCGCCGATAAGTCTCTATCTTTCATGTAAGCACTTGGGAAAATGTAGTAACAAGTATTATCTACGACGAATGAGTCCTTAGTGGAACTAAAGGTGTCTCCGAATGCATCATAGTTCAGACTGTCGTAGGATGCACCAAATATGCCTCCGGTGTTGAACCACGACAAATGAACAGATAGACCATTCGCGGCGTCACCATTGTAGCCTGCACCCCTATAGGATAACCAGTAGCTGTAAACAGTATTACCAATATTTGTGATTGGAATATGGATTCCCATCTTGATGCTTTCCGAGGGGGCAAGATTTTTGTCATCGAACGGTCTCAAGGTAAATGTTCCCGATGATACGCACTCTGGACAATCTTCGGTAGAACCTTCAGGTTGCATATGAATAATGGACGAGTCTGGAATCCAATTAAAAAACCATTTCGAGGCTGCAGCCATGTGTGGGGCTTCCGCATTCGGAACACCATTTCCACCGCTCATCATATCCCAGCCATCATACGGTGCAACTCCCTCCGTCATCGAAGGTCTGGTCTCACGATAGGTATAAGAGTTGGAACGATGGTGCGGGTGTCCAAAGTTATGGCCTATTTCGTGTCGAAGGACGTTGATACCCAATTGGTATGAATTCCACATAAAATCACCATTGACACTGGCCCATCCTCCAGAGCCACTAAAGGGACCCGCATCTGCAACTTTGTAAACTAGGCATATTCCATTATAATCTACTCCTTGAACTTTACCCAAACCAGAAAGTATAGATCTTGTAGCCTCGTCGGTTTTACCAAAGCCTGGAGATGCCTTGGATACACCCAGGACAGATTGGTCTAGGAATTCATATGTAACATCCATTTTATTCCAGCTCATGTCTTTGTAGTACTGATTATTATCTGAAAATACTGATTCCGATTCCACCAAATTCATGAGATTAGATTGACTTTCGTCGTTCCACCATATGGGCTTGACAATGTATTTAAAATTGGTCAAAGTTCTAAAGATGATTGGAGGTATCCGAATGAAATGGATGACACAGATGTGAGAGAGAGATGTTCATGTTTGTGATACTTTTTTCCGATTGGAAGATTTTGACTTACCCTTCTTGATTGAAAATAGAATTGGTTTTATAAGATGCAAAATTGTGAATGATCGTCCATACATCTTTTTGTCTTTGTGTCGTAGAAGTTTCAGAATATATAGAATGACCAACTCCTGAAGTACGAGTACGTTTGATCCCAATGAGGCCATCGTTCGTACCAGAAGCACGGCCGACTCTGTAAAGATCGCCGTTGATAAGTTCGTACGTGTCATTTTTATTCTGAAAGGCAGTTTCAAATTCCAAAGAAAAGGCAACGCTCAAAGCCAAACTGATGAATAATACACGATTGATAGGAAACGGAAGAAAGTACATATTTTGTTTCTTATATATACTCAAAATAATGGTTGGTATTGTGTCGCTCTATTTCGATTGTTCATGCGAAACCAAGGCTTTTGTTCTTGTTTATACTGTTGAACACGGTAAGGTGAAACTACCAAACTATATATTTAGTTCAAAATTGAATTGTGAGTGGCTGCTAGTGGCCGATGCATGAACATATCGTGTATGTCTCGTGTTGTCTCGCGTCACGTTCACTTCTCGTTTCCAAGAGTCATTTTGCCAACTACTTAGCCCTCAGTCATCGTGTTGTCCTCATTGGGTAGGGGCTTTTGATCTCATCCTTCTCTTCGTCATCATTTTTTCTTGACACCTTTTTCATCACATATATATTTGACACATCTCAATCAGTTGCATTTTGTTGTTCCAACACACATCAGTGAAGAGTGTATCTGTTATCCATTCCTTTTGACTTGAGAGAAGATTGTTTCCTAAACAAAGACTTCTGACAACACTCACTATTCACTATTCACTCTATACAATTCATACCTTACCTTGAAACTGCACAAGAAAAAACAAGAATCATTATGAAACATACAACTGAACCCAAAAAGAAAAAGAGCGCAGCACTGAATCTCTTTGCTGGAGGTGTCGCTGGATTGGTAGAATCAAGTGTCTGTCATCCACTTGATACTATAAAGACTCGCATGCAATTACGCAGACAACAGTGTACGATTCAAGCCGTCAGGGCTCGTTCTTCCCTTCATGAACCTGGAATGAACACAAGGTCCTACAGTTCGCTGGCTGAACCCAAATTTACTCCGTTGCATTCAAGTTTGTCGGAACCTTCCAACATCCACAAGCCACATGCTCCTACTCCACCAGTCGTTACTGCATCCCTTGGACCCATTGGAACGGCAAGGCGCATCATACAACGGGAAGGATTTTTCAGTCTTTACAAAGGACTCACTGCAGTGTATGCAGGGATTATACCTAAAATGGCCATTCGATTTTTAACCTTTGAGCAATATCGAGAGTCCATGCAAAAGGCTTTAGGTCCTCCTGACAATGGTGATCAATACAGTGTCTCAGTGAACTTTAGTGCGGGATTGGCGTCGGGATTGACCGAAGCCATTCTCATTGTAACTCCTGCAGAAGTATGTAAGATTCGTATGCAGGCACAGTATCACTCCATGATGGATCCTACTCAGCTCTCAAGAAGAAAGTATACCAATGTTTTCCAGACTGCCTTTCGCATTGTCAAAGAAGAGGGTATTCGATCACTTTACAATGGACTTTATCCAACCATGTTGCGTCAGGGATGCAATCAAGCAGTCAACTTCACTACGTATAATATTTTTAAAAAGAAGGTATGTGAAATTCAAGGCAAGAAAGAACTTGATCACTGGCAAAGTCTTGCTCTCGGTGGTATTAGTGGAGGATTTGGACCGATGGTGAACAATCCCTTGGACGTGGTCAAGACTCGAATGCAAAAACAAGTAAAGAGTCCAGGAAAAGAGAATAAGTATAGGGGTATTGCTCAATCGATTCGACTGATTTACAAAGAAGAAGGATTATTTGCGCTTTGGAAAGGAATCACACCCCGTTTGATGCGAATCATTCCAGGTCAGGCAATTACCTTTATGACATATGAAGCCGTTTCGTCTGCTTGTGAAAAACGTGGATGGTTTCAATGAATTTTGAAATATGAGGGAGATGGACTGTACTATAGTGACGTACTCAGCAGTTTCCATAACACTTCATGAATCATTGAAAAAGTATATATCTAAGTTAAATCATTTTTTCTTAAAAATGCTCATCAACTTATACTACTTAGGTTCATACATAATGAGTTACATATCCTTACTCGTTTGCTTTCTTTTTTACTAGATTTGAATTCATTCTCTTCTTTTCAAACACAAATGACGAATGAATGCATCTTTGAAGTTGAAAGGCATCAATGATCGATGATGTTCTACTTTAGTTCATCAAGAGCCATTCATTTGCCAAGTGGACAGAGACGCGAGACGCAAAAGGACACACGATCACACGATTGATTGATTGATGATTCACAAGAGAAGCCGTAATCCGCAACCTCTAATCTCTCTCTAAATCAAAAGCTATTGGCCACAAACGAGAAAGAGACTGACTACAATCAATAATTCATAAAGATCATCATGCAACCAAACCGATTGATTCTATTTCATACCCATCCTTAGTAATATGAATATGATACAAACTAATTCACAAGATATAAATTATTGGAGAATCTCCATTCTAGGCAAAAAATGTGAAGTCTTTTGGAGTCCTCTTGAAACCACCACACCACCTTCTTCTGATATTACTAGTAGCAATAGTGACTCCATGGAAGAATTTGAGGCAGATTGGTACGATGCCATTGTGAAACGTTACGATATAAAAAGAGATCTATTTGAAGTTTCATTTGTTGGAGAAGATAAGAAGTACTTCTTAACACTGGATCCAACCAATACTCGAACACCATTCTCGTCCGATTCGCATTTGGATCAGCCACAATCAGAACTCAAACGATTAGGATCTGATTTCACGACGTCCGATCACCTCACAAACTTTACAACTCCAAGTCTTTTACTGATGGAAAATTCAACTCAGATAACAAAGAATCGTATGAACGCAATATCGATAGATCTAGACACTAATTGGATCCAACATATTGTGGGGAAAGAATGGGAAGTCTTTTGGCAATCCAAATCGACCAGTCGCTCACATGAGGATCATAATGTCCATGAGACGAATAGTGTCGAAATCGACACTCGCAATGACGATGATGACGATGAGAGCTTTTATTCAGATTGGTACGATGCACTCATTCTTTCATTTTGTCCATTGACTTGTACATTCCAAGTTTCATTCGTGGGCGACGATGATGATTATGTCCATAACATGTTTCTAGAGCCAAAGGATGTACGTGTAGCCGCGCGATCGTGGGTGAAACGGACGCTTCTATTGTTAGATCTTAACATGTCGAATGTACGGAATGATGATGGTACAATGAAACAAATTCATGACATTGATTTGGAATTACCTCCGAAATGTATTCCTTGGAATCACAATAATAGCTGTGAAAGTGACAAAGACTCTCATTCATCACCAGGGGGAGAATTTGATTTACATTATTATCAGCAATTACTACAAGATCAACTTGTCACTCGGTCACATCTTGTATTCACTGATGAGAATAAAGAAGAATCCAAGAATCAAAGTCCGGAAGAAAATAGTCAGCAACACATTGACTATCTTGTGGAATGTATTCATTTAGTCCTGGATGTCTGTCGATGGTACAATGAGAATACTCCGGAGCACTTCTACAATCGATTTTTAAAATCCTCCATCCAAAAATCAGATATGGCTGATTTGTATGTATGTACCATAATCGGAATCATGAAGCTTATCAAAGCGTCAAGAATTGATCTAGGAAGGCGAAGGAAAAAGCAACCATGTCATACGTCCACTCATTCAGTAACAACCGGATCAAGTTGTAGATCGAACTTTTTAGGTAGTCGAAAGAGAAGAAAAATTAAAACAAACACAAAATTTGATGTTTATCAGGGTGGTGTCATGGCTACAAGTGATCAAACGTCACTTTTACTCGATGTTGATGACTTGGACATTGAAAGTCTGACAAATAATTTAACTGATTGTCGTTCTATCTGGAACAAAATCATAGCAAGTACTAAAGAGATTCAACTAGATCGAAGAGATGTATCGAATCTTACCAACCACTCGTTGAGTTCCGTGCTGAGTGAATATAAATCAAAATCAGATTCTTATCTTAGACAGGTCGTTTCAGATTGTATATTTTCACATAATGTTCGTTGTTGGGAACATCTCAGTCATTGGAAACATTCAGCTAGATCTGTTCTTGGTCCAAAATATAATCCACAAGACCATCTTTTAGATATAATTGATGATAATGACGACAAAGGAACATATTTTACTTTATCTGATATGCAAAAATGCCTATCGAACTCAAAATCTGGCGACATTAGTAAGTTTGACGTGTCATCTTATGTGGATGCTTTGAATCAAAAGATGATGGACGTTTTTTGCTTTCAAAAGTATGCATGGGGTCTATTAGTCAAAGTTGAGTATTCAGAAATTGAGACAAATAATACAAATCTTGACACTGATATAATAATAAGAGACTTGGAAAAACTAAAAGAATCACCACTCTGCCCTAGGGATAGCAAGAACGCGAAGACAGGAATGACTGAGTTCGATCTTTGTGTTGATTTGAATACTAGTACCATTGAAAATGCCATAAGCTTACGGCGATGGATGCTACGGTGTCACCGCGCATGCAGTCACAAAGAACGTGTCTATGAATACACAAATTTGGCTGAAACACATCCTGGCAAACTTCGAATTCCAACTAAAGTGGTCGAGAAATGGGTCTCTAATTCTGTATCTGCTTTAAATTCACTGGAATTACGCCTTCAAGCGATCCGGACCAATATAACAGAAATGAAATCTTTGAACTGTCACCGTGCTCATAACGGAGAACTTTTTCCGTATGAATTTGTGAGTGAACATTTCCTCACAGAGTCTGAAGAGAAGTGTACCATCATGAACAGCATCATACAATGGCAGAAACGGGTGGATGAATCAGGAGCAATGGCTGATAAAGTTCGACTTTGTACTCCAGTCATTGACAGTTTGTTCAACGATCTCTCGTCGCTCCAAGAAGGCATTTGCGAGGAAAGGAGTCTCCTAGTCAAAGATCTGCTGCAATATCAGCATATTGACGATATCATCGCAGAATTTTCTAAAGACTACATTTCTCGAAAAGCTGGGATTCATAAAGATCGAATAGTATCACTCTATGAATCCTCTAAATCATGGCGCAACAATTCTTCTTATGTGATTAATATATTAATGAGTTTCGGCAATGATATGATTGGAAAGTTTGACGGAACGCCTATTAAAGGGAAACAGTACTTGGACCTTAAATACATTGAAAAGCTCATTGAAGAACATGAGTTGAGTAATTTTACTGCGCCTCCGACTATTGAGATTCTTAAAGGAGTAGTCGCCTCTTGCAAAAGATGGAGTGGTCAGTTGGCTCATTGTATAATGTCGCATGACGATGATGGGCAGGACGATGGTAAATTTTCGGAACCACCTCTCAAAAAGTTAGAAAACCTTCAAAACTTATCGAAATGTCGTCCAAAAGGGTAAGTATTGTGGGAATGAATCGTCTTTCCACCTTTTAAATTCGACTTGAAACTCATAGTTGTCTCGTTTGATGTTATTATACAAAGAATCAACTTATACCCTCCAAAGCAGACCCTTTCGAAATGGATTGATTTTCTAACATGGTACAAGGATTGCACCAATGCCTTAGACCATCTATCTGCTTTGCATGTCACAAAGACCGAAAAGTCTGGAGAGACTGGGCATCTTGATATTCTTGAATTCACAAAAGGAAATGCTCTCGTTGAATCTTTGATTTTTACAGGATATGAAATTATATCGTTTTTCTCTTCTATCTCTAGTTCAAAATCAAACAACAAAAACTTCAAAATTGATTTTAGCAGCGACGAGCAATGTTTTCTTTATGATTACCTTGCTAAGAGAATCGATAATTCGTTATATGCCAGAAGATTTTTAAAAGACGATATCAGTAATGCGAAGAGCATCATTTTTAATATGGTGAGATACGACGAGTCGCTTAGAAATGGTGGGATTTTTTTCAAACTTCAATTATATTTGTGGAAGACGATCGCTGTGTTCATCATGTCTCAGATAGGCGACAAAAGAAAGACGACTACCCATGTGAGCTCCTTCCAACCAACTCTAGAAACTGCTACTTCTATTCTTTCGCATTTAGAAAATTTCCCAACTACGATTCAAGACATGCAGTTTTCCGATGCATTCATTCAATCATTATATTCGTCAAGAATTGAACCCCTGTATCATCTTGTTACCGATGCATCTGAATTAGAATCACAAAGTCAGAGTCTCCTGTCTCGTCTTGATTTATTTTCAGGCGATATAACACATGAATGGATTGCGAAAGCTCTCGAGGACTTGAGGTCCATGAAACGGAAAATCCGAGTAACGAATGAATTTGGTTTGAAAATAAACTCTATTTATCTGACAAAGGTTGAGAAACATATACGCGATTTGAGTTGGCTGTCAAATGTTGAAAATGCTGTTATGAATATCTCCAACGATGTTGTCAAATCCTCATCGCGGTTACCGTTCCAGTCATTGAATTCCATGATTGAAAAATCACCTTCTCAATGTAAACAGATGGATAATCGTGTACATTCGGCTGTCACGAATAAGTTGCAATCTAATTATCGTCATTTAAAGAAATGGCACGATGATTGTCGGAAATGGCTAGAAGAGGTCAAAGAATTTTTACCAAAATCTGCAACAAAAGGGACGAAACAAAGGGAAATACGGTCAGCATACGGTTTAAACGAAAGTATTGATAAGTACTCAGTCGTCTCCGAGAAAGTTATTGAAAATCTGATGGTTTCTGATATTCTGCGGCGCGTTGAAATGAAAGAAGAAATTGCTATCCAAGAGTCATACAGGAGAACTGTAGAATTGAAACAAAAAATGCACGAAATTTTCGGCATCGATCATGTTGGTAATGATGTTGATAGAACGACATTGCCTGATCACGACTCTCTTCTCGGTGTAGATGGTACATTTTATTTCAAGCGATTGACTGGAAGTCCCGAGTTCCACAAATTGAGAGATATAATGAATGCCGCAGCAAGCTCCGCAGAAGATTTACCAGTCAAGACACTGGAAAAAATTACATATGATTGGATATGCGAAGCATTAAATTGGATTGATAAGGTGTCAAACTCGCTAAGGGATCCCATAAATGAACAATCACCATTTGAGAAAATCTATTTGTCTTCCAAAGACGCCGAAGAGTTAGTGAATGATTCAACAAGTTTATTTTTCGACGGCTTGACAGATGATATTAAAAAATACCTCTCTGCACATAAAGTCAGTATTTCACCACGGTCTGGGTCAGGTAGAGTCCATGTGAAGAATAACAAGGGAGGTTCTATACATAGTATTGGGGGCACAGTTCTGAGATGGATTGCTTTCATGTGTAATGCTCTGAAGCAAGACTATACAGTGTCGTCACAATGGACTAAGCTGGTGAAAGGGTATTTAGTAAAGCAACAGTCTGAAGATAACGAAAATACTCTTCGCACACTACTGACTCAAATGCAAGATTTGATAGTGGCTCCTGAAGAGGAACTTGTTTCTGAATTGTTGAATAGGTTAGTCACAAGCAACCATTCAGAGACATGGCACAGTACTTCAAGATCTGTATTTGTACATCAATTACTTGGAGACTGACTCATAAATGCTATATTTCAAAATATTATACATAAAATGATTCATTGATTACAACTTGCTTCGCTTCATCATGAGATCCATTGTAGCCTCTAGAACATCTCCTTTTTCTATTCGTTTATCAATCTCATTCAATTCAAATCTGCATATCTTTTCTAGTTCTTTTTGTCGGCGTCCTCGTACCATCGATACGAATAAGCGAGATGTTTTGTCACCATGACAAAGGGACAATAATTTCTTGTCTATTTCTTTGCATGTGAAAGATGCGATACTCTCCTTTGAAAAGGGATCCATTATAGAACTACAATCATATATGATCTTACCAACAATATTATACCGTAGAGCTTGTTCAGCATCAATTTGTCTGCCCATGAGCAGCAATTCATTAGCATTAGCTAAACCCATCGTTTCAGGGAATAACACAGAGGAGCAAAATTCAGGAACTAACGCGATTCGAGTGAAGGGTGTCCAAAAAGTAGAGTCTTGTGTACAGTAGACTAAATCACAGTGTAATAGTAAAGTGACTCCGATACCAATTGCTGGTCCATTAACGGCGGCACAGAATAATTTCGTGAAATGAATGAGTTGTAGCATGAATATCCCACTGGGTTTATCTTGTGTTTTAGCTTCGCTTTCTAAATCAAAAGACGCTAAATCTGCACCACTACTAAAATAAGATCCTGTACCAGTAAGTACTATGGCATGGATAGATTCATCCCGTTCCACTGCAACTAACAGCATCGTTAGATCTCTGTACTGTTCATCATTGAAGGCATTTTTAACTTGTGGTCTGTTGAGGGCACACAGAATGATTGACTTTTGCGATCCAAGACGCTTCACCCGCAACGTTGGTCCAAAAGATAAAATCAGAGAATCGTCCACTGAAGGTAAGGAATAACCCATATCGTCGTTACAAGAGTTCATTTGATGGTTATGGAGAGTACTCGTAAGCCACAAGTAGCAAGTAGTGGCACTTTAGGACTTTGTTAGTACTCACCTATGACTTTGAAAAACTACAGCACAAGTATAGATAGTACACCAGATGTCATTGTTTTGTACGAGACAGGTTTCGACACCCGTCACATTGGCCCATTACTATTACCGAAGAGCTGATACTACCGCAACTGCAACGATCCATATCATGACAGCGCGAGCAAGAATAAACGCAAGAAGATTCCAACCGCTAAGCTCAGGATCGATGACAGTCAACGTAACCACGAGGCTCATGTGCATAAGTATTGCGACAAATAGGCTTTCTGTTCGACTGTATACCCAGACCATTAGAATTCGATAAGGAGGAAGCCAAGAGAAGAGTCTTACAACCAACAGTAAAAAAGGGAATAGTGCACCTGAAAAAGTATCACTTTCCCAGAATAGTATAAAGTGCCATACTCCCCAAACCAGGCCCAGGATAAGACCAGTTTCAAACACACCATATTTCTGTTTTATTTTTGGGATGGCAAAACCTGTCCAACCAAGCTCTTCAAAGAAAGCAACAACGATCCCCCCTATTATACCCAACTGAAGGATTGATGTTTTGTTATCCGAAATAAAAATACGTGGGATAAAGTTTGTTGAGAAAATAGATAACAAAAGGAGGGTGGTTAAACTCAGCAGTGGAGCAATCAGAAGTGCAATCAGATACCAGTACACACTGACTCGCCATTTTACCAACCGGTGTCCTAGATCACGAAGTCCAGTACTTCCATGTGTCCAGGAAATCATGAGCAAAGATGCCACGCTTGGACCTAACAGAAGCACCACTCCCAGGCTTATTGATTCATCGATATTTGCTGGGGGGATGCCACCGGGACCGGCTGCAAATAGAACGGCACCCCAAGAAATGATGATTGTCAAGGCAAAGTAAATGATGACGGGACTTTTGACGATTGTATAAATCCATGAATGCATGTTTTAAAAGAAACCTATTTTGAATGAATGAAGATTGATTCATTCCCTTATTTGGATCCGAAGCCCGGAAGCGAACCCCTTTTTTATGAAACAATGTAGCCTGTGTTAGTACATAGCTCGGTTCTCGGTTCACCACCATTCACCAGTTAAACGTTCCCAATTCACCAATCTCTCTCCCATTCAACTCACTGCTAACAAAATAGAAAAGGATACTTCCTTAGATAGTTGGACAATTGAAAAAAAAATAACAGATATCATGTCTCACACTGTTTTGGCCAAACAAGATCCCGAGTACAAAGCACAAAAATCCAGCATCGAAGGAAAGGTTTATTTTTCCTATGCTGACATTCATGAGACAGTGACAAGCTTAGTACCACAAATTCATGAGTTTAATCCGTCCGTCATTATAGCTATTGGGGGTGGTGGATTTATTCCTGCTAGGATGTTAAGAACAGAGTTAAAGATTCCGATTCTAGCTGTTTCATTAGAGTTGTACGATGATTCTACGAATTCTGCCAGAAGTACTGTGTAAGTTTTGTATGGACATTGTCATTCTTTGTTGTCCTGACTTTTTATGTCGTGCTTCTTTGAATCTCTAGAGAGGATTGTTTCTGAATCACATTCTTGTTATTATCATTATTGAATGACGACGGCATTAGTAAAAAGATTCAATGGTTTGATGAACATTCTGAAATTGGTAGCAAAGTACGTAACCAAAGAGTACTAATTGTCGATGAAGTCGATGACACAAGAGAAACATTACGATATTGTGTAGAAGAGGTGATCAATACCAATCATCCTAGCCATGTAGCTGTAGCTGTAGTGCATAACAAAATGAAACCGAAACGAGGGAAGCTACCAGAAGATGTCGTGTACTTTGCAGGTGCGAATGTTGCAGACTGTTGGAATTGTTATCCATGGGATGCAGCGGCATATGGACATTCGATTCAAGAACACGAGCGACTTGCTCATTTATGTTCTTCCAATAATATGCAAGAATAACTAGTCTATATTGTTCCTTACACTTATATAGCGATGCAAAGGTTGATACATTGATACGTGTATCATTCATCATTTACAATAGAACTTTGGTCATGAGAACAATGGTATTTCCCCAAAGGTCCTTACTATCCTTTTGAATATCTATGATTTGATATCCCCAACGAGTGTACATGTCAATGGCCGCAGTATTAGTGCTTCTAACTTTCAAATACAAGTTTGAAGCTTGCCATTCCCTTGCCTGTTGTTCACATGCATATAACATTGCTTTTCCTATA
>Ga0213868_10003252_pt1 | contig 15212 bp, 14 predicted proteins | sample PICome_9_FD_160087 | JGI IMG/M metagenome (GOLD analysis project Ga0213868, IMG submission 160087) | Coastal seawater microbial communities near Pivers Island, North Carolina, United States - PICO127 | ecosystem: Environmental > Aquatic > Marine > Coastal | place: USA: North Carolina...
TCTTTTTTTCTGTGATTAAACTTTTTAATTTATCCCATCTAGGATCTGTAACATCTTCATTTGATGAAGATTTATTTTTTTTAATTTCTAATTCTCTTAATTTATTTAAAGCTTCAGAGTTCATAGTGCCATCTAGTACTTTAGGATGAACTTTTTTTGTTGGTACAGAAAGTATTATTAATTCATAGATAAATTGACTCACATCTAATTCATAATATTCATGAGGAATAATGATCATTTCATCATTATCGTCATTATATTCCTGTCCAAATTTAATAACCAAAGGTAAATTTCCATTGATTTTTTGATTGAATGGTTCTAAAGAGGTATCACAATCAACATTTACGGTTCCATTTACTTCAAAATTTAATTCAAAAAAAGTTGTTTTTTTTTCAAAAACTAAAGTTACTCGTAAACTACTATTGTTAAACTCATTAAAGCCAAAAGCTTCAAAGAACGTGTTATCAATTTCATAATCAAATAAATGTTTTCCTTGCTTTAATCCTATAAAAGGAATAATATATTGTTTCAAGTTTGACATTATCAGCTAATGAATTTGAGCGTGCAAAGATATGAAAATGTTTTAATTAACTAATATTTTTTTATCAATTTCTAGACTGTTTTTTTTGCTTTAAAACATTTTGTGTGAGTTCTTTATACTCTTTTCTGTTTTTGAATATTTTAATGCCTGTAAAAACAGCTTCTTTGAATGAATCTGAGTTAGCAACGCCTTTACCGGATATGTCAAATGCAGTTCCATGGTCTGGAGATGTTCTTACATGACTCAATCCAGCAGTAAAATTTACTCCATTTCCAAAAGTTAGTGCTTTAAAAGGAGCCAAGCCTTGATCATGATACATGGCTAAAACCCCATCAAATTGCTTGTAAGTTTCTGATCCAAAAAAACCATCAGCAGCATAGGGTCCAAAAACTAGTATTCCATTTTCATTTATAGATTTAATAGTAGGCTTAATAAGATCATTTTCTTCTTTACCTATTATTCCGTTATCTCCAGAATGAGGATTTAACCCAAGGACTGCTATTTTTGGTTTATTAATGTTAAAATCCTTTTTTAAGGATTGATTAAGTATTTTAACCTTGCTTTCAATTAATTCAGGTGTAATTGTTTCAGCAATTTTAGAAATTGGTATATGACCAGTAATGAGGCCAATTTTTAAAAAATCATTCATGAGTATCATTAAACTCTCTCCTTCTAAATTATGTTCCAAGAATTCAGTGTGGCCAGAAAAATTAAATTCATCAGATTGGATAGTTTCTTTATTAATTGGAGCAGTTATTAATACATCAATAGTTTGGTTTTTTAATGATTGAGTGGCTTGGTTTAATGATTTATGAGCATATAGACCTCCAGTTTTTGTAGCACTTCCAATTTCAACTACTACATCCTCTTTCCAAATGGTTAAAACATTTATTTTTCCATGAACTATTTGATCAATAGAATGAATCTCTTGAACAGTTGTTTCTATGTTCAATATTTTTTTGTGTATAGAAATTATTTTTTTAGAACCGAATAAAACAGGCGTGCAAAATTCTAACATTCTCTTATCTTCAAATGTTTTTAATATAACTTCAATACCAACACCATTTACATCACCTAAAGATATGCCAACTACTATTTTATCTTTTTTATTCATTTCTAAAGCTTAATATGTCTATTTTTGTTTATCACAAAAGTAACTAAATTTATATTCATGTTTACTGGAATTATCGAGACATTAGGTCGTGTTAAAAAGATTAAAAAAGATCAAGGGAATACTCATTTTACAATTCAAACAACTATTACTAATGAGTTAAAAATTGATCAAAGTGTTGCACACAATGGTGTTTGCTTAACAGTTGTTGAAATTTTTGATGATAACTATGTAGTTACTGCTATAAAGGAAACTCTAGATAAAACAAATCTTGATAAGCTATCTGTAAACGAGGAGGTAAATATTGAAAGAGCTATGAAATTAGGAGACAGATTAGATGGTCATATTGTTCAGGGCCATGTAGATCAAATTGCTGTTTGTACTGAAATTATTGAAAATGATGGAAGTTGGATTTTTACTTTTTCTTACAATTCTAAAGCTAATAACATTACTATTGAGAAAGGTTCTATAACTGTTAACGGAGTTAGCCTTACCGTGGTAGGGTCTAAATTAAATCAATTTAGTGTAGCAATTATCCCTTATACTTTTGAAAACACTAACTTTTGTAAACTAGAGAAAGGTTCTATTGTTAATTTAGAATTTGATGTCATAGGTAAATATGTAGCTAGGCTTCATAATTTACAAAACTAGTTTTTAACTTTTCTTATTCCAAAAGCTACACCAAGCAACAACAAATAAACAATTCCACTATCGATTGGTAATCCAGGCGGCGGCGGTGGCGGTGGCGGTGGGCCTTGAGCCATTGTTATTAGGGGGAATAGAAGTAATAGTACTAAAGTTACTATTTTTCTCATTTTATCTAAATTAGGGTTTAGAATTAATAATGGTAAATATAAAAATTTTTTTTTAAAATGTGGACCCAGAAGGGCTCGAACCTTCGACCCCCTGATTATGAGTCAGGTGCTCTAACCAACTGAGCTATGGGTCCATAAATATGGACGGCAAATGTAATACTTTTTTGTAATTTTATAACACCAAAAAATAAATTTTATTTATTTCTACCCATTAAAAAAGCTCCAAATGAAATAAGCTTTTCTTTGTTGGATTCACTGATGCTCATTTTTTCTAATAAATTAAATGAAGAAGTAGTATAATCTTCAATTAATTTTTGAATTAATAAAGGAATATCACATCTTTCAAAAATTCTTTTTACTTCATCAATTTTGATAGAATTATCTTCTAATTTTTGTTTGTAGAAAAATTCTAATTTTTTCTTATCCTCAGGGCTTGATAATTCCATAGCCTTAATGTATAAGAATGTTTTTTTATTTTCAATAATATCACCTCCCACTTGTTTTCCAAACGTTTCAGGGTCACCAAATGTATCAAGATAATCGTCCTGTAGTTGAAAAGCGAGCCCTAAATTTAAACCATATTCATACAATAGATCTGCATTTTTTTCTGATGCCTCTGCTACTATGGCCCCCATTTTTAATGCAGCAGCAACTAAGACAGATGTTTTTAAGCGTATCATGTTTAAGTACTCACTTATAGTAACTTCTTTTCTAGTTTCAAAGTCTATATCTAACTGTTGACCATCACAAACTTCTATGGCAGTTTTACTAAAAAGGATTGCTAGTTTTTGAAAAACTGTTGGAGGATAATTTTCAAAATATTGATAAGCCAAAATTAACATAGCGTCTCCAGAGAGTATTCCTCTGTTTAAGTCCCATTTTTCATGAACGGTTTTTTTACCTCTTCTTAAAGGGGCATCATCCATGATGTCATCGTGAACAAGTGTAAAATTATGAAAGACTTCAACTGCTAATGCAGCCGGCAGTGCTTTTGTAAAGTTTCCAGACAAAATATCAGCTGCCATTAAAGTTAAAATCGGACGAATACGTTTTCCAGAAAGTTGAATAATGTAATCTATTGGTTCATAAAGATTTTTAGGTTCTCTAATCCAATTTTTCTTGTTTAAATATTCTTCAAAATTTGTTTGATATGATGTTAAATCCAAAGTCTATAATAAATTTCAACAAAAATAAGATTTAAGATTTGTTTAAATGTTAAGAATGTTAAAAAATGATTAAACTTAGGAAACTATTTTTGTTTCTATAGTTTCCTATGTAAATTTGTACAATCTTAATTATGAAGGAAAAAATTTTATTTAATGCATCAGAAATGTTCTTAAACCTAGGGTTTAAAAGTGTTACCATGGATGACATTGCTAATAGTTCTGGAGTTTCAAAAAAAACAATTTATGCTCATTTTAAAAATAAAACAGAATTAGTAGTTGCGGTTACACTTAATATATTCGATGTTGTAAAGAGAGGAATAGATGTAATTCATGAACAACAACAGAATCCAATTATTGAGTTATTTGAAATTAAAAGATTTGTAATGGAGCATTTAAAAGATGAAAAATCATCACCACAATACCAATTACAAAAATATTATCCTAAAATTTTCAAGAATTTAAAACTCAAACAATTTGATGTGATGCATGGACTCATTAAAGAAAATTTAATGAAAGGGATTAAGCAAAATCTGTATAGAAAAACAATCGATATAGATTTTATTGGTAGAATTTATTTTCAAGGGATGACCGGTATAAAGAATAAAGATTTATTTCCCTTAAATAATTATTCAATGCTAACATTAACTAATTATCATTTAGAATATCATTTAAGAGGAATATGTACTTCAAAAGGACTTGAAGAATTAAATAAACAATTAAGTAACAATTAGAAGTATTCATTAAAAAAATCTCCCAATATAAAAAAGCTGATTCCTACATGTTTATACCCCTAAAACAACTATAATAAATACACAAAAAAGTACAAATGAAAAAACACATCATATTAACCTCTATTATTTTTCTAAGTTTAGCTATTCATGGACAAGAAAAAAGTATGATTATCTCTCTTGAAGAGGCTGTAATTTTTGCGTTAGAGAATAATTACAATATCAAAGAATCAAAAAATAGTATTCTCTCGGCAAAAGAAACCGTATGGGAGACAACAGCTACTGGTCTGCCTCAAATTAATGCTACTGTAAATTATCAAAACTTTATAAAACAACCTGTTTCATTATTGCCAGCAGCAGCTTTTGATAATACAGTTTCAGTAGTTCAGACTGTTGAGGATTATTTTGACATACAATCCAATAGAGATCCAACATTACCTCAGGGCTTTATTCCTGTAGTTTTTGGAACTCAACAAAACTTAAATGCTTCTGTAACGCTAACGCAACTATTGTTTGACGGCTCTTACCTTGTTGGTTTACAAGCATCTAGAGCCTATTTAAAAATTTCAGAACAAGCCAATGAAAAAACAGAAATTTTAACAAGAGAAGCAGTAATTAACACTTATGGAAGTGTCTTGGTAACAGAAAAAAGTATCGCTATTCTTAAAAGTAATCTTAAGATTTTAGAAAAGAATTTAAATGATGCTAAAAAGATTTATGAAAATGGTTTTAATGAGCAAGAAGATGTAGAGCAATTGGAAATTACTTATGGAACCCTAGAAAACCAGTTAAATAATATGCAAAGAATGAAAATTATTGCATATCAAATGCTCAACTTATCTATGGGGCTATCTATAGATACTGAACTTATTTTGACTGATAGTTTAGATTCACTAGCAGAGAAAAACATTGATTTAGGACTTATCTCAGAATCATTTAACCTATCTAATCACATTGATCTTAAAATTGCTGAAAATGATAGAGAGTCTAAAAGATTAATGATGCAATTAGAAAAAAGTAAGGCGTTGCCTAGCTTATCTGCTTTTGTAAATTACGGAAAACAAGCTTATTCAGATTCATTTACCTTTTTGAGAGGAAACCAACAGTGGTTTGGCTCATCGTTATTAGGAGTGAGTTTAAATGTACCCATTTTTAGTAGTTTAGGAAGAAAGTCTAAAACAGCTCAAGCAAGAATAGCATTAGAATCTGCAGATGTCAAATTAATTGAAATTAAGCAACGTCTAAATTTAAATGCTCAGAAAGCAAAAAATGAATATCAACTAAGTATTCAAAATTATAACACTGCAAGAAGAAATGTAGACTTATCTGAACGAATTGAGAAAAAGCAACGCACTAAATTTTTTGAGGGAATTTCTTCAAGCTTTGATTTATTACAAGCTCAAAATCAATTGTATACACAACAGCAAAATTACGTTCAATCTATGCTAGATTTGATAGCTAAAAAAGCAGCTTTAGAAACTGCATTAAATAGACCCATTAAATAAAAATTATGAAAAATATATACCTACTAATTATAATCACTGTTTTCTTAAATTCATGCAGTAACGAGAAAGAACCATCATTAGAGGAGATTTTAGCTACTAATGATGTAGAATTATTAAAATCTAGAAAATCTGAGATTGATGCTAAGTTAGAAGAACTAACGTTAAGCTTAAATCAATTGAATAATAAATTAAGTGTTCTAAATAAAGACAGAAATACTCCTTTAATTACAACAATTACAACTAGTGAACAGAAATTTAACCACTTTATAGAGCTTCAAGGAAATGTAAAAACAAAACAAAATGTTTTGGTGTATCCAGAAATGCCAGGGATTTTAAATAAAGTTTACGTTAAAGAAGGTCAGAAAGTAAAAAAAGATCAGATTTTAGCTACTATAGATGATGGAGGCTTGTCTCAGCAATTGTTATTGTTAAAATCAAATGAACAATTAGCAAAAACAACATTTGAACGTCAAAAAAGATTATGGGATCAGCAAATTGGTTCAGAGATACAATATTTACAGGCTAAAACTTCATACGATTCTCAAAAAAATGCCACAAGACAACTTATAAAACAATTAGGCAAGTTTACAATTAGAGCTCCTTTTTCTGGAATTATAGATGATGTTTTTAAAGAAAAAGGAACAGTGGTAGCTCCTGGACCAGGAGCAGAAATATTTAGAATTATAAACCTCTCTAATATGTATATAGAAACAGATGTGCCTGAGAGTTATATCTCTAGTATTAAAAAAAATAAAATGGTAGAAGTTAATTTTCCTATACTTGGGAGATCTTATGATTCTAGTATTAGGCAGGTTGGAAATTTTATTAACCCAAGTAATAGAACTTTTAGAATAGAGGTAGGAATTCCAAATTTAGATGGTGAAATAAAACCAAATCTTACAGCTAAATTAAGATTAAACGACTACTCCAGCTCAAATGCAATTTTGATACCTCAATCAATTATTTCAGAAAATGCAAAAGGGCAACAGTTTATCTATGTTGTTAAAGACAATAAAGAAAAGAATCAAGTTTATGCTGAAAGGCTGGTTATTGAAACCGGAAAAACTAATGGAGATTTTATTGAAGTAACTAAAAATCTAGATGCTAATGTAGAGGTTATTCTAGAGGGAGCAAGAAGTGTGAATAATGGTCAGGTTGTAAAAGTCATAAATAAAAAGTAATTAAGAATGTCTAAGATTAATAAAAAAATAGATAAAGAGTTTAGGCTTTCCTCGTGGGCAATTAATAACAAAACTACTATTTATGTATTGATGTTTTTAATTCTTTATTTAGGTATTACATCCTATTTCACAATGCCTAGAGAGAATTTTCCTGAGATAAATGAAACAAAAATATACATCAGCTCAGTTTACCCGGGAAATACAGCAGAAGATGTTGAAAAACTTATTACCAATCCTTTAGAAGATAAGTTAAAGTCTGTAAGTAACGTAGTTGAAATTACTTCAACATCTCAGGAAGATTATTCTATCATAACAGTAGAGTTTGACGAGAATATTCCTGTAGAAAAAGCAAAACAAAAGGTAAAAGATGAAATAGATCAAGAGGTAGCAGGTGAAGATTGGCCAACATTTAATGGTGCAAAAGTTACGCCGAATGTTTTTGAATTAAGTATGTCTGAAGAAGTACCTATTCTAAACATTAATATTTCTGGAAATTATCCAGTCTCTAAATTGAAAGAATTTGGAGAGTATTTACAGGATGAAATTGAGGATTTATCAGAAATTAAAAAAGTAGATATACGTGGAGCTCAAGATAAAGAAATTGAAGTAGCTGTTGATATCTATAAAATGATGGCTGCAAAAGTTAGTTTTGATGACATTACCAATTCAATTAATCGTGGAAATGTAACAATGTCAGCAGGAAATTTTGTTACAAGCCAGCAAAGAAGAACAGTAAGAATTATTGGTGAAATAGATTCTCCAGAAGAGTTACTTGATTTTGTAATAAAATCAGAGAAAGGGAATTCAATTTATTTAAAAGATGTCGCAAAAATTTCTTTTAAAGATAAAGACAAAACAACCTATGCTAGAGAAAGAGGAGCTGCTGTTGTAATGCTTGATGTTAAAAAAAGAGGTGGCGAAAATATGGTTGCTGCTGCAGACAAAGTTGGAGAAATTGTAAGATTAGCAAAAAAGAATATCTTTCCTCAAGACCTAGAAGTTACAATCACTAATGACCAATCACCAAAAACAATTGGTCAAGTAGATGACTTGGTAAATAATATCATTTTTGGTGTTGTTTTAGTAGTTATTGTCTTAATGTTTTTTCTAGGATTCAAAAATGCAATTTTCGTTGGTTTTGCAATACCCATGTCTATGTTTATGTCTCTAATGATTTTAGGAGCCCTAGGGTATACATTAAATACAATGGTTTTATTTGGATTGATTATGGGGCTAGGAATGTTGGTTGACAATGGGATTGTAGTGGTAGAAAATGTGTACCGTTTAATGGATGAGGAAGGGTTAACAAGAATAGAAGCGGCAAAAAAAGGGATTGGTGAAATTGCTTTTCCTATTATTATCTCAACTGCAACAACAGTTGCTGCTTTTATTCCCTTAGGTCTTTGGCCAGGAATTATGGGGCAATTCATGGTAATTCTACCTATAACATTATCTGTTGTCTTAGGTTCTTCTTTATTTGTTGCAATTTTTTTCAACTCTGTTTTAGTTTCTCAATTTATGAGTATAGAGGATAAAAATATGCCGCTAAAAAATATTATAAGAATAACAAGTATTATGGCGGTTATTGGGATCCTTATATTTTTCTTAGGAGGAGAGTATAAGGGGATAGGAACTTTAATTCTATTTACAGCTATTATGTTTTGGGTTTACAGATTTGTATTGAGAAAAGCAGCAAATTATTTCCAGAAAAACACATTAGTATTTTTAGAAAATTGGTACGAGAGACAATTAAAAAGAGCTTTAACTGGTTGGAGGCCCTATGTATTGGTAGTGGCAACATTTGCTATTTTAATTGTAGCTTTTGTAGGTTTTGGATGGTCTCTTGCAGAACAAAGAACCAAAGTAGAATTTTTCCCAGATAACAAACCCAATCAAATTATTGTATATATTGAATATCCTGAAGGTACAGATATTGAAAAAACAAATGAAATAACTTTAGATATTGAACAAAAGGTTTATGAGGTATTAAATCAAAACAAGTATACTGATGCTGGGTATAATTTTATGGTAGAGAGTACTGTTTCTCAGGTAGGAGAAGGAGCAGGAAATCCAGAGAAAGATGGTGGCTCATCAGCGGAAATGCCACACAAAGGGAAAATTACTGCTTCTATGCGTGAATTTAAATATAGAAGAGGAGAAGACAGTGAAATATTGCGTCAAAAAGTACAAGCAGCATTAGTTGGGATTTACCCTGGTGTTTTAATTTCTGTTGAGAAAGATGCCAATGGACCACCTGCAGGATCTCCAATTAATATTGAGCTAAATGGTGAAGATTACGAAGAGCTAATTTTGACTGCTGAAAGAATGCGAGATTATTTAAACACACAAAGCATAACTGGAGTAGATGAATTAAAGATAGATGTAAATAAATCTAAGCCAGGAATGCAGGTTTTAGTGGATAGAAAAAAAGCAGGAGAACTAGGGGTTTCTACAGGTCAGATTGGTCAACAGTTAAGAGCTTCCATTTTTGGAAATAAAGCTGGTATTTATAAAGAAAAAGGGGAAGATTATGATATCTATGTTCGCTTTAATAAAGAAGATAGATACAATAAAAGTGCTGTTTTTAATCAAAAAGTGACTTTCCGTGATCAAGCAACAGGTAAAATTAAAGAGATTCCTGTATCTGCAGTAGCCTCTCAAATGAATAGTTCTGGTTTTAGTGCCATTAAACACAAAAATGTAAAAAGAGTAGTAACAGTTTACTCTGCTTTGTCACCGGGTGAAACAGATGCTGGAGCAGTTGTTTCTAGGATTCAAAACTCTATGAAAAATTTCAAAAATTTCCCTAAAGGTGTTAACATAGATTTTACTGGACAAATAGAAGAAGAGAAAAAACAAATGAACTTTTTAGTAGGGGCATTTCTTACTGGAATACTGTTAATTTTCTTTATTTTAATTTTCCAGTTTAATTCAGTTTCCAAGCCAGGTATTATTATGTTGGCAATTTTTTTAAGTCTCATTGGAGTTTTTGGAGGATTGGTGATTTCTGGAGCACCTTTTGTTATCATGATGACTATGGTTGGAATTATTGCTTTAGCAGGTATTGTAGTTAACAATGGAGTTGTATTGTTAGATTATGCTGAATTATTAATTAGTAGAAGGAAATTAAAAGATGAAGTCTCTGAAAAAGACTATTTGCCTTTAGAGAGCTTATTTGAAACCGTGGTAAAAGCAGGGAAAGCGCGTTTACGACCAGTTTTGCTAACAGCGATTACTACCATTTTAGGGCTAATACCACTAGCTATTGGATTAAATATTAACTTTTTCACATTATTTTCAAATTTTGATGCAAATATTTATATGGGAGGAGATAATGTTGTTTTCTGGGGTCCACTTGCTAAAACAGTAATTTATGGTCTATTAATAGCAACATTTTTAACACTAATTGTTGTCCCAATTTTATTTTACTTAATCACTAAATTTAAAATGAGGATGAAAGGTTTGTTAAAAACCGCATAAATTATTTTCTATTTTAAAATTAAATTTAAAAGAGGATATTTCAATACGAAATTATCCTCTTTTTTGTATTTTCGACATTAATGTTTCTAAATAAAAAATCGTTTACCGTAGATGAGCTTCAAAGTAAAATGGAGCATTATTGTGTATACCAAGACAGGTGCCATCAAGAAATTGAGAAAAAAATGAATGCATACCAAATGATTCCTGAGGCCAAAGAAAAAATTCTTTTACATCTAATGCGTCATGATTTTTTGAATGAAGAACGATTTTCTAGAAGTTTTGCCAGGGGAAAATTTAGAATTAAAAACTGGGGTAAACAACGAATAATTAGAGAGTTAAAAATTAAAAATATATCTAGTTATAATATCAAAACAGCTTTGAAAGAAATTGACGATGAATTGTATATTAAAACGATAGAAAAAATAGCTGCTTCAAAAAATAACACAATTAAAGAGTCTAACTTATTTAAAAAGAAGAAAAAAATATACGATTATCTTTATAGAAAAGGGTATGAATCCTCTTTAATTCAAGAAACAATTCAAAAACTATTAGAATAAAAAATTTAATAGTTTCCACTCATTTCTATACTTGATGAAAGAAATAAGATTCCTTTATACATAATTATATATTTGAATTTAATCTATACTGATAGACTCTTTTTTACTATTAATCTTTATTACATCATCAATAACATCATTTGGAACAGTAAGTGAAAGTACATAATGTTTTATTTTTAATTGTTTACCAACCAGCTCAATTACACCTGATCCTCTACAAACACCCATCCATGTATCTAATAATTCATCAAACCAAATTATATCTCCAGATTTACTTGTGTAAATATGTCTTTCTAAAGGTTTAAAATCCCATGCTTTCCCTTCATCAAAATAAGGTTTGCTAAACTTTTGAAATTCACTCTTAGACCAGTTTTCAGTTGCGTCTGTTCCAATAAATACTGAAATACTATCCATTTTACTGAAGTAATCCTTGTAATTTGCTTTTGATGCTGCGTTATGCCAATCATTTAAAAATAGGTCAATATTTTCTGTACTAACTTGCTTATTTACATCTATGTTTTTTAAGTCACCTTTTTTACAGGAATAAGTACCAGCAACCAAAATTAGTAATATTGAAATCTGCTTAATTATTTTTTTTCTTACCATCTTTTTTTCTTTTGCGGTTACTATTTTTTTTCTCCTTCAGTAAATCTTCTTCAAAAAGCATTATTTTTTGAGATTTTTTTGAGAAATTATTTTTCAAGTTTCCATTTATTTTGGTCTTCTTTTTTGATTTAGGAGTAAATTTTTTAATGTCAAACTCAGTATTTGTGTTCTTTTTTGGTATCTTTTTTTTAAAACTAATATCTTCAACTGTTAGTTCTAATTCCCGTTGTTTTAGAGTCGTATTAATCTTTGAATTTATGGATGAAAATGCGGTTAAAATTTTATCTACGTGGTTGTTTACTTCATTGGCTTTAATTGCTGGAATCGAAGACATATCAAACAACCTGAGTGTTTCGTTATACAATAAATTCACTCTAGCATTAAAAGCAGGTGTTTCAAAAATTGCTGGTTTAAGACTATCGACAACCCTTTTTGAAATTTCATTTAATTCTCTGGAATTATTTAATGCATCATTTGGTGATATGGAGGTGTATTGATTTAAAAAAACACTTAGATCTTCATACTCTTGCCATTCTTCAATTTCAGGTTGATATTTGGCTTGTATTTTAGAAGGCTTTTCATGTTTTTTAATTTGACTAGATTGAGGTTTTTTAAATGCTTGCTCAGATTTTTTTTTACCATCATTACATGATATAAAAAATATAGCACAAAAACTGTAAATAATATATTTCATTGTTTGTTAAAAGAATATTTAAAAATACATAAAATAGATTATAAATAATAGAAGAAGAGACGTCTGTATTTTTTTATTTTTTTTACGGATAGTTTAAATAATTGTTTTTAAATAATTGTTTTTTATGAATAGTTAAATTATTTACCTTTGATTTTATGAAAAATATAAAATAAATATGATTCTAACTATACTTATTTTGGGTGCTGGTGGTCAAATTGGAAGTGAATTAACGGAAAAGCTTCGCACTATCTACGGAAGTAATCATGTTATCGCTTCAGATATTAGAAATAATAACACTCAACTAATGAATTCTGGACCTTTTGAAATTATAGATGCAACAGATAAGGAAGCTATTTTAACCATTGTTAAAAAGTATGGAGTTAATCAGATATACCTATTAGCAGCAATGCTATCGGCTGTAGGAGAAAAATTCCCCAAAAAAGCTTGGAGTTTAAATATGACTTCTTTACTAGCGGTGTTAGATATTGCTAAAGAAAATCATATTAATCAGGTTTATTGGCCAAGTTCTATTGCTGCATTTGGGCCAACAACTCCAAAAATAAATACCCCACAACAAACTATTATGGAGCCTTCTACTGTTTATGGAATTAGTAAGCTTTCAGGAGAATTTTGGTGTAATTATTATCATGAAAAATATGGAGTAGATGTAAGAAGTCTCAGGTATCCTGGAATTATTAGTTGGAAAACAAAACCGGGGGGAGGAACTACTGACTATGCAGTGGATATATTTTTTAGTGCCATAGAGCAAAAGAATTTTGAATGTTTTTTAAGTAAAGATTCTTGTTTACCTATGATGTATATGGAAGATGCTGTTAGTGCAACTGTTCAGATTATGCAAGCAAAACCTGAGCAAATAAAAATCAGAACTTCTTATAATTTATCAGCTATGAATTTTACACCAAAAGAATTAGCTTTAGAGATACAAAGGCATATCCCAAATTTTACAATTACCTATAAAACTGATTATAGACAAGATATTGCTGATAGTTGGCCTAATTCAATAGACGATAGTAGAGCAAGAGATGACTGGGGTTGGTCTCCAAATTACACGCTTTCTAAAATGACAAAAGATATTCTTAAAAATTTACTTGCTTAATAAACTTATTATTAAAAATATAAGATTACTTTCCATTTCTTTTGTAAAATAAAACTAAAAAAATTGATAAAAAAAAATATTGAGGAGGGGCTTAAAAAAGCAATTTCTTATACATCCTATAGAAAACTTATAAGTGATTTAATTGCATCCGGAAAATCAAGTGGACCAATACAGTCTGAAGATTTATTGAATTATAGTAAGTTAAATGATCGAAGAATGACGAGACTGGATAAAACAATACAACTTAGTCAAGAAACACTTCTTGGATTAAAAAAAATTGATAAACCAATTACTTGGTTGGTGTTAACAGAGGGTTGGTGTGGAGATGCTGCACAAACACTCCCTGTTATTAGTAAAATTGCTGATGAAAGTGATTTAATTACTTTAAAAATTATTTTTAGAGATGAGCATGAGCAGTTAATGAGTCAATTTCTAACTAATGGAGGAAAATCAATCCCTAAATTACTTGTTTTAAATTCTCAAGATAAAGTACTCAATACTTGGGGGCCTAGACCCAATACAGCCACAAAAATGGTGCAAGATTATAAAAATAAATATGGGCAATTAGATGCAGCTTTCAAACAACAATTACAAGTATGGTACAATAAAGACAAAGGAGTTAATATTCAAGAAGATATGTTAGGTTTACTAACAGATTAATTAGTTCTAGGAGGTTCTTTCTTTCACTATATTTGTACTATGATTACAGAATTTAATTTATTATCAGAAGAAGCAAAAATTTGGATATATCCATCTAGCAGAAAATTTTATGCGCATGAAATTGATGAAATAGAGTTAAAAATCAAAAATTTTGTAAGTAGTTGGAAAAAAGAGACTACTAATTTTAAATGCTCCTATCAATTTCTATACAATAGATTTATAATCATAGCTGCTGAAGATGAGACTTTTTCGGTTACGAATTTAGACATGGATTCTCAAGTGGAATTTATTATAGGCCTTCAAAACATTTATAAAGTATCCTTATTAGACAAAATGAATGTTTGTTTTAAACAAGGAGAATATGTTCAGTACAAAGAATTAAAAGATTTTAAACAGCTTGTTAAGAATAAGGCTGTAACTGCCAAAACCACTATTTTTGATAATTTAATAACTAATAAACACGATTTTGAAAACTTTTGGGAGGTCCCAATAGCAGAAAGTTGGTACAATAGGTTTTTCTAGTTAAAAATAGTAAACCCAATTCCTAGTGATATATTATCATAACTACCATTTTCAAAATTTTTAATTTTCTTTTGGTGATACATGATTTTAAGTATTGGTTTTAATTTGCTGCCCGATTCAAATCTCCACCCAACTCCTAATGCTCTATAGTCACCGTCTGAAAATCTTTCAGCGAGCCTCCACAACCTTCCTGTATTAAAAAGTACATAAAAAGCATCGTCTTCTTTTGTCCAAAGATTGTATTGAAAAGTAAAATATGTTGGAATTGCTCCTATGAAATAATCAAAATGATAGTCGAAACCGGTATTAAAACTTATGGCGATTTTCTTCTTATACTCATAGCCAATACCAAAACGAATTAGTATTTCTGAGGGTACAAAGAACGGTTCATCATTAGTATTCCCAAATTCAAAATTTTCATTTAATTTAAATGTCAAATTAGCATTGGTATCAAAAAAAGAGACTCCATTTTTTTGCTGGGAGAATGAAATTAAAATATTAAAAACAGTAAGGAATAGAAAAATAAATT
>Ga0213868_10003253_pt1 | contig 15204 bp, 14 predicted proteins | sample PICome_9_FD_160087 | JGI IMG/M metagenome (GOLD analysis project Ga0213868, IMG submission 160087) | Coastal seawater microbial communities near Pivers Island, North Carolina, United States - PICO127 | ecosystem: Environmental > Aquatic > Marine > Coastal | place: USA: North Carolina...
GTTCGTTGTGGTCGAGACGAAATAAGGTCGAGGTCCAGGTCGAGTTCCATCCTGGACCATTTTCCCAATGTTGGAAGAAGCAAAACATGCTGACTTTGATTGAAGAAAAAAGACGATAGACATGTGGCTACCTCAACATTCATGCTACGAAGTAACTCAGAATCTGTCACGTGTTCTATCTTCTCTCTCTCATTTTTAAAAATTATCACTCGATAACATTGTTGACTGAAAGGTATGACAGGAACAAGGCTTGCATTAGTTCTAGCCTATTTAGTTCAGACTATCCTACTTGTGCATGTTTCTATTTTAAACTCATGTAAGCAGAGTGGAAAATCAACATGGTACAACTACCGTAGTCATCAGTCACTTCTTCCAGTAAGAAGTGGCACTCATTTACTGGAAAACTTGCAGACTTCGATTGGCGAAATGAAAAGTTTAATATTATCAACCACAATCAAATTACGAGTGGAACTGTGCTTTTCTGAAGCATTTACGGACGATGACCAAATATCAACACTATCCGTTCTGAAATCTGCCTTTTCTGTGCCCAGAAGCACAATTACGTCCTTAGAATTTATCTTAGGATCATCTATATGTATTGATTCTAATACGAACCGGAAGAAAGACAACCCATCTAATTTATATCAGCTATACTTTAGCATGGATCAGATGTTATCTGAAATTAAATACCATGCCAAACTTGATGTGAGCGATGAAGGTCAGATGTTTTTTCGAGTAAAAGCTGGACTTCACCAAGATGATTACTTCAATCTTATTCGAAATGATTTGACTTTTTCTTTAAATCATATGTTGCTGAGGAATGAAGTAGTACGTGTTCCCGGTACCAAGATTACTGTAACTCTTGTTGACTCGGACCCTCTGTCAAACATGATTTCGAATGAAAATAATAGCACTGATATTAATCATCAAACAATATTGTTGGACTCATTCATGCACGAGATGAATTACACTTTGAGTGAAATGGTATATTCGCGACTTAATCTTTACAGAAGTTTCAGCTTGAAAACTCAAACATACAATTGGTTCGGTTTCGATCTCACCGCCAATGCACAAGATGTGTATGATTCAAATGGAAATCGTCTACATGTGCTACATACTGATGATGCAACGACACTTTTAATGGAAGGAGATTTGTCGAGGTTGATTCATGGGTCTATTATTCCATTCCATGAAGATTTTGGATTGTCGGGCTCCATTAATTGCATTGTTTTCGTTCCTGAAGCATCATGTACTCCATTTTTCTTTATCAACGGAGACAAACAGAGTCAAGCTATAAGCCTGGAGAAGAAGCATACAATATTTTCCATTGTAAATATTGAGCAATCTTCTGTAAAGTTTGATGTTGGGTCGTATAACAATGGGATACATCAATCACTGTCACTCATCGGTGGGTTTATTCGCCACGAAGTAGGATTACATGAGATTCAAAGTGACCACACTATTGGCAATCTACACGTCCATTATGAAAATGGCCATGGAGGTATACGGCTGTGGGAAATAGAAAATCTTATTCGCGGGTCATTCCACAGTGACGCCGTCAAAGTTCTTGAGTCTTTAGAACGGGTTGTTGATCTAATTTTTGTTCGGAAGGGTATTTCAGTACCATTAGAAACAAGCCAACGTATCGTCAATTGTACTGATATTTTGCATCAAGCTCTTCACACTATTTCGTCAGAGCCAAATGATCTTTCTTCTTCCAACCAATGGATAAAGGAGGCCATGAAATTATCTTCTCAAATCATTTCAGACGATGAATTATTTGAGCTTCCTCATGTTCCCCTTGACCAAATGTTTGCTGTATTTGGCTCTCTTTTACTTCCACTGTTTTTGCCATTGATAAAAAATCTAGCCGCAGAGTTGAAACGTTACAAATCATACAAAGCAAGAAGGACATTGTAAAAAAGTCAGATCGTTTAATCTTAATGGGGCGGATAAAGTATCTAATAACCGAAAACACCGTGATTCGAGCTGAACCACTTACGGATTATATATACTTGATATCCACTGACAGCAATGTAAAACACTGTTTCAATTAGAGACCCAATAACCATCCTTGAGTGACTATGTTCGTTAACAGTTTTATGTAGTGCAAGTCGGTGCCTCTCATTCGTCTGCTTCTCCTTAATGTCATTGAGGAGTCGATTCATTTTCATGACTTGAGATTTTGTTTTGCTCAAATCTCCTTCTTTGACTCCTTCTAATTTAGATGCAGCAGCAAATTTATCCATAAGCTTCTTTTCATTTGCAACCATATCATGGCTATCCCATGATGGGACGTGTCCTGTACTTTTGTTTGGTGATCCCAATTCAGAAGACTTGCGCATCTCAAACTCAACATCAACCTATAGTTTTCATAAGAAAGAGAGAGTTCATCATTTGAGAATCTATTCGTGTAACACATCAAACTCAATTGAATGATTGTACTTACTGTAGCATCTATAGCTTCGACACAAAATCTATACCATCCATCTTCATGAATTTCAAAAGTGTTTTCAACCGGAACACCAGTTTCACTACGAGGTTTATGTTGTGCCTTCTTCTCCTGAGCTTTCTTTTTTTTATGCTCCTCAATAATCCTGTGTTTTTCTTCTCTTCTCTTCTTAAATTCTTCTAACTTGGCTTTTTTCTCATTCATCTTCTCTTCCTTGCGATGCTTCCTTTCGTCCTCTGTCATGTTGTGCATAGCTTCCTTCTTTTTTTCAATTTCCTGAATTTCTTCCGGACCCATCTCATCATCAATCATGAATTGATATTCATCATCATCGTCCATGTAATAATAGTCCTGAAATCTTCCATCATCCATATCATCAATGAGTTCTTTGATAGCATCATCTAATTGATCTACATATCCATCGTCCACTTGATCATCGTATAGATCTTCAAAGTCTAAATCAGTATGTCTGTTAAGAAATAGACCTTTCTTATCTTTTCCAAGTTTGTCAAGACGCATTGCAGCAGCTAAGACTTCTGAAGAAGAAGAAATGTCAACATGCGTGATGGGCCCTTGCACGATCGTTTTGACCTTGAGTGAATCACCGGAGGACACAAACACCGACGTGGTGACGACTGCAAAGTGACGAAACATAAAATTAGAAGGGCATTTTGCTGTTATGAATTACGATTCATTGGGATAAATAAATAGATGTTGTTTATTTGTACTTACATTCATGAGCTCGGACAGAGTCATAAAGGCACTCAGTGGTACCCTTTTCGATGATTTGAGTGAGCGGAAGAGCCAACGAGTGGTTAGTAAGCGAAGAAATCAGTGCTAAGAGAATAGAAGCTTGGATCTTCATAGTGAATGGAATAATAATAACAGTGCCTTGTTTGTACCGTTGTGAACTGAAGTAGATATAGCGTTCGTTACTTATTCAAAAGTAAGTAGTTCGTAGTTGGCTCTTGGCTCGTGGCTCGTTGCTCGTTGTTTGTTTTTATCAAACCGTTGGGTTGGTTGAATTTTTCGGTGCCCCTCTTTTGTTAGGGTTAGAAAGTTCTCCGATCAGCACGCAGCACACGACTCTACTCGGAAGTCGGAAGTGAAGCGCGAAGCGATACGAACAAGCTACTAACTAAGTAGACAGAGTACTCAGTAGTTCGTTACGAGTACATCGGAGTTTCAAAATCTACACAATCTTCAATATTAGACATGTCACCGTTGACCATTCCTCCGGAGTTAAAAAAGATTACACAATATGTCAGACGAGGAGAGGAGCTTCAGGGACAAGCCTCTCCCAAAACGACAATCATGGCTTATCATTGCTTTCAATACGCATGCCAAATGGGAATTCCACTTGCCTCAACACCAGCTGCTAAGCAATGTATTAGTTTGATCCTTGATATTCTAGAAAAAGATAGACCAAAGATGGAGAACTTTACATCAGCCGAAAAGTATCAGCTTTGTCGAGAGTTCGCTATATCTGTATTTGACAAAGCGGATACAGAAGATCGATCCGGATATGCAAATAAGAACACTGCCAAATCATTCTATGCAAGTGCCACTTTCTTAGATGTACTGAGACAATTTCACAAAGAAGAGGAAGAAGAAACGGACGAGATCATCGAAGAAGAGAAAAAGTCCTTTTATGCAAAATGGAAAGCAACGGAAATCTTGAAAGCAATTAAAGAAGGAAGAGAAATCAAACCAGGTGGTTATGGGACTGATCTTGTTCATGATGATGATGATGATTCTCATGAAGATGATAATGAGGATGTGAACAAACAAGAATCAGAACAACATGGGGTGAATGATGAAGAACATGAAACTAATATATCACAGACTCATCGAAATGAGAAAGATGATCCTTCTCCACCCCCTCCGGCGTATTACGAACATTTCACTCCTATTGCACCCCCACTGGAAGATAATACATTAGATATGTTTTCTATTCCTGCAGCACCTAAACAGTCTCTTCCGACACCTGAACCAGAACATAAACGAGGTATGATGCAAAGTGTGTCGACATTCCTTGGTATTACACATAAGAAATACGATGCAGCTACTTATCAGGATGCCAGAGAGCTGACCCTTTTTGCATTGAAGGCATTGGAAGATAAAGATGGAGAAACTGCTGTTCTACGACTCAAAGAAGCTCTGGAAATAATGAGTACTTGAATATTTATATATGCTTTTCTTTTGGAGCATGATTGCATGAAAATATGTAGACATGTTAGAGTTCAATTTTTATATTTATGTTTTCAGAAATCTGTTTTTTTTTGTATTTCTACAGCATGAGTAATTCTGGTTTGTTCAAATAATATCTTAGAGCACCAAGGAAAAGTGCAGCTGTTGGTTCATCTACAACTCTTCTATCTGCACTCAGTCTTGCGCTCATGACAGTTCGAATTCCAGGCTTGATTTGTTCCTTTGCGCCTTCCACATACGGTGTTGCAACTACTTTCTTGACACCACCTCCTACAGCTAAAATGGCTGCTTGTGGAGGATTTATGACAGCACTGAATTCGTTGATACCAAACATACCTAAATTTGAAATACAAAAGGTACCTCCTTGATATTCTTCCGGTTTCAATTTTCCATCTCTAGCCCGTGTCGCCAAATCCTTTACCTTGGTGGATATGTCACCCAGTCCCATTTTATCCGTATTGGGAACAATCGGAGTGATCAAGCCACCGGGTGTTGCCACTGCAACACTGACGTCGACAGTTGAGTTCATCTTGACTTTTCCATTTGAGAAGCTTGAATTGACTTCTGGTACATCTCTTAGAGCGAGTGCACTTGCTCTGATGATTAAATCATTTACAGAAATCTTGACATCCATAGCTGCCAATTTCTTACGAAGTGATAGTATATTATCCAATTCAACTTCCACAGTGGAGTAAAAGTGAGGCACTGTAGACTTTGACTCTGTAAGTCTTTTCGCAATCACTTTGCGCATATTATTATTTTGTACATCCTCATAGGTTCCAGAAGAATCAATGGAAGGAATCACGACTTTATCTAGTTGCATGATTGGTGGTGCCGCTGTTGGTGGGGACATTGCCGCAACTGAGACAGGTGATGTAGATTCTACAGTTTTTGAGGATACTTTATTCGTAGCTAGTGGAGGAAGATCGATTCCATCACTAATTGCTTGTAAAACGTCCCCTTTGGTTACACGTCCTCCCTTACCACTTCCTTTTAACCCAGTTGCATCGACACCTCTCGATTGGCTCAAATGTCTAGCCGCAGGCATGAGAATGTGTTCTAGTGGAACTGTTGTAACAGTCGACGCACTTGGTGCCTTTTCAGAAACTGGATCTATAGTTTGAGAGGTAGGAGTCGTAGATGTTTCTTCCAAAACAAAATCTTGAAAGGCAGCAACATCTGCTTCGTCATCCACAACGACACAAATGGGTGTACCGACTTTAATGTCTACTGCTGTTGGTCCTTCACGAAGGATTTTGGCAATAATGCCATCATCTTGTGCTTCAAAGTCTACAGTTCTGCATAGAGATGGAAGACAAGTTGTGAGGAAATGTTCTGAAGAGGATTCAAGTATGGAACTTTGTTTTTGCGATAACTTACGCTTTATCTGTTTCTACGGAACAAATGACATCGCCAGCTGCAAATGCATCTCCTGGACCAAAGTTCCACGCAGGAATTGTTCCTGTTTCCATCGTAGGTGAAAGAGCTGGCATAGGATAGATAATATGGGGTGGATAAGAGGATGCCGAAGAAAAGAATGCAACGCGTCCCTGCGCTTTCAGAAACGACGAAGAGACCTGACAACGCTGACGCTGAAGGAGGATGGACGCTAAGCGCCGTTGAGATAGAAAGGTTGACATATTTATTACAATGTCACGTTCAGCCCAATCAATATCGCGTTAGCACTAATGAAGAGTAACGACTTTAAGTAATTCCTAATACTCGTATGTATGTTTGTTAGATCTCCCCTCGTATGTTTTTGGTTTTTGCTTCTTGGCCGTCGGAAGACGGAAGTTGTTGTTCTTTTCAAATACCAAAGGATTCATCACGGACAAAGCGACGAAGGATGGATTTTTTTCAAGGAGAGAACAACAGAACATCAAGCAACCAACAACAAGCTAATAACTCACCGACTCATAAAAACAAGAATGATCATGAAGCCTTTCACAATAAATTCAATTTTCCTTCTCATTCTGTTCCAAAGTACTACATCTTTTACCATTCCCCATGGAAAAGTCATTAGGAATGGCAGCCATTGTCATTTTGCAGAAATCAGTTCAGATGAACTTCTTAATGCTCCCATTCGTAGTAAAACTGAATCCAATGTATCTTCTTCAACGGAGACATCACCTTTGATCTTGGGAGCCTCCAAAGCTCTCGATAGAACATGGAAGAAATCGAAACAATACATGAAATCAATTTTTAGTGAAGACTTTGGATCAAGAGGAGAGTTATTTGTTTTTGCACAGCTGTTTTGTACGTATGCTATCGGCGTTGGGTACATTCCACTGCTGAAGCATTTTGTCGAAATATTGCTCGGTCCAGTGCTCTTTACCATCGGATTATTCGTATCATTGTCGTCAGTTGTTGGAATGAATAAGGCATTCACAGCATATTCTATTCCTGTTTCGAAGCAGCAGGGAGGTCAACTGATTACCACAGGGGCTTTCAAATACGTGCGTCATCCCATATATGCTGGTAATCTGGCAATTCTAATGGGATTTAGTATGATGAAGGATTCAGCTGTAAGACTATTGTTCACAGCTATTTACTATATATTGGTTGACATGAAGAGTAATGCGGAGGAGAAAGAGATGATGCGAAGTTACGGGAAGGAATATGAAGACTATAAGAATCGCGTCCAACATAAGTTTCTCCCATGGACAAAATTGAGAGTTATCATGTCAGTGAACAAAGCAGAAACAAAAGAGACCACAAATTCTTTATCTATAAAAGCTGTTAATGGGGATCACACAGAAGAAGAAGGGAGCAAACAACAGAAGAAGCGTTTATACCCATAAGATTCATAAATATAGGGAATTGCAAGAACAATAGAATAATATTGCATATATCTATGGCTTGTATTCATTACTCAAAACGGTCAATTTCAAAATAAAATTGTTATATAGTTTGCGTAGAATAGAAGTATAAGGTTACATCATGGCGTGGTCTTCAATAATTCTTAGTTTTTCTTCTTCATCCACCAGAGCAGCTGCAATTTTTTCCACAAGAGATTCATCACGAGCCCTCATGGTCTGCAGATAGAGCTTAAGTTTTTCTGATGGATCGTTGAAATCAGCCGCAATCACTTCATCAAAGGATTCATACAAAATAGATTCTTTTCGTATTTGTTCTGAATTGGATTTTGTTCCAAGTATCTCAGTACATGAATCTGATTTCAGTTCTTTTGTAAAAACAAGACGAATATTTTTATCCTCACGATCATAAAATGCAACCAAAACTGCATCCTTAGAACAATTCGAAGCCTCAAGTTCTCGGGAGCGGCACAGTTCAATGACTGTGCAAGCAAATATCTTGGCAGGAGAGAAGATAGATTTCATTTTATGAGGATTCTGACTTTGCTCATATCGGTTGTTGGCATCATCAAAATCCTGCACCAAAATACTCTTGGGTGTCTTCACCCAGACTGTAGCTACTCCTACCATAATAGAGTGCTCCTCTAAGAATAACCACTGATGAATTGCGACCTTTCTCCCGTCTACTCCAGCCCTGAAACGAACTAAATATTGCGTACACCCTATACTCTGGTCCAGGAAAGTACCATCCTGGATGGAGCTGTCCGAAGTCTTATTAAGGCGGGAAGTAACGATTAACTTACTTTGTGGCTTCAATCTTTGATGAAAAGAGGAGTCTATTGTTCTTGAGTCTATGATTCGGCCACAATGGTAAGAACGGGTAATACTGCAGTATAATCGAAGTGGCTGACCCAAAAGGCAATATGGAGTTACGCTGCACTTTTCCAGTGAAAAGGATGAAGATCCAGAAGATATATTTTTGAGAATGCGACGTATATTCTCAAGTGATACTTCAGTCTGATTCTCTGAAGCATCGTACCCATGTTGATTCAGAATGTGTTGGATGAAACCTTGATCCTTCGTCAGAAGTTCGTCGGATATATTTTCACTGTCAGAATCACCTACATTTCCAACGGGTGGTATTGAATCTACAGCTTCATCATCATCATAGTATTGTGTTTTGAGCTTGCGAAAATTTGAAAAATATTCAAACAAATATTGAGCAGATCCTTGCACGTTGCAATAGTCACACAAAAAAGGATTTATGATTTTCGATGAACTCTTTCTTCCGCTAGTCGTTGATGCACCTACGCTATGACGAGAACCATGCGATGTTACAGATTCTACACTTGATGTATTTGTGTCTTGTTTATTTACAGTTGTTTTTACAATATCAACACATTTTGTATCAATTTTCATTTTATCGGACTCAACTTCACTATATTGTAATTCGGCATAGTGGATAATATTCTTATACACAGCTGAATCTATGGGTATCATTCGACATACACATCCCAAATGATGATGCGGTGATGTAGGACCGTGCGTTAATGCTTTACAACATTTCTTCTTCCAATTGGCGCACGATATAATTGAAGTTGAGAGATGGGGGTAAGAATTCAAAGGAATTTTCGGACAGTCCAGGGCCTCAGAGCATGTTCCACAAAAGTCATAGTTTGGTGTTGAGTCAATTTTGGGTCGTTTATTCTTCAGTGTAGAAGAAGGCTTCATGATTCATGATATATCTTCTATCTATCACAATCGGTTTTGTGTTTTGTGTTTTGTGTTTTGTGTTGAAGTTACTTGAGTGCTGAGATTAGGGTTAGGGTTAGGAACATAAATTACCTTGTAGGGTTGGGGGAGTACTCCTCACCAATGAAAAATGTGAAATAACACATCTTTTCAAACCTTGAAACGTGCTTTTCATGTTACATTTATAAAAACAAACATTTACAATGGCAAAACGCAAAAAACAGGAAAAGAAGATTAAAGAAGAAGATAGCCAGGAGGTACGCGAAATGTCAAGCGGAGAAAAAAATCAAGATGATGATAAAATTTCTAGTATACAATCTGAAGATGTTGGTTCCTCTAGTGTTGAAAGTGACAGCGATGATGAAATGCTTCTCATGGCATCTAAGTGGGCGAAGCAGAAAGAAGATGAACTTCAGGATATAGGAAGCAAAAGAGAACCAGCGTCACCTGCAACCACTCCTTATTATCCATCGAACTTTACCACTTCTATTAAGGAAAACAATACGTACTCTCTTCATGTTACGAACCTCCCTTACAACGCAACAAAACCTGAAATAATGAGATATTTCATGAAAAAAGGGTGCGAAATTAGTTCTACTAGGTTGGTGTATAATCATCATGTTTCACGAGGTGATCGAGATACTAAAAAGTTGCTACCGAAATCTGGGTTTACTGGCGTAGCGTTCATTGACTTTGTAAATGAAGAAAGCTACAATAAAGCTTTAGAAATGGACAAAGAATATTGGATTGATGAAAATGATAATTACAAAGATCAAGGCAAGAAAGATGGTAGAGGTTGGAGAAGAAGGAGAATAAATGTAAGACCCACCAAGACAAAAGAAGAATTAGCTCAGATTGTAGAAAATACTAAGCAACGCCTGACAATGGCAAGACAAGAAAGAGCTGACCCAGAAAAGAATGATTCCAACGATAAGATTTCTTCTAAAAAGAGAAGTCACATTGACACTGTTACCGAAACACCGTTAAAAAAGAAGCGAAAGATCAATCGCAAACTAACGAAGAAAGAAAAAGCTCGAAAAGCGGCAATCTTAAAATCAAAAGTGACATCAAGATGAAATATATGCATCTAGTAATATCAATCATTTAGTGCTGATTTATCCTTTATCTTACACTGTTTGCAATCTTCACCTTTTATTTGTTGTTCTATTGCTCTTTGTGCCTCGTACTTTTGAATGAGTTCATCAAGTGTTGTTCCCCGAGTCAAAACAGTACGATATTTCGCGAATATACTATATGCCCACTCAAACATATTCATAGCTATTGGCCAGGTCGATGCTTTAAAAACCCATCCAAGTTTCACTTTTTCATAAGCAAGCAAGAATACTGGAACCCCTTTTATTATTTTCCCATCGAAAGTAACTGCGTGAATCGTTCTCATTCCTTCTTCATATGAAACCATTCCATTTTTCGGAGATTTAGAATCATAAGTTGCACATTCAATATCTGTAAGCCGTAATTTAGGAGTATCATTTATATGTTTATCCCTTTTGGCGAGGAATTCCATCTCTATTCTGCATACATTGCATTTTCCATCGTATAGGATATTCAATTCTTCTGGAAATAATCTTGATTTTGACGTGAGAAACCTTACATTGTTTATGCAACAAAATTGAATCCTGAAACTATTGTTCAAGGACCTCAGACATGAAGATGCAAACATTATCCTATAGCTTGAGAACGTTTATGTATTTGCAATTTGCAAACAGTGAACACGATGCCGTATGACGTTTTCAACGAATATTGAAAAAGCTGAGAAATCTGCATAAATAGTTCTAGTTAGTAGAGGCGACGACATTTTTTTAAGCTCTCTTTGTACGTGAGTTCACCATCTCGTGTGGAATGCCAGCACCAGGAAATTTTGCATGTTTATTTGCTGCTGCCCACTCTTGATTAGATATTTTAGCTCCCATAAGAGCTTCAAATCTTTTTTTGGTATGAAAGGGGATCCAAATGCCATTAAAAATCGTCGTTGACTTGGCTTCATGTTTCGCATACCTTCAATAACCTTTTCCCCCATCAATTGCTTTTCTTCTTTCCGTCTTTCATCATGTTTTCTTTTATTGGAATCTTCTGTCTCATCTAGTCGAATCATTGTCCTTGATAAACCTCCCAATAAATCATTCGCGCCGAAAGAATATTCAGGTACATGATGATGACTAATATCTGTACAAACTCTTTCTAGCTCTTCTTGTTCTAGAGCTCTGTTTTTATCACTCGATGTATCGCTGAAATTTACAATAGCTTCTTCGAACTCTTTTTGTGCAGCTCTCTTGATATCTACAGTGCGATCAAACCCTCCTAAGCTGTAATCTAGGAGAGGAGGTGCACCGTGCACCTGCTGCTGAACCTTCTTCTTGATTGGGGCCTTCATTGGTCGTAACTACTATAGCAGATAGATTTAGGGAATTGAAACTAAGTTCCATGATTTATTGCAAAATATTTATGAAAAATAAATGCGATTAATTCAATCGAAGTGCATCTGTCATTTTCTGTCGTCTGTCGTCTTTCTGAGTTCTGCGTCTGTTTATGGCCCTTATCCCTAACCAATAAAGGGATACAAATGTTTCCCCTCTACTTACTTACGTACACACACACCACACCATCAAAGAACACCGAAAACAAAAAACAACATCAATTCAAACTTGTACAACATAGATAGAAATTGTCATTCGATTGAAGAACATCAGATCATGAAGGATTTTTTGGTAGTATTCCTTCTATTAATCGTTTATGAAGCATCCTGTCAACTTCCAGATCCTCCAAAAACTCTCGAGGAACTTCGCGAACTTGCCAAAACGTCACGATTATCAAATAAATTAGACGATGATATCTGTTTTAAGATGGCACAAAGCGACAAGTGTGACACGGAACCAAAAATAATGCTCGAATTTTGCCAAAAATCTTGTGTAGATCAAGTAGAGGAAAAATCTTACTTTAGAATTGTCCATCTCGATCCTGATGTCGACGGGTCATTTTTTGATCTCAGTGCAAAAACATTGCAAGGAGACACCTTGAATTTCGATCAATTCGACGGTTTTGTGACAACCATTGTAAATATTGATATTCAGTGCAAAAACACAGACCAGCAAGATATTTTGGATAGAATCAATGACCTTCGAAAGATGGTTCCTTATACATTTCAATTTTTATTGTTCCCATTTAGTCTCACCGGTGAGGATATTATTTCTGATGAATGCAAGGTATTGGATGAACTTACGGAGATTGAAAGGACAAATCTTCGAATCATGACGCCTGTTAAAATCAATGGCCAAGGAACACATCCTGTGTACATATATCTAAAACAGAAACTCGAATTGAATACACTAGAAGAGGATCAACCGACATGGATCTTCGTTGACCAAATGGGAACGCGAATCGATGCAATGGTAGGTATTGGACTAGAGAAACTGAAAGCCCACATAAAAGAGCACATACAACCTTGGGAAGAATTGTAGCTTTCCTTTTTGTTAATTAAATTAGATTTGCAAAACATTCTCTAAGAGGAGGTTCCCGACTCCCATTTCCTCAAATCCTTTCAACGATGCTCTCCACATTAATTTTCCTCGCAACACATGCCCCCTAGCTTCAGTGACTTGCACACATGCATAGTCGCCCTTTTTTAAATCGACCTTAGGACTATTTACGAGCTCATACATAAGACTGGATCGTATCATTGGATCAACATTACTCTGACTTATCGAAGATAAAATGGGTCTGATTGATTCTTCAGACCAACACTTGGGACTTTCTCCTCTAATTGGGAAAGTGATTCTTTTGTTTTGATCAGTTCTTCCACCCCAATTTTGGTTGTTCTTTCTTGACTCTCCCTCAACTAGAACTAATCGAAGACGGCCAACTTCCATCTCATCATTGCGCACTTGTACTGCAGTCCTAAATGTGGATATCACTTCTTGTAGACGTCTTGACTTGATATCCTCCGGAATATCATCCTTCATAGTTCTGTGAGCATGTGTTTTACCTCTCATGCTATAAGCAAACATAAATGTTTGATCGTATGCAACTTGCTGCATCAAGCTCAATGTTTCCTTGTGCTCACTTTCAGTTTCTCCACAAAATCCGCTGATGAAGTCAGAGCTAATTGCAACGTCTGGAATCATAGATTTCACATCTTGTATAAGGTCAAGGTATGCTTCTCGTGTGTACCCGCGTCGCATTCTCTCTAGAACTGATGTCGAACCAGATTGAGCAGGCATATGTAGATGGTTGCAGACATTGTACCTCTCTGCCATAAGAGATAGTAATGAGTTTGGATAGTCCTTTGGATGAGGAGATGTAAAACGCACTCTAAGTTCCGGTGATATATCGGAAACTGCTTCGACTAGGTCAACAAAGTAGTATCCAGCGCCACCACGTAATCTAAAGATATTACTGAACCCGTCATTCGATGTTTCGTATCCTGGTTTGTATAATCCATTTGACATTTTGGATTCATCCTTCAATGGTCTCGCTAAGACTGCTTTTTCTGATTTATCATGATATGAATTCACATTTTGTCCAAGTAACACAATTTCTTTCACGTTTTGCTCTTCGACTAGTTGTCTTGCTTCGTTGACTATACTTTCTAATTCTCTGGATCTTTCACGGCCTCTAGTAAATGGTACGACACCTAAGTAAGTACCAGAGATATTTGAATGAAATCGAAACGTTAGATAGTGTACGTTTGTAATATTGAAACGAAAGTAACGTCAATTCAGATCTACTTACAATATGAGCACATATTATTGCATCCTCTCATAACAGATACAAACGCAGACACATCATCTGGGTTAGCTCGTATTGGTTTAATATCTGCATATGTTTCATCAAAGGAAAGTTCTACATTGAGAGCTCTTTCCATGAGTGGTTGCAATGGGTGAGAAAGAGGCTTTGGTATTAATGCACTGAGCAATCGTGGTAAATCTCTATAACTATCTGGCCCTGCTACCAAATCAGCTTTCCCCTCATGGAATAAGTCTTCTTTCAGTCTCTCAGCCATGCAACCAAGAACTCCAACGACGCGTTTCCTTTTCTGATTATTTTTCTTTTTGATACTGTTGCTTTCTTCAAACACATTACTATCATCCTCTAGTTTTGGTAATGGATTCTTCAAATCATGCACTCGAAGTTCCTTCAGTCGGTGCAGAACCTTGGCTTCAGCATTTTCTCGAATAGCACAAGTATTTGTGAGCAAAATATCCGCATCCATTTCATGATCAGTTTCCACAAAATTAATTGAATATTGCTTTGCATTTTGTTTATGATCGAGAAGAATACTTCTGATAATGTCTGAATCTGATACATTCATTTGGCATCCATACGTTTTCAAGTGAAATTTTAGTTCTTGAACTGTATTACTGCTTTGAGCGTCCTCACCCAAACTGAATGGTAAAGGGATTGGACCTATACTGTCATGATCGGTATGAATATCAGCCTGATTTCCCGAAACAAAATGAGATAAGGTGATACCGTCGTCTGGGAGTGACCTCTTTCTTGGTTTATCAGTAGTTGATGTTCTTGATTGGAATCTTCCAGTGACAATTGATTTTGAATATAAGGAGAGAATTGATTGAGATACAATACAGGGTGTATTATGTTCGAATACTCTTACTGATCTTATTCTACTTGCAAAATAGCGCCTGGCACTCGATATTATCATCTTTCTTTGTACGCGTGAATAATAACTTTTATGAATGGTGTGTGGTGTTGGAGTTGGTAAAATTGGTAGAGTTGATTGGTTGTCTCGTTGTTTGGTTGAAATGCACTCTCTTACTGTTTGTTCTGAAGCGGTAAATTAATTCAAAGTCACCTCGATTACCGATTACCGATTACCGATTACCGACTGCTACCGACTACCTACTACTACCGACTACCGACTACCGACCAAATCCAAGATCCAAGTACATTGCTGCATTTATTGTTACATTGAATCTGATATCATGAGTCCATCAGCTC
>Ga0213868_10003255_pt1 | contig 15204 bp, 15 predicted proteins | sample PICome_9_FD_160087 | JGI IMG/M metagenome (GOLD analysis project Ga0213868, IMG submission 160087) | Coastal seawater microbial communities near Pivers Island, North Carolina, United States - PICO127 | ecosystem: Environmental > Aquatic > Marine > Coastal | place: USA: North Carolina...
CCCGACAGGCCCGACAGGCGCAACCGGACCGACTGGCGCGACTGGCGCGACTGGCGCGATTGACCCCGCTGAACTGGCGGACTTCGCTGCGGGCGGTGCTGGTCAGCCACGAATATTAGGCACTGCCATTGCTAGGGCGGAAGAAGATGCCCTTCCGCATGTGGAGGTAACTGCCTCAGATGCCTTTGAGGTTGATGTAGGTATGGGAACAGTGTTTGGAGAAACCACTGCGGCAGGTACTTATGTTGTGGCTCGTTCTTACACAAGCCAATCGTTTACCGGGACTATGCGGTTCAACTGTTCTTTCAAGATTCTTACTTCAAGCTACACTGCCTATCTGGAATTTTATAAAAATGGTGTGAAGATTGGCGGGACGTGGACTACCCAAGCCACCACCGCCCAAGCTAGGTCTGTTGATACCTCCGTAGACATTGGTGATACTTTTGAGTGGAAACATAAAGGATATTCCTCCCTTAATAAATCTTCCGCTAGCGTGATTAATATAACTGCCTCTGATGCGTACTTCGAGGTTTACCCTGTAATGTTAAGAAGTGAGGAATAGATATGATTTACTTTTGGGCAAACCCGCAAAAGATAGGCGTAGTCCGGTATGAGGGTAACAGAACTGTATACCTTGACCGAGGTGGTGAGTATGAGAACGCAATAGCCGCAGGACCAGCGCCACATCAACCGCCGCCCGAAACAATTCCAACGCCATCAGAGATTGAAGCAGCTACCGCAGAAGAACGCACCAATATGGCCTGTACCCCAATGCAGGGTATCCTAGCTCTTGGTGAAAACAACTGGAATACCATCCTAGCCTATCGTGATACAGCCTCTTGGCAGGAGAAGGTGATCATCGACAGCGCACAGACTTGGGTGCGTAACTCACAGAACATCGCGTTCTTCCAGCACCTATTGGGCTTTACTGATGCACAGGTAGACGACCTATTCCGTGCAGCTATGCAAGTTGACGCATGACATGGCGCAGGCGATGGGGCTAGAGTTTTGAGCAAGTTTACCGAGCAAACCAACTGGCACGGCCCCCGCGGCCCCCGCGGCGGCTACCTCACGACAGCCGAATTGGTCTGGGAGATTGGCAAAGTCGGCTCCGGCCTTTGGCTGCGGGTGCGCCCGGACTTCTACTTCGACGTGTCGGTGCCTTTGCTCGTCCGATGGTTGTTCGATCCGTCCGACCCACGCTACCGCAAAGCGTCGGCGTTGCACGATTACGCGCTTTCCCTTGGGTGGGACCGCGTGGCCTCCGCCGCAGTATTCAATTCGGCCTTGAAGGCAAGCGGCGTGGGTTCGGTCGAACGGCTCGCGATGACGCTCGGCGTTATCTCTTGGAGGTGGAAGTGAACGCTAGTCACGACATTTTAACCCTTGCGGCGAACGCCATAGTTGTTGTGGCCGCGTGGGTAACGGGAGAGGCGGGCCGCGTGGCCGTCGCGTCCGGCCTCGGCGGCTTCGCCCGCTGGTGGAACACGGACCGCGTCCGCATCCGCGACGGCGCGGCGGCCGTCGTCGGCGGGCTTATCACCGGGGTCTATCTCTGGCCGCTGGTCCACACCGTCATGGCGGCCCCCTTTGGCGGCTTAAAAGAAAACCCGAACACCATCGCCGCCGCGGCCTTCATCGCTGGCGCGCTCGGCATGTCCGGCATGAAAATAATCACCGCCGTGGTCGAAGCTAAACTCGGCGGCCCAAACCACAAGAAAGATGGGGGCTAAAATGGTCTTCCAAGTAGCCTTGTCGCAAGCCCTCAAGGAAACCAAGTTTTTGGTGGTCATTTGCTTAATAGCAGGGGCGGCCATTGCCGCGCCTGTTGCGTACTACCGCGTCACGGAAAGCCGACTATGGTCGGACATACAGGCCCGGACGCCGTTCCACAGCGTCCACACCACCGTCGTGACCCTCTCGCCCGACAACACCGCCCTCGTTTCCGGCGACTTCATCAAACGGCGCTGCGACTTCCAAAAACTGACGGCCTACGTCACCACCCCGCAGGGTGAAGAACGGGCCGCGATCAGCACCGAACCGGAAGACGCTATCCGCCCCACAGGCAGCCGACCCTCCAACCCCCTCGCGCAACTTTGGGGGCCGTGGGAGATACGCGCCAACACCTCACCCGTACCCTCGGCGTGGTCCATCTACGCGCACCACATTTGCCCCGAAACCTCCCTCACAGTGACGAACCTGTTTGCCGAAGGCCGTTGGCCGAAAGAGAAGCACCATGACCGTTAAAGCCTTTTTTGACACCGTCCGCCCCATGTTCCACCGCGGACTAAACCCCGTCCAAGTCCAAGTGATGGAAGCAATACTGGACCAAACCAAAACTTGGCCGCGTGAGCATACCGCTTACGTCTTGGCGACAGCCTACGGCGAAGCCAAATTCACCCCCCAACGGGAAAACATGTTCTATACTGCGGCGCGCATCCGGCAAATCTGGCCCACCCGGCCCGAAGCCGTAGCTTTTGCGGGCAGCCCCAAAGCCCTAGCCAACAGCGTCTACGGCGACCGCATGGGCAACCGCCCCGGCACGGACGACGGCTGGGACTACCGCGGCGGCGGCATCGACCAACTGACCGGACGCGAAAACTACACCAAAGTCGGCCTCGCAAACAACCCTGACGAAATCCTCAAGCCCGAAAAGGCCGTCGCGTCCATCGTCCAAGGCATGTCCACAGGACGCTACCGGGGACACAAACTGGCCGACTTCGACCGCCCCAACGGCTTCGATTACAAAGCCGCCCGCGCGATCATCAACAACGACGTCCGCGTCCACGGACCCCTGTATGCGCAACACGCCGTCAAATTCCTCACGGCCCTGTGTCTCCTTAACCCCCAAACCCCCCGGCGCACCGCATGAGCAGAACCTTCTCCCTCGCCCCACTGATACCCGCCCTGCTTTGCCTTGCGCTTTTTGTTGGCTTTGTCGCCGGAAAAGGGTATGAAAAGGGACAAAACGCACAAGCGGCCCTCGCGGCAGCCGAAGCGGCCCAGAAATTGGACTTGGCCCGACAGGTTTTACAAGCCCAAAGGGACCGCCTTGCGCAAGAGAATGAGGACTTGGCCCGTGAAGACCCCCCTAGCACTCTTAGTTGTCTTGGCGCTAACCGGGTGCGGCGGCTTAACACCATCCGTTGAGCCGACTTCGCCCTGTGTCCGCCCCGTCGCGATCCCGGACCGCGCCCTCACGGACGTGGACGTGGAAGTCTTCTGGGGACGCGACCGCAACGAACTCCTGAAATGCGGCGACAAAGTCGAAACCCTGTCAGGACGCACCCCCCAATGAGCAAATTCCCCGCCAAGACCAAAACCAAACTCTCCCCCGAAGACGCCCGCCGTGTGGACGTCCTTCGGCGGCTTTTGGCTGCGAAGTCGGCGGCGGATAGCATCTTGGATTACTCCCGGATTACCATGCCGGACAGCACGGACCCGTCCGCGAACCCCCGGACGCGCTACCACACCGGACGGCACCACGAACTTATCGCCCGCAAACTCCAAGACCTTGTGGACGGACGCAGCCGCCGTGTGATCCTCAACCTTGGCCCGCGCCACGGCAAAACGCAGCTTGCGTCAAAGGACTTCCTCGCGTGGTTTTCAGCGAAATTTCCCGAATTGTCTCTTATCTTTGGTACATACAACGAGACTTTTGCCGCCGATGTTGGGCGGGCCGTGCGGGACAAAATCCAATCGTCAGAACACAAGCTGGTTTTCCCGCTCCATCAACTGAAAGACGGCTCCGAAGCGGCGCAACGTTTGGAAACCACAAAGGGCGGTCAGCTTTCGTTCGTCGGTCGCGGTGGTACAATCACCGGAAGGGGCGGTCACGGGATTGTTCTGGACGACCCAATCAAAGACCGGAAGGAAGCCGACAGTAAGCTGATCCGCGACCAGCTTTGGACGTGGTTCACGCAGGTCATTATGACCCGCCAAATGACGTCCGAAGCGTGGGTAATTCTTATCCAAACCCGTTGGCACGAAGACGATCTGGTGGGCCGACTGACGGACCCCATGAACCCGTTTTACGACCCGGACGAAGCCAAACTCTGGACGGTTGTTGACCTGCCCGCGCTGGCCTTTGACGACGGCACCGCCGACCCCCTCGGACGCCTACCCGGCGAAGCCCTTTGGCCGGAACGCTTCCCTGTGCCGTTCCTCTTAGCCCAACAGCGCCTTGACCCGCGCGGCTTCCAAGCCCTGTACCAAGGCCGCCCAAGCGCGGGGCAAGGTGCGTTCTTCCGGTCCGAATGGATACAGACCTATCGCCCGGACGAACTGCCGAAGAACCTGCGGGTTTACATCGCGTCCGACCATGCCGTGTCCACCAACCAAGCCCGCGACAAGACGGCTCTTGTCCCCGTCGGCGTGGACGAGCGGGACAACATTTACGTTCTGCCGGATACATGGTGGCAACACGCCCCGGCGGACGTCGTGACCGAAGCCATGTTGAACCTAATGCGGACGCGAAACCCCGTCTACTGGTGGGCTGAACGCGGCCACATCACGAAGTCCATCGGCCCGTTCCTGCGCAAGCGGATGCAAGAAGAACGGGTCTACTGCGCTATTATCGAAGTGACGCCGACGGCGGACAAGCAAAGCCGCGCGCAGTCCATTCAAGGCCGCATGGCGATGGGCAAGGTTTTCTTCCCGGCCTTTGCGACGTGGTGGCCCGAAGCCCGCGACCAACTGTTGAAATTCCCCAACGGCGCGCACGACGACTTCGTGGACGCGCTGGCCTACATCGGCCTCGGCTTGGCGCACCAACTGACGGCCAGCCACCGACCGACCGCGTCCCCGTCCCGCGCCGGGACGTTCCGCGCCATGTTTGACGAAATCCGAAAGCAAGAAGCCCACAACCGCCGCCAAAAACAAGCCTCTGGCTGGTGAAAGGAAACCCGATGGACACCCATAACGAAGCCCTCGAAATCGACGGCACCCAAGACGACGTGCAGGACGCCCTGTCCAATGTGACCCGTGGCGTCCCGACCCCCAAAGAAAACCGCGCGGCCCTTGTGACCGAGTGGGCGGCGCAAGTCACCGCAGCCCGGTCCTTCTGGAACGACCGGGGCTTTGCGCAAATGCGCCGGGACATGTCATTCGTGGCAGGCAGGCAATGGCAGGAAGGCATGGGCCTTCCGGGCGACGAAAACTTCTTGGACGAGCGCAAAGACCGCTATGTCGCCAACATTACCCTGCGCCACATCCAGACGCGGACGGCGTCCATCTACGGTAAGAACCCGAAGATCATTTCCAAACGCAAGACGCGCCTGTTGTCCAAGATTTGGGACGGGTCCAGCCAGACCCTCCAAGCCGCCATGCAGGCAGTGGCGGTGAACCCGATGGACCCAACCCCCGGCATGATTGTGCAAGACGCACTCCAAACCATGCAGGAAAACCAACGGCTGTCCAACATGGCCCGGACGCTGGAACTTATGTTCGAACATGAGATTGACGAGCAGCCCGTCCCGTTCAAAGTCCAGATGAAGAACGTCGTCCGGCGCGGCCTGACGACAGGCGTGGGCTACGTCAAACTCGGCTGGCAGCGCGTCATGGCTTACCCCCCGGACGTGGACGCGCAAATCGACACGTTCCAGCAACAACTGGCGACCGTCGAACGCCTCTCTGCGGACGTGGCCGACGGCGAAATCAACGAACACGAAGCCAAGACCGAGCAACTTCGCCTCACGCTGGACGCCTTGTCCCAGACAGACATGGTCACGGTCCGCGAAGGCTTGACCTTGAACTTCCCACACTCGACGGCGATCATCCCGGACGTTAATTGCCAACAGCTTCGCGGCTTCGTCGGCAGCGAATGGGTGGCCGAAGAATACTTCCTGACCTCGGACCGCATCAAGGAAATCTACTCCATCGACGTGGCCGACGCGTCCGGCAGCAACTCCAAAGGCGGCAGCGGGCCGCGCACCTACGACCGCGCCAAAACCGGGGCGTTCGCCCCCCGCGAAGGCCAATCGAACAGCAAGGCCGAAGCCTACCACTGTGTCTGGGAAATCTACAACCGCACGGACGGGATGGTCTATGTGGTCTGTGACGGCTACCCGGACTTTCTGGTGGAACCCTCGGCCCCGGACGTGAAGCTGGAACGGTTCTTCCCGTGGTTCCCGTTTGTGGTGAACGAACTCTACTCCGAAGACACGGTCTTCCCGCCCTCGGACGTCGCTCTCATGCGCGACATGCAAATGGAAATCAACCGCTCCCGGCAGGGCTTGCGTGAACACCGCCGCGCGGCCATGCCCAAAACCTTTGTCCGCAAAGGTGTCCTGTCCCTTACGGACAAAGACGCAATCGCAAGCCCGATCCCTCACGCAGTCTATGAGTTGGAAGGTTTGCAGCCTCAAGAGAAAGTCCAAGACGTTCTGCAAGCCTATTCCGGCCCGCAGATTGACCCGCGCCTTTACGAAACCGGGCCAGCCTATGAGGACTATTTGCGGTCCCTCGGCCAGCAGGAAGCCAACCTCGGCGGCACGTCCGGCGCGACAGCCACGGAAGCGTCCATCGCGGAAGGCTCTCGCGTGTCGTCGGTGTCTGCCGTCGTGGACGATTTGGACGAGTTTCTGACCGAACTGGCCCGCGCCGCAGGCCAAGTGCTTTTCATGGAGTGTTCACAAGAGCGCGTCATAGAAGTCGTCGGTCCCGGCGCAGTCTGGCCCGAAGCCCGCCGGGACGAAATCGCCCGCGAAATCTATCTGGACGTAGAAGCCGCGTCCACGGGCCGTCCGAACAAAGCGCAAGAAGTCCAAGTCGCCCAAGCGATTTTTCCGATGCTCATGCAAATCCCCGGTATCTCGCCGGAGTTTATGGGCAAGGAAATGCTGCGGCGGATGGACGACAAGCTGGACCTGACGGATGCCTTCGCCCCCGGCGTCCCGTCCATTATGATGATGAACGCTATGAAGGGCGGACCTGCCGCAGCGGGCGCGGGTGCGGAAGACAACCCGAACGCCCAAGGCGCAGAGGGCGGGAACAACGCGCCGTCCACGCAACCGCCCCAAGTGAACGCCGCAGCGCGTCCGCCGGGACGCCCACCGATGGACCCCGCGTCCGCAGGGAACAACGTCCAAGCCTAAATCTCTGACAAGGCAGACAAAAAACCACCCCTCGGTCACGTCCGGGGGGTGTTTTTGTATGTTTTGGAGAAAATTTGTCTTGCCCAAGCAGACACGTCCGGCGTAAATTCCCGATCAGAGTTTCTAGGACAGCGAAGGACGCACATGCCCCAAGACCTCGACGGCGAACACGAACAGGTAGCCTCGCCAGCTACCGCCTCGGACGAAACTGCCGCCTCGTCCAGCGGCACGGACGCAATCGACGCCTCGTCCAGCGCGACGGATGAACCATCAACCGACGGCCAACCGCAAAGCATGGCAGAAGCCATTGCCGCAGCTTTCGACGCAACCACTAAAGCCCCCGCCGACGACGGTCAGGGTGAGGAAGCCGAAGAAGACGCAGGTCAGTCCGAAGAAGACGGCAAGTCCACAAGCACCGGGGACAAACCCGGTTCCGAAACGCAGAAGCAGGCGGACGGGGACGACGACGCGGAACCTTCGAAAGAAGAACTGGCGGCAATGACGCCAAACGCGCGCAATCGTATCCACAAACTTGCGGGCCAAAGTAAGGCCCTGCGCCAAGAAGTGACAGAGTTGCAGCCCGACGCCACGAATTACCGCCAGTTGCGGCAGTTTATGGAACGGGAAAACCTCACGGACGACCATATGGTCGAGTTGCTAAAACTCGGCGCAGACTTGCAGTCCGGCGATCCTAAACGCCTCAAAGCGTTTGTGGACCGCGTCAACCCCACGATGCGATCGGCCCTTGAGGCAATCGGGGAAGCAGTACCGCACGACCTTTCGGGGCGCGTGGACAGCGGGGAAATGACAGAGGAAGTGGCGCGAGAACAATCACGGCTTCGCCATGAAGCGGCCCGTGCAAATGCTCAAGTGCAACGTGCAACCACGCAAGCAAACGGTCAGGCAGCGGAACAGAACCGCGCAGCCGTCCAGCAAGCCGTCGCTAACTGGCACCAGCAAACTGCGCAATCGGACCCGGACTTTGAACTCAAACTGGACGTGATGAAGCGAACGGCACAAGCCATTGTCGCAGAGCGCGGACACCCACGGACGCCACAAGAAGCCGTACAGTTTGCGCAGCTTGCGCACAACGAAGCGACAGCTTTGGTCCGTCGGGTGCAACCAAGCAAAGCGCCGACCCGGCCCACGCCCAACGGTCCCTCGTCCGTAAACCGCTCCGGCGTTAAGCCCACACCGTCAAGCCTGCATGATGCAGTCGGTCGGGCTTATGACAGCGCCATACGGGGCTAAGTTTAAGAGGCCAACATGGCACTTTCTCCCGCACAAGTCGCGTACATCGCGGACGCAGCACTCGACTACTATATGAGCAAAGACCCTGCGTTCGCGCAGGTCTTGCAAGAGCGCCCTCTTGTCAACCTGATGGAAAGCAAAGCAAAAACTTTCCCCGGCGGCAAGGGTAACATCGAAGTACGGGTCAAACCCAACTACGGCGCAGCAGGCGTGAACGACGGCCTTAAAGGCTTCGAGTACGACGACACCGTGAACTTCTACAACCCAGCCAACCTCGCGGTGCTGGCGTTCAAGTGGCGCGAAATGCACTTGGGTATTTCGCTGACCCTGACCGAATTGAAGCATGACGGCATTTCGGTGTCCGACAGCAACACTTCGGCGTCCACGTCCAACCATTCTGGACGTGAGAAGACGGCTCTTATCAACATGTTTGAAGATAAGCTGGCCGATCTGGGCGAACAGTACGGTCGTTCCGCGAACTCCATCTATTGGGGCGACGGCACGGCGGACGCCAAAGGGATGCACGGCTTGCGCCACTTCCTTGTTGCCGATCCTACCATCGGCACCGTCGGGACCAAAAACCGCGCAACCGCCGCAAATGCCTATCTGCGCAACCGCGCACGGACGGCAGCCTTCGGCACAAAAGTCGGCACAACCCCGGCCCTCTCTGTCCACGGCGGCGGCGCGGTGACGTCCGCAGCCGCAAACGGTGGCGCGCTGTGGCAAGTGCTACAAGTTGAACAGCGCCAGTTGCGCCGTTACGGCAGCAAGCCCGACATTTTCCTTGCAGGGTCCGATTTTATCGGGGCCTTGGAAATCGAAATGCGGGCCAACGGCACATACACCCAATCGGGCTTCAAAGGCTCGAAAGACGGGGCAATGGGGCCGATGCTGTTTGACGGCACGACCGTTCAGTACGACCCGACCTTGGACGATCTTGGCCTTGCCAAGCGCGGCTACTGGTTCGACAGCCGCGACATTTTCCTGATGAAGATGGAACAGGAATGGCGCAAGTCGCACTCCCCATCGCGTCCGGCTGACCAATTCGTGATGTTCCGTTCCATCACGAACACCGGGCAGGTTGTCGCTAAGAAACTAAACGGCGGCTTGGTAATCGACATTACCTAACCGCTTTGCGCCCCCGGTCCTGCCGGGGGCGCATTTCCCTTCCAGCACAAGGATGATCCCGTGCCTAAAATCCAACTCGTAACCGCCTACGTCAACCTCTCCGGGTCGCCCGATAACGTCGTGTTCAAAGGCGGCGACGAACCCGTGACCTTCCCGGAAACCCTTGTCCTCACGGCCCTTCACGGCGGTGAAGGAAACGTCCACACTGTTGTGGTCCAAGGTTCCGTCGAGCGCAGCATCGCGGAAGAACACGCCCGCCTCACCCTGATTTATGGGGACGCCGTGGGTAAGGTTTTCCCGACCGTCGGCGGCTCGGCCATGATGCAGCTTTCGGACGACGCACTGCCGACCCAAGCCGAACTCGACGCAGGCGCGGCAGCCGCCACGGAAGCCAAAGCCAAAATGCGCGGCAGCAAAACCAAAGCCGCAACCCCAACAATCGTTGCAGACGAAACCCCAGCCTTGCCGGGACTTTCGGACCTGCCAGACTAAATCTAGGAGACTGCCGTGCGCCTAATGACCCTTGCGGACATGCTAACCGAACTGCGCCAAGAGGCGGGCATTAGCCCGGACGTGTCGCACGGCAGCCACCTAACCCCAAAACACATTGGGCTTTTGCGGCGCATCCAAGAAGAAGTTTACCACGACTTTGATTGGCCGAACCTCAACATCAACCAAACCGTGACTGTCTTCGCGGGCCAACGCTACGTCGCATATCCCGACAAGCTGGACTTTGAAGGTATCCGGGAAGTGTTCCAGAAAGCGCCCAACGGCGATTGGGTCACTTTGGGTTACGGCGTCAGCGCCGAAGAATTGAACACCGTGGACAGTGACGCGGACGAGCGCCGCGAAAGCCCCGTCCGCTGGCAGAACTATCTGTCTTTGGTGGCCGAAGAAATCAACACGAACATGGCCGAAATCTGGCCCTTGCCGGACCGTGAAGTCGTCCTTCGGTTTGAGGGCAAGCACAAACTTATGCCGCTGGTAAACCCGGACACGGACCGCTCCACGGTGGACGGCCCCGTCGTGGTCCTTCACACCGCCGCCGAACTCTTGGCCCGCCAGCGTTCGGAAGATGCGCCCCTTAAAATTCAGAAGGCGCAAGCCCGGATGGCGTCCTTGCGCCAACGGACGTCCGCGCCGAACAACTCAATCACCATCCCGAACTCCGGGCGCGCGGGTCGCGCCCCCGGCGGGCAACGCTTCCGCACGTCCTAACCCGAAAGGCGCACAATGCCGACGCTTCAAATAGACGACTTCGCTTCGGGTGTTGACCTGCGGAAATCCAACATCACGGCCCCGGCGGGGACGTTGCGCGACCTCACGAACGCGGTCATAACTTCCGGCGGGGAAATCGAGAAACGCAAAACCCTGACGTCGCTCGGCACGCTCCCGGCGTCCTTGACGTTCGGGTTGTCGTTCTTGAACAAGGAGTTGGTTGTCTTCGGCCTCTCGGACGCCGCCACAGTCGAACCCCTCTTGCCCGCCTTCGTGCGCTACGAGCAGCTTGCTACCGTCGGCCCTTCGGCCCCCGACCGATTGTTGGACGTCCAAACCTTCGCGGGCAAACTATACGTCGTGCTGCGGTACGTTGACGGGTCCGTCGTCCACTACTACGACGGAGCGGAAGTCACAGACGCCGCCGCCCAGGGCGAGACTGTCCGGGCGCACAAATCCAAGCTGTTCGCCGCCGACGGTACAAACCTTAAATTCTCTGCGGTCCGCGACCCAATGGACTGGTCCGTCGGCGCGGGCAACGGCATCATCGACGTCACCACGGAAGACGCTGGCGAAACCGAACTGGTCGGCCTTGAAGAATACTACGGCGCTTTGGCCGTCTTCGGGCGCACGTCCGTGCAGATTTGGGCGATGGACCCGGACCCGGCCCTGTCCCAAATCACGCAAGTCCTCGGCAACACAGGTTTGGTGACGCGCAACGCCGTGGCCCGCTTCGGCTCCGGCGACGTCCTGTTCCTTTCGGACACAGGCATCCGGTCTTTGCGCGCACGCGACATTCAGTCGGCGGCAGCCGTCAACGACGTCGGCGCGCCCGTGGACAAACTTATCGCCGTGAAGCGCGCGACCCTGACCCAACCGCTGGCCGATAAGATCACGGCGGTCGTTGACCCGCTGACGGGGCGTTACTGGATGGTGTGGGGGACGCAAGCGTTCGTCCTGACGGCCTTCCCGAACTCTAAGGTTTCGGCGTGGTCTGTCTTCGACTTCTACACCAACATAGACTACATCACGACGGCGGGAAGCCGCCTAGCGGTCCGTTCCGGCGAAGAACTTTTCGTTTATGGCTCGGTCGCGGACCCGGCGCAAAACCCGTTCGACCCCAACACCCCCATCGGGTCCGCCGCCGAAAACTACGACGCCTCGGCGGTAGTGGTCGAAACCCCCTTCATGGACGCGTCACGGCCCGCCGTCACCAAATACTGGTCCGGCATGGACGTGACCTGCACCGGGACGTGGGAAGTTTATGTCTGCCCGGAACCCCCGGCCGTCACGGTGAGCGACCCGAACCCCACACCCGCGTGGGTCCGGGTGGCAACACTGGACCGTCCGACGTGGGGCAGGAACCGCGTCCCTATCGACATGGAAGCGAACCATCTGGCGATCCGCATGGTGTCCGTCGGCACAGGCCCCGCGACACTGGCGTCCGTGGCGCTACACCACGACTTAGGGGACGAAAGCTAATGCCCCCTCGGATTGAACTGCGCGCCGAACCACCCTTCGCGGACATGCTGGAAATAGCCCAAAACTTGCGGGGCTGCGACCGTGAAGAAATCTTTGCGACCCGTTTCGGGGAAGACCCCGAACAACTCGCGCGGGACACGGTCAATTCGGGGGCGTTCCGTTGGGGCGCGTATCTGGACGGCAAACCTGTCGCGGCAATCGGCGCGGTCCCCCGGTGGCCCAAGGTTTGGTCAATGTGGGCTTACGGGACTGACGATTGGGACAAGGTCGCACTGACCCTAACCAAGCACGGCAGGAAGTTTATTCTCCCGGCGCTTCTAAACTCCGGCTTCATCCGCGCGGACGCGATGTCGCTGGCGACCCACACCCAAGCCCACCGTTGGATGGAGTTGCTAGGTGCCAGACCAGAGAAAACACTAGACAATTACGGGAAAAACGGGCAGACCTTTGTCAGTTACGTCTGGACGCGAGAGTCTACAAAAACGGCAATAGCGGCAAAACCCCGGCGGCCAGAACATAAATGAAAGAGGCGGCTCATGTGCTTTTTTGGATCAAGCCCAGACGTGGACACGTCCTACCAAGACGCCATGCTCAAGGACGCCAAACAGGCCCGTGCGGACGAAGAAGCCCGCAAGGCCCGCATCAAAGCAGGCACCGCGAAAATCGACACGGAGTTCGGCAAATTTAACGACGGTTTCTTCGACGGATACCGCGACCAATATTTAGGCTTCTACCAGCCGGACGTTGACAGACAATTCGGGGACGCCAAGGACCAACTGACCTACGGGTTGGCGCGGGCTGGCACCCTCAATTCGTCCATCGCGGGCGACAAGCAGGGTAAACTTTTGGGGGAGTACGACCTCCAAACCGCGTCCACTCTCTCCAAAGCCAACGACGCCCGCGCGGGTTTGCAAGGCAACATCAACAACGAGAAGTCCAGCCTTGTGTCCTTGCTGAACGCCACGGGCGACAGCGAACTGGCGGCAAACGGGGCGCTTGCCCGGTCCGCCCAACTGTTCAAGGCGCAGCCGTCCTACAATCCTTTGGGTGACATTTTCGGAGGCATCGCCAACGGCATCGGCTCCTACAACGCGGGCAAGACCGAGCGCGACACCTACAACGCATATTTCAATCCGGGGCAGTCGGCGTCTAAGTCCGGCGGCTCCCGCATCATTCAATAAGAGGCCGCCATGTGTGACCCAGTATCCCTTATCGGCCTTGCCCTATCGACCGTCGGCGGCATTGCGCAGGCCAACACCCAAAGCAATTACGTTGACCGGGTGAACGCCGAAAACAAAAAAGCCTACGAAATGTCGCAGCGCGCCCGCGAAGCGGAACGTGCGCGGCAGAAAAACATGGAAGGCGAAATGCTCCAAGCCTACGACGAAACCGCCGCCGACCTTACGCGCGAAAAGTTTGACGAAAGCAAAGACGTTTCGGCCCAAACCTTTTTGGACAAACTCACTTCCACCGCGCCAGCGCTTTCGGACACCACCCGGTTGCCCGGACAGGAAGGCGCGTCCGTGGAAGTCCAGAACAGCATCAACTCCCGCATCAACAAAGGCGCGGGCGAAGCGCGCGACCGGGTCAAGGCCCTCGCGGCGCTGTCTTCTTACGGTCGCGCAGGCGAAGGCCGCGCCCAAAGCGTGACGGATACGGGCAACACCTTGTCCACCCTCGGCGGCCTACGGCGCGGGTCTTTGGCCGTCGGCCAGCAAGAGCAAGAAATTCGCGGCGCAGAAGTTTCTCCGGGCAGCAGCACGTTCTCGGACATTCTGTCCGGGGTCGGTGGGGCTATGGCAGGCATGGGCGGACGCGGCGGCGTCGGCGGCGGCGGCGTCGGCCCGTGGACGCCGACAACGTCCGCGCCCCTCATGCGCCCAATGCGCAACCCGATTTATTAAGAGGACCGCAACGTGACCACAACAAACATTCAAAACCCCGGTATCGCGGCGTTCTTCCAAGCCCTCACAGGCATGGGCGGCAACGCCAACGCCCAGATCGACGCGGACCTCAAGCGTCGGCAGGGCCTTGGCATTGACGCCAACACGGGCTTGACCCAAGCCCAAACCCAAGGCGTCAACATCAACAACGGTTGGATTGACCGCCTCAACGAAAACACCGTCAACATCGGCAACTCCACCGTGGGCGTAAACAACGCCAACGCCAACTATACGAACGTCCAAGCAACGGAGTTTCCCGCCACCGCCGAAGCCGGACGTGTCCTGCAAGCGGGCCAAACTCGGCAGGCTGACGGCGCGGCGAACGCCTCTAACGCCAACGCCCGCTACACAGACGTGCAAGCCGCAGAGTTTCCGGCCACCGCCGCGTCCGGGCGCGCCAGCGTGGACGCGGGGACCGCGCTGACGCAGGCCGACACCTTTGCGAAAATCCTCTCCAACACCGGGGTTCAAACCGCGCAGGACGCGGCCAACCTCAAGGCGCAAATGCTTGCGGACCCCAACACGGACCTGTCGGACCCTCGGACCCGGCAAACGCTCTTGGCGCTGGACGTGGCGATCAAAGGCAGCGCGGGCTACACCCAAGCGGACGCGCAAGCGAATGTGGGGGCTATTTCCGGGGTGAACCCCAACGCCTACGGGGGCGCTACCGATTACCAGAACGTCCTGTTGGGTTCGGGCATGTCCACCGGGGCCGCCCCGAAAACCCCCGCGCCCAAGACGATCACGCCGTCCGTAATCACAGACATCCGCAAGGAAGTCGCGGCACGGGTTTCGCGCCAATTCCCGGACGCGACCTTCCCTCCCGAACTGTTGGACGAAGTCACGGACGAAGCAGCCCAAGCCTACGCGACCGGCGGGAACGCCAGTGCAGCAATCAACGAAGTCCTGCAAAGCCTGTCCAGCGAATACCAAGACCCGTCAGGCTTGTTCAACGCGGGCGACTATGTGACCCGCGGCCGCCCCGACATGGGCGGCGCAGCCCCGGCAGCGAACGGCGTCCCTCCGGGCGCGCGGCGTGGCACGGATAAGAACGGTCGGGCGACTTGGCTGGACCCGGCCACGGGCAA
>Ga0213868_10003256_pt1 | contig 15203 bp, 10 predicted proteins | sample PICome_9_FD_160087 | JGI IMG/M metagenome (GOLD analysis project Ga0213868, IMG submission 160087) | Coastal seawater microbial communities near Pivers Island, North Carolina, United States - PICO127 | ecosystem: Environmental > Aquatic > Marine > Coastal | place: USA: North Carolina...
TCTTTTTCTAACTCATCGAGAATCTTCCCTACTTTTTTATCCATCAAAGCAATGTTGTTATACATTTTCCATAAGTCTCGTTGAATAATTTCGTTGTCAGGGAGGTAGGGTGGAACTTTAAATTTAGTATCCTTAGGGATAATTCCGGCTCTTTGATAGGGTTCAAACAAACCAGACTCATGTGTGTGGCCAAAATTGAAGACTGCAAAGAATTGTTGGCCCGCTGCCCGGTTTTTCCAATGTGCATGATTGCTACTTTCATCCCATGCAGTAATGGGGGCCTTGAACTGATAATCTTCTTTAGCATTATTTGTACAATAATAACCGTTGATTCTTAGCAACTCACTTAGCATTTTAACCTCAAGGGGCGGAACTGCTTCATAGGAAGGTAGACCAGTAACCGCAGTGTTACTCTTTGTGCGCATGTGGCCTGCACCAATGCTAGTTGGATACATTCCAGTTGCAATAGCTGCCCTACTAGGGGCACAAACGCCAGAGGGAGAAAATAAATTTGGATACCTTACCCCTTGGTTTGCCAGTCTACTCAAATTTGGGGTCTGAATTGTAGTATCTCCAAATGATGTAATGTATGGCCCCATGTCTTCTGCTACTAGCCATACTATATTTGGTTTGTCTGTTAGTTGAGCTTGTGCAGGGATTGAAACATCCTCTTTGCCAATTTTTTTGTGGGTTTGGCAGCCTGTTATAAAAAAACAAGCTAAGGCCAAGGCAATATGATTAATAACAGCGCTTTTTTTCATCAAATATGTTAACTAATTAGTCACAAATTTCAATTTAAATGTACAATTAATAGTTTTGTTTTAGGTCAACAGATTTAATTATTTGTTCATAAAGTGCAATCAATAGTAATTCAAAAAAATGAAATTCTCCAATTACTATTTCTACTGTGGCCACTAAATTTTTATATAATTTTATGTTTATTATCAATTAATTGTTATTATTAGTGTAAACAATTATAACTAAATTTATAAAACAATAAATATATGTTGCTTGCCATTTTTTGGCACGGATTATAGTTGTTATAAAACATCATGTCTATGGGATTAATAAAATTTTCTTTTTTAATGTTATTATTTATAAACATTAAGAGTTCAATAGCAATTAAACCGTCATCTAAAATGAATATATTATTTATCATTGCTGATGATCTAAATTGTGCTATAGGTGCATATGGTGATTCTATCGCTAAGACCCCAAATTTAGATAAGCTTGCTAATAAGGGTGTGTTATTTAATAATACACATGTGCAGTACCCACTTTGCGGGCCTTCTAGAGTTTCTTTGATGACTGGTTTATATCCAGACCAAACAAAGTCGAAAAAATTACGACTTTATGTAAGACAAACAATTCCAGATGTTATTACAATTGGTCAAAAGTTTAGAATGGAGAATTATAATTCAGTTAGAGTGGGAAAAATATTTCATTACCATAACCCTAGAGATATTGGTACTGCAGGTCATGATGATTCATTTACTTGGGACAGAACTGTTAACCCTTATGGGCGGGATAAAATTGAGGAGTATAAAATTAATTCCTTAAAACCAAAACTAGATGGAGGAACTCTTAGTTGGTTAGAATCAGAAGGCACAGATGTAGAACAGACAGACGGTATTGGCGCCCTTGAAACCATGAGTTTTTTAGATGAGTTTTCTAAGAGTGATGAGAATTTCTTTTTAGCTTTTGGATTGTATAGACCTCATGTTCCTTTTGTTGCTCCAAAAAAATATTTTGATCTTTATGACATAGATGATTTTCAAGTTCCTGAGAGCACACAGGAATATTTAAAATCTATTCCAACAACGGCAGCCCTTTCAGTTCGAGCAAAAAAAGAGCAACTTAATTTAGATACCCAATTAGCAAAGAAAATAAAAAGAGCATATTACGCCACCACCAGTTTTATGGATGCTCAAATTGGTAGTGTTTTAGATAAGCTTAAGGAAACGGGACTAGATAAAAATACGATAGTTATCTTTACCTCAGACCATGGTTACCATCTTGGAGAGCAAGGCCATTGGCAAAAACAAACACTTTTTGAAAATTCTACTCGGGTTCCCTTGATTATCGCAGGACCTGGAATAAAAGGGAATAAAAAAATTAATAATTTGGTAGAGTTAGTTGATCTATATCCTACAATTATGGATTTAGTTAAAATTAAACCACCTCAATTTTTAAGTGGTAAAAGTATTGTGCCAATGCTTGAAAATTCAGAGATAATTATTAGAGAAAGTGCCCTTTCTGAGCTTCAAGTAAATAGAGACAGGGGTATTGCGCAAGGCTACTCAATAAAAACAAATAGGTATCGATTAAATCAATGGGAATATCAAGGCTTAAAACAACATGAATTATACGATCATTTTGATGATTCATCTGAGCTTAATAACCTTGCAGGGCATCAAGACTTTCAGAACATTAAAGATTCTTTGATTACTGTTTTAAATAACCGAATTATTGCTGCTCAGAAGCGACCTGTTGGTTTAGGTAGACAGATTGACAATGCTACTCCTTGGTCTGAACCAAGTAGAATTTACTCAAAACAAAAATAAAAGTTATTTCCAAGAATAATTGTGGAGCAAATAGAAATGAAATCAGACTATTTTGGGATTGACTTGGAATTATTTTAATTTCAAAGTGACACCTAATCTTCCTGCTAGATTTTTCACACAACTAATGAATTTTCTTTAAATTTACCATTCAAATTAACTCATAATAATTAATACTTATGAATACAAGATTGTGTATCCTATTTTTTTTGCTGACTACAGGATTTCTTTCAGCACAAAACTCACTGATTCGTATGCCAAGAATTAGTCCAAATGCCCAAGAAATGGCTTTTTCTTATCAAGGTGATATTTGGGTTTACAACTTCAATACTCAGCAAACAAAACGTATAACCATTCACGAGGCTTATGAGAGTAACCCTGTTTGGAATTCTTCTGGGGATAAAATCGCCTTTTCTTCCAACAGAAAAGGAGCGAATAATATTTTTACGATTAAAAAAAATGGAGGAACACCAATACAATTAACGTACTATCCAACAGCAGACACACCTTATGACTGGACATCTTCCAACGATATTGTATTTGCTACAACTAGGGTTTTAAAAGGCCCTGAATGGGATGAGCAAATCTATAGTGTCAATGCCAATGGTGGTACCCCGCAACGATTTATAAAAGCTTTAGGTAGTATGGCATCTGTATCTCCCGATGGCAACTTGGTGGCTTTTGTCAAAGGAGCTTGTAGGATTTCTAGAGAAGATTATTCTGGTTCAGCTCAAAGAGATGTTTGGATTTATAACATTAAAACAGAGAGGTATTTTCAAGTAACTTTTTCACAGAACAATGATCATTCGCCACTATGGGATGCTGCGGGTAATTTATATTATATAGGAGCTGAAAGTGGCCGGTATAATATTTTTAAGCAATCTATAAATATGGATGGTTCAGTAAAAGGCGCTTCCAAAAGAATGACAAACCAAAATAAAAATGGTGTTGTTTCTTTTTCTGTTAGTAATCAAGGAGCTATTCTCTACACAACACTTTTTGACTTATATCAAATAAATGAGGGACAATCTAAAAAGATCAACCTACAAATAGAATCAGATTATAAATTTGAGACTGAAAAAGAAGCTACTACAAGCTCAGATATCTCGAATTTTGATGTATCACCAGACGGAAAATTAATAGCCCTTGAAATTAATGGAGAAATTTTTGTGAAGCAAAATGAAAAGGATAGAAAAAACTCTAATAATGTAAGTAATCATTTCTACAGAGATAGAAACCCGCAATGGATTAGTGATACAGAGTTGTTGTTTGTTTCAGATAGAGACGGCCATAATGAAATATATAAAGCTGTTTCTAAAGATACCCTGGTTGGATTAGAAAGGAGTTTAAAGATTACCATCACAAAACTCACCAGTGGTAAAGAAGATGTATATGATATGGTGGTCTCCCCAGACCACAAAAAAATGGTTTACAGAGTAGGTAGAGGAAATTTAATGCTAGCCGATATCGAAGATGGAGTTATATCCAATAGCAAAGCGTGTTCCTCTGGATGGGCCGAGGCAGAAGATGTAAGTTGGAGTCCAGACAGCAAGTACATTGCTTATTCTCAGGAAGACTTAGACTTTGATAGTGAAATTTTTATTCAATCTGTAGAGAACTTAAACGATAAGTTTAACGTTTCTATGCACCCAAGAAGTGATAGAGCTCCAGTTTGGAGTCCGGATGGAAAAAAAATAGCATTTTCATCTAATAGAAGTGGAAACAGAGGCGGTATAGATTATGATGTTTGGATGGTTTGGCTACAAAAGGAGGATTGGGAACGATCTAAAACAGATAGAGAAAATGGAGACTATTATGCAGAAAAAGAAGCTGGTACGGACAAGAAAGAAAAAGAGGAAGAAAAGCAGATAAAGGTTACTATTGATACAGAAAGAATTTTTGATAGACTTTCTAGAATTACAAGATTACCAGACGATGAGTTTGGGGGTATGTTTGGCCCCGACAGTAAATATGTGTATTATTCTGCAACAGATCCATCAACTAATAAACGAAGTTTTTTTAAAGTCAAATTAGACGGCTCTGGCCCTAAAGCCATAAAAGAAACTTCTAAAGTTGGAAGGGTTGCAGATATTAATGGAACATTTTATTTTACTTCAGGAGGTAAATTAAAAAAAATGAATCCTAAGGGAGATAAAATTACCTCTTTGGCTCATGTAGCAACATATAATGAAGATTTTGCTGCCATGAATCAACAAATTTACCAAGAAGGTACTCGTGTGCTAACAATGGGTTTCTATGACCCTAATTTTCATGGCTACAATTGGGAGTCTTTGATTAAAAAATACAAACCATTAGCGTTAAAGGCGAGCACAGAGCAAGATTATATTTTTGTATATAATTTGCTGTTAGGTCAACTAAATGCGAGTCATATGGGGTATAGATCAAAAACTTCTGAACGTAAAAATAGTGACAATATCGGCTTGTTAGGGCTTGAGGTGAAGCATATTACAAATGGAGTTAAAGTTGTATATGTACTTGAAAATTCAGTAGCAAATACATCAAAAGTAAATTTAAAAGTCGGAGATATCATCACTAGGGTTAATGGAAAACCCATCGGTAAAAACACTAATTTTTATAGTTTATTAAAAAATTCCAAAGGCGAAGAGGTGTTATTAACCAAAAGTGACGCAACAGATGTTGTTGTTAGAACTTCTAGTTCTTTAAGAACCCTCCAATATGAGGCATGGGTTGCATCTAGAAGTGAATTGGTGAAAAAATATTCAAAAGGACAGCTAGGGTATATTCATATTAGAGGAATGAACGCTCCAAGTTTTGAGCGTTTTGAACGCGAGTTGAAGGCCAGTGGATACGGTAAAAAAGGTATTGTAATTGATGTTCGATACAACGGCGGAGGTTGGACTACGGATCGTTTAATGGCTGTTTTAAATGTAGACCAACATGCCTATACAATACCAAGAGGGGCAGCTGATGACTTACAGAAAGAGAATAAAAAATTTCAAGGTAATTACCCTTTCAACGAACGGGCAATTTTATCAGTGAATACAAAACCCACAGTGGCTTTATGTAACGAGAATAGTTACTCTAATGCAGAAATATTTTCGCATGCCTACAAAAATTTAGGGATAGGTAAATTAGTGGGTCAGCCCACTTTTGGGGCAGTTATCTCTACTGGAGGCTATAGTTTGTCAAAAGGATATGTACGCATGCCATTTCGTGCTTGGTATGTAAAAAAATCTGGACTCAACATGGAAAATGATGCTCCTGCGGTCCCAGACTATTTGGTAAAAAACACGCCAGGTTGGGGCGCAACAGGTGAGGATGCTCAACTGAAAAAAGCAGTTGATGTTTTACTGCAGCAAATAAAATAAGTTTCTTTTTTAATAAAGATATATCACTTATAACAAGAAATTATCTTCAAGAATAAAAAGTTATTTCCAAGAATAATTTTGGAGCCAAGAGGAGTGAAGTCGAACTATTTTTGGAAAGATTTGTGTAAAATTGATGTTTAATATTTAAACTAATTGACGAAAATTGATAAGCAAACAATAATTGAACTCACCACCCCTAAAATTTGATATTTTGTTAGACGTTCATCAAATAATATGATTGACACAATCATACCCCCAACTGGATGAAAGTTTGAAATTAAATTTACTTTATATATTTCTATGACCGTGTAGCTGTAAAAAAATAAAATTACTGCAATTGCAGACAAAACACTTAATGCTAAAATCTTAATATCTAAACATATTTTTAAATCAATTTTTGTTTTTTTTACGAAATATCCAAAACCAAGAAACATAGCTAGGATGGTTATTTCTTGAATGAATATGGTTGTTTTAAAACCAATTTCTTTGATAGGAATTCCTGCTAGGGGATATGCAATTCCAAAACAAATAGAGGCTATAAGTCCATAAACTAAACCTTTTCTTAGTTTAAAGTCAAAACCGTTAAAACATAATACGGTCAATATAGAAAGACCTATTTGGATAGGGTAGTATTTCCACTGGATCGTTTCTTGAAATAAAATAAAAGAAAATAATTGGGCAATTAAAAGCGTAAATATATTTAAAAAAAGCACATTTGTTGTTGTTTCCAAACTGAAAGCTTTTACTAGGAAATAGAGCCCAAATCCCGCTATAACTCCACTTAACATCCCAACACCAATCATTGGTATATTAAATTTAAAGTGTTGAATATCTAAAAGTAAATATAAACCCAATATCAAAGTGGTAAGTCCAGTTCTGTGCAACAAGACTTTATGTTGTCCATGATGTAAAATACTAGGTCTCCACAGTGCATCTGCTATGCCGAATAACAATACCCCAGCAATTGCTGTAATCATAATTTAAAATAGTTGATTAAGTAGTCTTCAGTGAAAAATTTCGGGTACAAATATTTAGCCGATTCTAGGTATTTTGTTTTATAAAAAGCCTTATTTTTTTTTGTGTAATGGTATTTGAGAATGTAAACGTATTGGAGCATAAAAGTTTCATAGGGTCTTGAGAAATTATCAAATGAAATGGACTTGAACCATACGGCTAGGTTCTTATCATCTTCACGGTATTTTAACAAGATCATAGCCAATAGACCAAAGTGTTCATAATGTTCAAATTTATAAAAATTATCATATTTTGTTTTGATTTCAAACTTTTTAAAAATCCATGCCATAACCTCAAATTTTTTTGTAACAATTGCTGTAGTAATGATTTCAAAATAATAATCTATGTTAATTTTGACCTTTTCCTGTGACTGTTTATCGTAGTTGTTCAGAATTTCAATTAAGTTGTTAGACTCAAAAAATAATTCCTGAGCAATTACCCTACTTTTAAGTATGGGGTGAAAATTCGAACTTAATTTTAGTTTAAACATTTGATTCTTATTTTCATTATTGAGGTACATTTTTAAATTTAAGACTCCTTTACAAAATTGGCTAATATTTTCTCTTTCACAGTTGGCGTTGACATATCTTAGGTATTCTCCATAATAATTATTTAAGTTTTTATAGTCTACAAAGATGGTTATTACTATGTCTAAAAAGTTATTATTGAGTATAAGCCTATGCGCCCCACTAGATTTTAATTCAAATGTTTTTAGAAGTGGACCTGTGCAGTTACCAATGTATGCAACATCATCAAAATTGAAATAATTAAAATTCATTTGATCCAAACTAAATATCTGCAACAAAAAATCATAGTCCTTAATCAACATTAACTCTCGAATTATTTGCGTTAATTTTGAAACGAATTCCCTTTTTGAGTGTAAATTAGTTTGGATGTATTCTAATAATTTTTTTTTTCGTTCATCCATTAGAGAAACTATTTGAAAATCTTCCTTCCATCTATTTTTCAGGTGGAAGTTCATTACAAAATCAGTATAATTTTTAAACCCATTAAACACCGAGAGTGTATCAAGTGTGTAATTACTAGGTTTAACAGATTTTACAATCCCAAAAAATCGCCTTAGGGTATTATAACTGATCTCAAAGCCAGTTTCTATGTAAATAATTTCACTTAACTTTTTTGAAGTACTATAATCATCAACTTTAAAGCCTAATTTTTTATGTGTAATTGTTTTTAAAACATGTATCATATTTAAATGTACAAAACTTGTACAAATATTGATTATAATATGCTTTAAATTTAGATTTTAATTTAAACTAATCATGAAAAAAATCATTTTACTTATTTCAATTATTTTCTTTTCAGCTTGTACAGAAAGTAAATCACCCAACACTCAATTTACTGATCTTGATAAGCAATTAGAAAATTCCAAAACAACCAATAAAAACTCTTTAAGCCTTGAGGCTACAATCAAGGTGATTTTCACTTTAGATGAAGCGATAAAAAATGTAAAAGACGTTCAGCAATACACAGAATATCTTTATAAACAAGACATGACTGGTGTGGCGCCTGATGTTATTAGCTGTTATCAAAAACTCTTACCAGTGTTAGATAATCTGTATGATGCAGAGGCAGAAAAGGAAGTTGGTGAATCTGTATGGACTGCATTTTCAGAATTTGGTGGTGTTACTACTGTTGCTGTAAATTCAGGTATTCAAATTTTAGAGGGTGATCTAATAAGAGGTAGTTTAAACCTTGCAAAAGCAGGTGCTGATGCGATGAGTATTGCTGGGGACCGCTATGAAAGAGAAATTGAAGTTTTAAGAAAAATAAAAAAAGTAAAAGAAACATATTTGGAATATGTTAAGTTTTCTAGTCCAATATTTATCAAATACATGACACAATGGGATAAACTTTGTGCTCAAAGAGATCAGGCCTATATCTCATTGTATAATTCTAATTATCCAAAAGTTGTTGAGTTTGCTGACACAGCACTAGAATTATCTCCAAATGATCGTGAGTCTATTTTACTTAAATGCTTTGCCTTACTTTCAATAAATAATAATATCATAACCAATGATGAACAAAAAATCACTCAATTTGAAGAGATAGAAGCTATTTTAGCTTCTTATTTTGAAAAATTCCCTTCATCAACTGCACCTGCCTTTGTCTTAAAGGGTATTTTAGAATATCAAAAAGGCGAAATAGATAATGCATTCACATTATTTGATGAAGCTTCTATTTTATACCCAAAACAAAGTGAAGCACTTTTAGATTTAATCAATATTTTTAAGACTAGAGGTTCTATTTTCAGGTCTGTTGAGTCTGAATTTATTGTTAAAACGTACATGAGTACTATGGAAGGGTTTGGAAATTTTAGTCCAAACTTTCAAAAGGCTATTATTCACAGAGACCTCGGAAACAAACCAGAAGCGATTGAAGAGATTAAACGTCATTTTTTTAGACGAGGCAACCAAGTAGTGCAAGATTATTTACCAGGTGATTTAAACTTTTGCAATAAATATTTGCCCGCTGTTTTCTCAGAGATGTTCGTTGAGCGTCCTTTTGTTGATATTGAGGTTTCCAAGGGGTCTCTTATTGACCCCAAAAATTCTTTACGTGTTAAAATGACTAACAATTCTAACCGGACTATCGAAAACGTTCGTTTGTTTTTGTGTATTCACTTTACAGATAGTTACAAAGACAACTATCAAGTTTTTAAAGTGCCTGATGCACTAAACAGTCTTGCACCATACTCAGAAAAGGACTTTGAAGAGCCACTAGAGGTAATGTATGAGTGGTTAGGGAATAAAAAAATAGTACCTGATGATATTGTAAAGCTCAGAGGTGTTATTATAACAGATGATATAGTTTCATGGATAGATGAGAAGGGTTTTAAATTTCAAACAGCAAAAGATCGCTCTCAAGAATACAACAAACTAAAAACAGATTTACCCAAAGAGTTGATTTCTGTTTTAGAAAAATCAGAAATTTCTGTTGACCAAGGGTATGTCTATAATGACATTGTGTTTACTGTACCAAAAGAGCTTATTAATTCTGAACCTTATGTTACTATAAATGACATAAATTCTATAAATCCGATTCAATCCAAATCTAAGCAGATTGATGGACAGAAATTGGTTTATAAATTTCGTACAAGAGTTAGTGTAGATAACTTGAAAGAGATACATATTATAACAAAATCTGGAAGTTTAAAAATACCAATACCAAAATCGTAACAGTATGGCTATAATTGATGTATTAAAATATGAAGGACCAAATGATGAGCTTGTTTGGAAATGGTCTCCAAAAAATGGAAATCAAAATCGTGAAAATCAACTACGAATTGGTACTCAATTGGTTGTCAATGAAAGCCAAGATGCCTTTATGTTTAAAGGCGGTAAGTTATTAGATGTTTTTGAGGCAGGAACCCATACACTTACTAGTTATAACATCCCTTTTTTAGCAGATGTTATAGGCCTTGCTTTTGGTGGTGACACTCCTTTCACTGCTGAGGTTTTTTATGTAAACAAAGCACTCTCTCAGGATGCTAAGTGGGGATTGATGCCTTTTAATATTGTTGAACCAAATTTTAAAGTTCCAATTCCCATTACCTGCAGGGGGAGTTACTCGGTAAAGATAGTGGACTCCAGAAAATTTTTAACTGAAATTGTAGGGGTGTCTAGCACTTACAACCAATTAGAATTGCAAAAATTATTCAGAGGAATTATAACAGAATCAACCAAAAACGCCATTTGGAAATTATCTGATGATTTAGGGTTAGGTCCTCTAGAGCTTGAATACATGGTTAAAGAGCTTAGCAATAGCATTCAACCAGCTGTAAAACTTGCCATGTCTAAATATGGTTTAGAGATTAGTTTTTTTAGTGTTGAAGGAATATCTGTAATAGATGAAGATGAGCGAGTAAGAAAAATTGTAGAGGATTACCACCGTATTATGTCTGAAGATATGGAAGAAAAACTTCGCCTCAAGCGTCGTGCCGAGCAATTAAACGTATATAAAGTTGAACGAACTTTTGACACAACAGAGGCAGCTGCCACAAATATTGGTGGTGGTGAAGGTGGCGATGGATCTGGAGCTTCAGGTATTTTAGGTACTGTTGTTGGACTTGGTATGGCTATGCCCTTGGCAAATCAGGTAGGTGGGATGGTACAAAACCAAATGAATACAAGTAATACAGCTTCTATCCTAAGACCTTGTACAAAGTGCCAAACTCCACTTCAAACTAAGGACTTGTTTTGTGGAACATGTGGAATGGCACAAAACATAAATGCATCAAAACCAGATACAGCCACCGAAAAAAAAGTAAGTTGCGATAAATGCGCAACAGATTTTTCACCTAAATATAAATTTTGTCCAAACTGTGGTGATGGTTACAACCCATGTCCAAATTGTAATACTGATTTAGGCAACAATACTACCATTTGTAATGCTTGCGAGTTTGTTTTACCAAAAGTTTGTGAGTGTGGTAATCAACTCCCACCAGAATCAAAGTATTGTTCAAATTGTGGTAAAAGTGTATCTGAATAAATGAATATTTTTTTTAAAAAAATAGTAGCTTCTCAAGCTTTTAATATTGCTGTAGCATTTATCATTCTTGTTAATTGTATACTCATTGGCATTGAGCAATCGTATCAATCAGAGTTTATTTCATTGACTCAAGATGCATGCATCATTCTCTTTATCGTTGAAATTATAGCCAGGTGGTTAGCTAGAAATAGTGTTATTTCTTTTTTTAAAAATATTTGGAATATTATTGATTTTACGTTAATAATTGTTTCTTTAATTCCAGAGAGTTTATTTATAAACTCTGATTTACTCACAATATTTAGAATTGTAAGAGTGGTCAGAATTATAAGGCTTATCAAAGTTTTTCCAGAAACTCTTGCTATACTAAGAGTAGTTAAAAATTCTTTTGCTGCCCTACTTAGAATTATTTCTTTACTTATTATTTTGATGTATTTCTATGCCTTAGTAGGAGTAATATTATTTAAGGGTAAAACACATGTTTCAAATAAATTTAATGACACATTTGATCCTTTTGGTAATATCTCTGAGGCGCTATTTTCCCTTTTCAGAGTTACTACAGGAGAAGACTGGACAGATCTTAGATACGATTTATTGAGTTCTGATGTCTCAAATTGGATTGTAAATATCTATTTTGTTTCATGGCTAATTTTATCTGCATTTTTTCTGTTAAATATTATTATTGGGGCAGTTGTTAAAAACTATGATTCTGAGTATAGTAAAGATAAAAATGCAAAACAAGATGAAGAATTAAATCAATTAAGAACTCAGATTGATGAATTAAATCGAGCTAAGAATGAAATGTAACCATTGTAAAAACCCAATAAAGGCAAAAGATGTTTTATGTGAATGGTGTGGTCGAGAAATTACTTTATTTCAAAGTACTGATGATAACCACCCCATAAACAATTTTGAAGAAGAACTTAGGGAGATTGAACTTACAGTAAGAAATGAAATTCAAGCACGCATAGACAATATAAATACTAATACTAAGGAAGGGTTACTAGGTAAAATATTTGGTACTACTAATTTTGAACAATGGGATGAAGACAATGAGGAAGAGGTAAGGCAGCAAGTCTATAAACTTCAAGCCAAAGCAGTTACAAATTTTGTTTTGCCTACAAATCCAAAACTTCTTAGAGAAATAAAGGAATTTGCAGACAACAACTATAGGCTCAATAAGGTAAGTTTTTGGGATGAAGATGATGAAAATAAAAACAAACTACAACTATCTTTAGCTTGGTTACGTTTATCTAATATGGCTAAAAATAAGCTTGGTATTGATAGTAATAGAAGTGCTGTCAGTAATATAGTCACATATCTAAATAAAAATTCTAACCTAAAATGGGGCCTTATTGTCTTTGCTGTTTATGTTTTTTTATTTTTAGTTATAGCATTATTAAATTATTTCCAAGAATAAAATTTATTTTAGTGAATAATTTTGGAGTCAAAGGGAGTAAAGTCGAACTATTTTGTAGAGGATTTGATTAATTTGAATTGGATTGAGTAGGAGTTTTTATGCAATTGTTTGATTAGTATTTAATTTTTATTTACTCAACTTTAGTATTCGAAATGCTCCTTGAATTACCAATACAAAAACGATTGTTCCGATAATCAAATCAGGTTTGCTTGAATTCAGCCAATTTACCAAAAGCCCAGCCACTATTATTCCTAAATTAATAATCACATCGTTAGAAGTGAAAATCATACTTGCTTTCATATGAGCTTCTTTTTTACTTTTTGAGTTTTGTAAAATATATAGACAAATTCCGTTTGCAATAAGTGCAAAAATCGAAATAATAATCATTGTCCAAAAGTCGGGAAGTTTTTCATCTCCAAAAAATCTTCTCAATACTTCTATAAATCCAATAATTGCAAGTGTTATTTGAAAATATCCAGCGAGTTTTGCAATTTGTTTTTTTCTTGTCAAAGTTCCGCCAACCGCAAACAAACTAATTCCGTATACAAAGCTGTCGGCAAGCATATCCAAACTGTCGGCAACTAATCCCATTGATTTTGAGATTATTCCAGTTGTCATTTCGATTAGGAAAAAAGTGAAATTTATTCCGAGAACTGTCCAGAGTAGTTTTTTCTGATTTGAATTTTCACTAAACTCTGTTTTGTCGGTTTGTTCAGTCGAGATTTTCTTTCCCCCTAAATTCAGTTCGAAAACGGACTTTTCGATTTTATCAATTTCTCCGTTGTAAAAGACGGTCAATTTTCGATTTGGTATGTCAAAAACCAAATTCGCAATACTTGAAATACCTTCCAATTTCATTCGGATTAGATTTTCCTCGGACGGACAATCCATTTTGGTAATCTCAAATATTGTTTTATACATTCAGTTTCGGAATTTTAATTAGCGTTGTTAACAAAGCTCAAATATAATTAAATAAGTATTCCCATAAATAAAGAGTTATTCTTGAGAATAAAAAGTGGAGCCAATAGGAGTGAAGTCGAACTATTTTGAGGAAGATTTACAGTTGTTATTTTATTTTAAAATAGTAAAACGGTTTTAATTGTCTGTAACAATCAATTTAGGTATATTGACAATAAATTAAATCAACAATCATAAAACAATCATAAAACATGAAAAACACATCACTTAAATTTTTGGCAATAGTTGTAATAATAATGTCATATTCTTGTAAATCAACAAAAACAATTGCGAAAACAACGGGAGCTGTTGAAATATCTGTACCCTTTTCAGAAGGGAAGTATAAAACAGACAAAAACTTTTTTAGAGCTAAACAAGTAGGTAAAAGCATGGATTTAGCAACTGCCAAAAAGGTTGCGATTATGAATGCAAAAACAGAATTAGCGGGAACTATTAATTCTACGATGAAATCTGTAACAGATCAATACACAAACCAAAGAACTGTTGGGAACAACCAAGAATTCGAAAACAAATTTGAACAATTAGCTAGAGATATTGTTAGTGAAACTCTTGCAGATGTAAGAATAATGGATGAGAAGATATTAAAAGAAACAGATAATAACTACTCTTATTGGGTTGCTATTGAAATGTCTAAAGAATCTGTGCTAGAAAGCATGAATAATAAGATTAGCAAAGACAAAAAACTTCAATTAGATTACGATAAAATGAAATTCGAAGAAGTTTTTAACTCAGAAATGGAAAAACTCAGAGATGAACAAAACTAAATTAGGGGTTTTTTTAGTATTATTTTTTTGTTCTAACATTATAACGGCACAGGAAATAATTAAAATCACTAACAGTAAGGGTATTGCCTTCATTTCTGGAGATGTTAGCCCTAACCAGGCAAAAAAAAACGCCCTTAATGACGCAAAACTAAATGCTCTAAGGGCTGCTGGTATTAGTGAGAGTGTAAAGTCTTTTCAGACATTGTACGAAAATCAAACAAATAAAGACTATCAGCAATTTTTCACAAATAATGTACAGTCAGAGATGCAGGGCAACATTTTGTCTTATGAGATAATTAATGAACAGACCATCCAGAAAAGTGAAATTGAATTATATGTAGAGATAACCATAAATGCCTCTGTTGTAAAATATGAAACCCTTCCAGATGTTAACTTTGATGTTGATATAGATGGTATTAAGGCTGTTTATAATAATAATGACCCCCTTGAGTTTGCCATAAAAACTAGCCAACTTTCTTACCTGACTATTTTTAATATTACAGATACTGAGGCATCTGTATTTTTTCCTAATGGCTATGAGACAGCTAGTAGGCTTGATCCAGTTAAAGAGTATAAGTTTCCTCTTGGGCAGGTAGAGTATGGGCTA
>Ga0213868_10003257_pt1 | contig 15202 bp, 16 predicted proteins | sample PICome_9_FD_160087 | JGI IMG/M metagenome (GOLD analysis project Ga0213868, IMG submission 160087) | Coastal seawater microbial communities near Pivers Island, North Carolina, United States - PICO127 | ecosystem: Environmental > Aquatic > Marine > Coastal | place: USA: North Carolina...
ACTCACGCTCACCCCTCAGCGGGACGCTGCAGTCGAATCCGCATTCGAGCGTCTCGATGGCATCGCAAACGCTCAAGTCGGCCAACTCGATCGACTGATTACATCCGATATCGAGATCTCTGAGCTGCGGACTTCGAACCAGATATTGCGCACGGCATTATCGTCGATTGATGAAACCCCAAACAGCGATAGCGAGACACTCGTCACGACACTCGCAAGCTTGATGCAATCGAGCGATCGACTCGTCAACATCAGTCTCCATCAGACGAATGGCGAACTGTTGGCGTCCGTTGACGAAGGTGCTCCCGATCGTTACCGAGCAGAGGGACTCGGACCACCACAGCAAGACCAGTCCAGCCTCATGCTCGTCGGGGCTAACGGCCAACCAAGTGCGTACTCGACCCGCCCGGTAATCATCGACGGCCAGATCGCCGGCTGGATCAGCATCGAAACCGACAGCTCACCAATTGCCGACATGGTGAACGATTACAGCGGCCTCAGCCTTACCGGCGAAACCAGCATTGCTCGCCAGACCGAAGAAGGTGCCCTGATGATCCCGCCTATGCGGTTCAAAGATAACGCCGCACTCGAAGTGATGATTCCTGCATCAAACGCGATGGCACTGATCATCCTTGCCGTCAACGGCGTCGAGGGAAGGTTCGAAAACACCGTCGACTATCGCCAGCAAGAAGTCCTGGCTGTCAACCGTTACCTCCCAAGCGCCGACTGGGGTGTCGTCGTCAAAATGGACCGAAGCGAGGCACTGCTCGGCGTCAGCACGTTCACTTCCACCGTGTTGGTGTCCCTCCTGGTCGCTATGACGCTGGTTCTTATCCTGTCACTCGCCATCATCAGGTCGATCTGGACACCGGTACGGGAGGTCATAGCCTCAGCGCGAGCAGTGAGCGGCGGCGACCAAAATGAAGCACACAGGCCTACAGCGGCGAGCTCCAGCGGCTCGCAGTCGAGGTTGATTCGATGACTGACGACCTTGTCGAAGCGGCCGCCAGCGACGAACACAAACGAGCCGAAGTTGAGGCGCTCAATCGCCTGATCGAGACAGAGCGCGACCGGGCGAATGCGGTCTTCGATCATGCCGTCGCCAGAATTCTGGTTGTCGCACCTAACGGCAGCATTTCTCGGATGAACCCGTCGGCCAAGGAAATCTTTGATCTCGCAGGCGCATCGGTGAGCGGTCATATGGCTTCTGATCTGCGTTCAAGCCCCGATGCACAGGCCCATGAGTTGCTCGAACTTGCTGCCTCAGCAGGAGCAGCCGGCGTCGAAATGGTTGCTCGCCGAAGTGACGGCGTCACGCTGCCCGTGCATGTCACCGCTCTCGCTACGGCGACGATGGCCACGTCAGCCACACGGTCTTGGTCCGAGACATCTCTGAGCGGGCGGCGTTCGAACAACAGTTGCACTATCAGGCAACCCATGATGCGCTTACCGGACTGCCGAATCGGGACCATGCACGGAACCACCTCAGACTGCTGCTGGAGTCAAACGATGCTGACCCGCGGCCGATTAGCGTCTTGTTCGTCGACCTCGATCCATTCAAGGTTGTGAACGATTCCCGGGGCCACCAGGTCGGCGACGAGTTGTTGCGCGATGTTGGCCGACGATTGCGCTCGGCGATTGACGATGGAGCCTTGTGCGCCCGTTTCGGCGGCGACGAATTCATTGTCGTGCACGACCCGTCCGCGTCCTCCCTCCGTCTCGGTGAACTTGCAGCAGCCATCCATCGAACGCTCGCGCAACCTTTCACGGTTTTTGACCAGCGAGTGGACGTGAGTTGCAGCATCGGCATTGCTTCGAGCCATCTCCTGGTCGACACGGATGAATTGATTTCGAACGCTGACGTCGCTATGTACCGATCGAAATCTCAGGGCCGGAGTTACACAACGTTCTATAGCCCAGCGATGCGCATCGGCCTCGAAGAACGAGAGGCTCTCGAGTGTTCGCTTCGGTCTGCGATCGAACAACGCTCGGTCGATGTGCACTTCCAGCCAATAATTGAGCTTGCGACCGGTTCCATCCGCTCGGTCGAAACACTGGCGCGTTGGAATCTGGCTGGCAAGGGTCCGGTCAGGCCCAGCGAGTTCATTCCGGTAGCTGAGGAGACTGGCCTCATCGTGCCACTTGGCCGGCTCATCTTCGAAATGGTGAGTCGACAACAGGTTCGTTGGCAGAGCGCACATCCCGACAGCGAACTCCGGTTTAGCGTCAACGTGTCTGCACGGGAACTCGCGCACTCTGACTGGCTCTCCGGAATCAAACGTACCCTTGAGGAGACAGGCGCCGAGGCATCTGGGTTTACGTTCGAATTAACCGAGACGGCTCTGAGCTCGAACATCAGTCTGGCTTCGCTGCGGCTGCAACAGCTGCGGGATCTTGGCGCCGAGATCGCCCTCGACGATTTCGAAACGGGCTACTGCTCGCTTACCTACCTGCGCGAAATGCCTATCGACACGGTCAAAATCGACCACTCGTTCATGGGTGAACTGGACACCGAGGATCTTGACAACAACATCATCGCCTTGGTGATCGCCCTTGGGCGCAGCCTCGACATCACCGTCGTTGCTGAGGGGGTCGAGACCGAGGCGCAACTTGCTATGTTGCGCTCCATGGGTTGCGACCAGGCCCAAGGTTTCCTCTTCGCTCTGCCCCAGAATGCAGCTGCGATCGAGCAACTCCTGTGGCCAGAGTTCGACGAGTCGACAATTGGCAAACTCTTAGGCGACCAAAGTTGAGCAATCGCACGAGCGGACTTTACAACCGGCGAACCTGACTCCACAGCTTCCCTGTTCTCGAAATGGCAGGACGACCTGCTCGCGACCCAGGCTGACATCAAGACCCACCGATAAGATTCTGGACATGCGCCTGCTTGTTCGGAATATGTCACGTCAGACCACGGAGAAGGACCTGCGGGACTTATTCGAACCGTTTGGTCCGGTGCAGTCGTGTGTGGTCGTGAATGACGACGAGACTGGGTTGTCAAAGGGGTTCGGCTTCATCGAAATGCCTAAACCCGGCGATGCTAAAGCGGCAATGCTGCAACTAAACGGTCGCGAGTTAGACGGCGAAACGATTCGAGTGAAGCGGTCCAAATAACGCGTTGCTGCTCGTTACATCGGACTGCTCAGAAGCCCGGTTGGGTGCACTGCTGTAGTCGGGCTGAAAGGATTTGAACCTTCGACCTTCCGACCCCCAGCCGGACGCGCTACCAAACTGCGCCACAGCCCGTGTGACAGCCACCAGACTACCGGCCTGGCCCAGACGTACCGCCCTGATTCCAAGAATCTTGGGGTGGTTTATGGCTGCGGTACCGCCATAACGCGCGGTGAGAAACCCGGTCTCAGAAGAGGGATTGCAGGCCTTGGAAGACACGCCATCCCAGGTAAAGGGCGGTCGCAGCGACCATGACCCAGAAGTGCCACGGAATCTTGGGAGCGTCCTGCGCTTTTGCGGAAGCGGCAACAGCTCCGGCGTTTTCATCGAGTTGAGTACCGCATCGAGGACAGCTGCCATTGGCCAGCAGCGCGTTTGGTTTACGCCATTTGTTACACGGTTCGCAGAACGCGCCAGGAAACGATTGGGTTTGTTCAATCACAGGCATCTCAGCGTCTGACGTCTCAGCGTTTGACGTCTCATGGTCTGGGATCTCATTGTCTGGAATCACGGTGACTCGCTCAGATTCGCTTCACGGCCAAAATTGCCACGTCGTCTTCGACTGGACCCTCGGCGAAGTTGCGGGCCGCTTCGAGGAGCGACTTACACAATACGTCGGGCGCCACTGTGGGGTCACGGCGTAACAATGCGGCAATGCGGTCTTCGCCGAAGAGTTCGTCGCCCCGGCGGGCTTCAGCCAGACCATCGGTGTACAACACGACCATGTCGCCCATAGCCAGCTCGATCTCTCGACTGTAGTAACTCGAGCCTGGTGCCAGCATGAGCAACGGCCCGGTTGAACGCAACGGCTGAACCTCGCGTTCGTGCCACACCCAGGCGGCAGGGTGACCTGCCGAGGAGAAACGCAGCGTTCCGGCGTCGGTGTCAAAGACAACCACAACCAGCGAGATGAACTCTTCGCTATGGCCTGTCTGGCTCATCTGTTCGTTGAGCTCTTCGAGCGCTTGCGCCGGGTCACGGAACTGGCGAAGGAACACTCGCAACAGGTACTTGGCCTGGAACGCCGTGATTGATGACTCGATGCCCTTGCCGGCAACATCGCCGATGACTGCGGCGACTCTGTTGCGGTCGACCCGGAACACATCGAAGAAGTCGCCAGCCATCAGACCTGAACCGGCTTGGTAGACGCGGCCGACCTCGAAGTCGGTCAGGTCAGGCAATTCATCGGGTGCAAGACGTGCTGCCCATGCCTTAGGAGCCAGATTCTCTTGCTCGAGTGCTTCTTCAGCCCGTTTCTCGATACTGAGCTGCTGGCGAAGCATGGCGATTTCGTTGCCAGTTGTGCGCCACCACGACACGCTGACGATTGCTGGCAGAACAATCGCGAGTCCAAGCAAACGAGCCGAGTCGATGGTGTTACTCGCGGCAAGCACACCCAGACCGATGGCCAGGATGGCGTAGACCGCAACCGTGTGCATCTCCTTACGGAAACCAATACGAGCAAGTTGCAGCGCAATAAAGGAGTTGGAGCTGTCAGCCGCAGCCTTGACATCTTCTTCGAGCTTGTCAATAAGCCCGGAACGCATGCGCGCCGACCTAGCCCACACAAGGGCGGCAACTGCACAGGCAGCAGCTGCGATGGCCAAGACGATGTTCATGCGATTCTCAGCGTACTCGTCAAAGTGCCGCCAGTTCTGTTGCCTGCAGACTTTCGGCCTTGGAGTGACGTGTGCACGACACAATCACCCGCAATGCTTGGGCTGCGATCCACAATGCCAGGGTTGCGCAACGCCTGATCATTCGTCGCGACGACGCACCCGGATCTTGATCGGCGTGGCACCCAGATCAAAGGATTCGCGAAGCGAACGCTCAAGATAACGAAGATAGGTAGCTGGCAGCGTCTTGTTGGCAAAAAGCACGAAGGTAGGAGGATCGACCGCACCCTGGGTTGCGTACAACACACGGCCACCAGCCGGGGCAGGCTGGGCCTGTTGTGCTGCTCGCATGACCTGGTTGACTTCACGAGTCGGAATTCGGCGGTGATAGTCGCTGATGGTCTCCTGCAACACCGGCAACAGCCGATGCACCCCCCTACCCGTCAGTGCGCTCATTTTAAGCATCGGCGAATTACCCATGAAGTGCAGCTTGCGTTCGACAGCCGTGTCCATGGCTTCGCGGCCGTCGGCGTCGAGCATCTCCCACTTGTTCAGAATCACCACGATCGGGCAGCCAGCGCCGTCGATACGTTCAGCGAGCCTCTGATCCTGGTGGGTAACACCCATAGTGGCGTCGATCACGAGCAGCGCAACGTCGGATTTGTCGATTGAATTCAGCGCCCGAACCATCGAGTAATACTCGGTGTCTTCGTCGATCCGGGACTTGCGGCGCATGCCTGCGGTGTCGACGAAACGGATGTCGCCTTTGTCGGTTGAGACCACAGTGTCGATGCTGTCTCGGGTCGTGCCTGGCATATCGTGCACCACGGCACGATCCTCGCCCACCAGCCGGTTGAACAACGTTGACTTACCCACGTTTGGTCGGCCCACGATAGAGACCGACAGATACGCAGCGTCGGGATCGGTGATGACCGCAGTGGACATCTTGTCCATCTCATCGTCGTCGACCGGCGGCAGCAATTTGATGACTTCGTCAAGCACGTCGGCCACACCGTCGCCATGCATGGCGCTGATTGGATGAGGCTCACCGATACCAAGCGACATGAGCTCCCACATTTGGGGCTTCAACCCAGAGTGATCAACCTTGTTAGCTAGAAGCAGGGTTGGGCCCTTCCGACGGCGAATAAGATCAGCGACCTGGGCGTCTTCTGCACTGACGCCGGCAGTGACATCGACCACGAACAACACGAGGTCGGCCTCGGCCACGGCCTGCTCGCTCTGCAGCGTGACCTTCTTGTCGAGATCGTCGTTGTTCTGGATCCAACCGCCCGTGTCGACCACAGTGAAGAACCGACCGAGCCAGTCGGTCACGATCTCTTTGCGGTCACGGGTGACACCCGGCTTCTCTTCGACGATGGCAATACGTTTGCCAACGATCCGGTTCATCAGCGTGGACTTGCCCACGTTGGGACGTCCGATGATGGCGACCGTCGGCAGGTCGCCGGCCGGGATCATGTCGGGAGTGATTTCTTCGTAGTCGTCGCCGATGTATTCGCTCATGCGCCGATCGCTTTCCGTAGGGAGATGCCGTCGGTCGAAATAACTTCGACCAGCCGGGGTAGATCGTCGACCGTCAGACCGTCGAGGAAGCGCCCATTCGATAGGCACACATCAGGTAGAAGATACCGGTCACCTTCAGGTTCGCCTGCCAGCACCCGTTGAAGATCTGCACCGACCATCAGGCCGGTCACGCCAACGTTTCCACCGAAGAAGTCATTCTCGACGGGGATAACACGTGTTGGGGCTTGCGGTTTGGCGTCGGCGATCAGCGGTTCGAGCACCTGTGCACCGAGTGTTCCAGTCAGCACGCCGATCGGGCGATCCTTCTTCGGGCGACTGCTCAGCGTGACTGCAGTGGCGGCGATAGGGCCGGTGGCCGTGTCGGTTCGCTCGGCTCGGTACCCCTCGGCAGGAGCACCTTCGACCCAAGCAAAGAAACCGCTCGCCGTGTTTGTTGCATCGTCGACCTCGCCCCGGAATTCACGGGCAAAGGTGACGGCCATGCCGATGCCGTCTTCGTGCAGGTCAACGTCGTCGTAGGAATCGGCGCCAGGGAACGGAAGCTCGGCCCGGAGGTAATACTCGTCGGCGGCAAAAACCATGCGATGGCCGAGCACATCGTTGAAGATGCCTTGCCAGCGCTCGACGATCTCTACAACTTCGCGTGCTTCGGCAACGGTGTGCGGCCGCATGTGATCGACCGGCGAGAACTTGCTGACGCCAAGGGGTACGACGGCAATGCTGGCGAGTTGTTCGTAACGATCGAGCACACCTGCCAGGGTCTGTTCGAGCACCTGGCCGTTGTTGACCTCTGGGCAACACACGATTTGGCCGTGCACTTCGATGTCAGCTTCGAGGATCGCTTCGAGCCATCGCAGGCTCATGGCACCACGCTTGTTACGCAGCATGTGGGTGCGCACATCGGGGTCCGTGGCATGGATACTGACGTAGAGCGGCGACAGGCGTTCCGTGATGACACGCTCAAGGTCGGCTTCGGTAAAACGAGTCAGCGTGGTGAAGTTGCCGTAGAGAAACGAGAGTCGGTAGTCATCGTCCTTGAGATACAACGTGCGGCGCATGCCCTTGGGCAGTTGGTAAATAAAACAAAAATCGCAGTGGTTGTCGCACGTACGGACCCGGTCAAACAGAGCCGCATCGACGTCGATGCCGAGCGGCTGACCGGCTCGTTTCTCGACTTCGATGGTCACGGTGAGACCGCCACGATCGATTTCAAGTTCGAGGTCGGGCTCATCGACCAGGCGCTGCCACTCAATCACGTCGCGTGGGTACTGGCCATTGAGCGCCACCACGGTGTCACCAATAGCCACACCGGCGATATCTGCCGGGGAACCTTCTTCGAGGTCAACCACGACCGGCGCACTCATAGGGCATTCAGTCTAGGCGGCGCCCGTCAATGCACTCCGTGCCATCGGTTACGCCGTCGACTACCACAGTGCTGAGCGGCGTGATCTCCCCACGGAACATCGCATCTCGGTGTTTGGCAGACTGTGGTCATGGGTCACTCATTTCCGGTATTGCGGGCGGTGGTGCCCGACACAACTGACGCCCGAGGCACCGCCGAGTTCTATCGCCAGCTGCTCGGTTATTCGTATCGCCGTGGTGATGAACCGCCCACCAACGGTCAATCTGATTCCAAGGGACGGGAGTGGTTGGTGCTGGTTGATGCCGCTGGAGAACCACGCATGTCGTTCCAACAAGTTCGCCAACTCGCGCCGACGACGTGGCCAGAACCCGATGTGCCGAGGAGCGCGAACGAACTCTGCGCCTCGACGCCGCACTGATCCTGGACCGAAGCGAAAAGTTACCTCCCCAGGGGAACATAACTTTTCGGTAGCCTGAGGGGGTGACGGCAGATCAGGTTTTGTTGGCAGCGCCCCGAGGGTTCTGCGCAGGCGTAGAGATGGCGATCAAGGCGCTGGCCACCATGGTGCGCACGTTCCCGCCGCCGGTGTACTGCTACCACGAGATCGTGCACAACCAGGAGGTCGTTCGCCGCTTCGAGGAGCAAGGTGTCGTCTTCGTCGACAGCATCGACGAGGTGCCCCAAGGTTCTCCCATCATGCTGAGCGCACACGGCTCCGCCCCCGATGTCGTTGCCGACGCAGAGACAACCGGCAGCTTCACCGTGAACTCGGTATGCCCGCTGGTCACCAAGGTGCACCACGAGGTTCGGGTTCGCGTCGGTAAGGGTTTCCGAGTCATCTACGTCGGCCACGAAGGCCACGAAGAAGCTGTGGGCACCATGGCTGTCGCCCCCGATGCCATCGACCGCGTCGAGAGCGTGGCCGACGTTGCGGCACTCCCGGACTTCGACGAACCGCTGGCACTCCTCGCTCAGACCACCTTGTCGCATCGCGACTGGAGCGATGTGGCCGATGCTGCCAAAGACCGCTTCCCCGACATGTGGACACCAGCCCGCAGTGACCTCTGTTTCGCCACAACCAACCGTCAGAGTGCGCTGCTGTCGTTCGTTGAGCGATGCGACGCCATGGTGGTCATTGGCTCACCCAACTCCTCGAACACGCTGGCCCTGGCCAAACTCGCGACCGAAAGCGGCTGTACGACAGTGCTGCGGGTGAACTCAGCCGACGAACTTCCAGACGACCTTGGTGGCACCGTCGGTGTGACTGCCGGCGCGTCCGCCCCTGAGGAACTCGTAGCCAATGTGATCGCCAAACTCGCCCCGACTCACGGGGTCGAAGAAGTCCGGGTCACCGAGGAAGACGAGTACTTCCCTCCCCCGCCCCCCATTCGTGACCTGCTGACTGCTCTGGCGAGTGCTGCTTCGGTCACCGTCGGCGGGCCGACCATCGCCGGCATCGGTTCCGATCGCCATGTGGGGGCCAGCCAGGTTTTGGCCGAACTCGTCTAGTTCCACTGCACCGAAAACGCTGCGGAGCCGGTCCCTGGTGTTCGGTGTCAGTTCGGCTCACCGCTGACGAAGTGAACCCAGAGACACGGCATACAGTCTTCCAATGCCCCAAGCGATGAACAAAAACACCGTGCTCGAATACGACACCTTCGGAGACGCTGCGAACCCGACCGTGCTACTCATCATGGGATTCACTGCGCAGATGACCGGATGGCCCGACGACTTCTGCAACCAGATTGCTGCAACTGGCCACCATGTTGTGCGCTTCGACAACCGCGACTGCGGACTCAGCAGCAAAACTGGTGGCGACGCTCCAAACGTGATGCAGATCATGATGGCAGCCATGTCTGGCCAGGCCGTTGGCGACGTCCCGTACTCGCTGTCCGATATGGCAGACGATGCAGTGGCTGTCCTCGATGCGCTGGGCATCGACAAGGCCCATGTGGCTGGCGCTTCCATGGGCGGCATGATCACCCAACAACTAGCCATCGATCATCCCGAACGAGTTGCGTCGGTGATCTCCATCATGTCCACAACAGGCTCGCCGGCTGTCGGCCAGGCCAACCCCGCTGCCTTAACTGCGCTACTTAGCGTGCCGCCAAGCGAGCGTTCCGCCGCTATCAAACGAAATGTTGAACTGGGCCGCATCATCAGCGGTCCGCTGTTCGACGAGAACCTCGCCAGCGCTGCCGCAACTGCTGCTTACGATCGCAGCTTCTACCCCACCGGAGCAGCGTTCCAAATGGCTGCCATTGCTAAAACCGGCGACCGGACCGAGGCGCTGAAGCAGCTGCCGCATCGGGCCCTCGTCATTCATGGCCAGGCCGATCCGTTGATCACGCCATCAGGAGGCGAAGCAACTGCAGCCGCCATCCCGGCCTCGACCTTGTTGATGCTCGACGAGATGGGTCACGACCTGCCCCGTCCGCTGTGGGACACAATCGTGGGGGCCATCGGCGAACACATCGCGGCCTAGCCGCAACGAGGAGACACCTACGTCGGTGCCGCTTACCAAGCGGTACCGAACGTGTCGCGAAACGCCATCTCGGCCACAGGTCTGCGGGTGATTGGTCCATGGCCCTTGTTCACCGGATACCCAAGAGGAACCATGGCAACCGTTCCCCATTCAGCAGGGATGTCGAGTGCTGCCTTGACGTCGTCTTCGCGCAGACAATGCAAAGTGGTGAGCGTGCACCCGATGCCCTCGGCTACACATGCCAACATCAGATTCTGGACCGGCGGGTAGACGGAGCCACCGCCAACCATGCTGATCCGATCGAGCTTTGCATCAGTAATCGCCATGCGCGACGGATCAGCACAGAACATCAGGATTGCTGGCGCTTCGTGAAGATGATCGGCCAGATAATCGCCGGCCGTGACCATCTTGAGGCGCTTCTCAACTTCGGCTTCGGGCAGTCCTTCCATGCGCTTGTGGTAGCCGACGATGTACCTGGCCCACTCGGGCTGATAGATATCTTTGAGCGCCTGTTTCTTCTCTGCATCGGTGACGACGATGACCATCCACGGCTGTTGATTGCCACCGGTGGGCGCCCAACAAGCCGCCTGTAACAACCGCTCCATGACATCGTCAGGGATCGGGTCAGGACGCAATCGTCGCACTGCTCGCAGCGTGCTCATCGTTTCGTACAAATCAGCCATACGCCCAGTCTTGCCGACTGCTGCGCATGACTAACATTCCAACGCCGGTGACCCGTGTACGACTAGTCCTGTACCCAGGGTTCGTTGCGATCGTTGATGCCGGGTTCGTCTTCGGACCAGGCGCGGTTGGGAGTGCCAGCCAGAATCTGCGCCCGGTCAAAAACATCTTGCAGCCGTTCCCGGAGTTCGGCCGCTGCCGCGTCTAACTCGCTGCGTTTTACTCGCTTGCCGCTGTTGGGATCGCCGACATAGAACGGGTCGCCGAAGACGATCACGACCTTTTGCGGCCGCGGGATTTTCACGCCAATTGGCATGACGGCGTCCGTTCCACCGATACCAGCGGGGATGATGGGCACGCCGGCCCGAGCAGCAATCCACACCGCGCCTTCGAAGACCGGCTTGATTCGAGGACCTTCTTGACGAGCACCTTCGGGATACACAACCAGCATCTCGCCCCGCGCCAGAATGTCGCGGGCGTTGTTTAGCGTCTCGCGGTCGAGGGCCCCTCGTTTTACCGGAAAGCCGCCAAGCGCCACAATGAACTTGGTCCAAAACGGCGACTTGAAGATCGACTCTTTCGCCATGAATCGCTGTTCGCGTTTCAACACCGCACCCAGGAAAGGTGTATCGACATTGGACCGATGGCTCGGCGCGATGATGACCGGCCCTGTGGTTGGAATCTTGTCATGGTCCACGGCCTGGATCCGGTTGAACCAGGAGACAATGCCGTAGCCAAACAGCATCTTCAAGACTTGTTTGAAGTAGCGCTCGCGCTTCGTCATTGCAGCGCCGAAATCGGCGCCACCGTGGCGGGGGTCTTCAGAAACAGCCATGGCTACACCAGCCCTCGTTCATGGGCAAGCGACACGATACGGTCCACGACCTCGGCGATTGCATACCCTGTTGTATCCACGGTCACGGCATCGCCGGCGGGCCGCAACGGGGAATCTTGTCGTTCGCTGTCTGCTTGATCTCGACGGATCAAATCAGCTTCGACCTCGTCGATGTCGGTGCCGGTCTCGAGGGAACGACGACGGGCTCGTTCTCGCACCGATGCCGTTACATACACCTTGAGCGCAGCGTTTGGCACCACCACAGTCCCGATGTCGCGCCCTTCGAGAACGCCGCCACCGCTTTTGTGCAGCCATTGGCGCTGTAATTCGACCAGAACCTGGCGCACGGTCGGGTTCGCTGCAACCGCAGATACGTGTGCAGTGACTTCGATGCCACGAATCGCTTCGGTGGCGTCGACGCCATCAACCATGACCGACGAAGCGCTGAGATCAAGATCGATCTCGGGTAACACACTGTCGGTTGTTTCCCAGTCGGCAGGATCGATAGCCCGCTGCAGCACGCCAAACGTAATCGCCCGATACATCGCACCCGTGTCGAGATACGGAAGACCTGTCTGCTCAGCAACGAGCTTGGCCACGGTCGACTTGCCTGAGCCGCCTGGACCATCAATGGTTATGACCCGCAGGTCTGTATCACGTTCGTTGCGCACAGCAGAGCTCAAAGCAGCTTGCGCATAGACGATCGGTAACCGGCTTCGCCCAACTTGGCAGCAAAGCTCGGCTGGTCCGCGAGCGCAACGACCATGATGGCGACACCGCGTTGGCCTTCGGACGAGTGAGCGATCTCGAAGTCGTAGATGTTTACTTCGGGCGCAAGTGTCGTGAGTGCAGCGATAGCACCGGGAATGTCGGGCATCGTCACCCGCACTTCGCACAATTCCAGACCCGAGGGGATGCCACTCGGCAGATTGACGCGGGCCTTGCGGGCACCGGTGAGCAGCGTGCGCAGCTCGTCTCGGTCAGTGCGTTCCACAATGTTTCGTGCGTTCTGCAGACCCTCGATCAGGTCATCGAGTGACTCGACAATCTGGGTCTTGTTCTGCTCACAGATGTCCAGCCAAATCGCAGGATGTCCAGCTGCGATGCGAGTCATATCCCGGAAACCACCGGCGGCCAGCCGCAAAACGGCCTCATTGTCAAACCCGGATCCAGCGGCCATGACCATCATGGTGGCCGCAGTGAGGTGCGGGACGTGTGAGATGCGGGCTACGGCTTCGTCGTGGCTAACGGGTTCCATCGAGACCACCTCGGCACCGAGGAGCCGCACAACCTGACGCACGACGGTGTAGGCCTCGTCGCTGGTGTGTTCGGTCGGGGTCATCACCCAGGTGGCATTGTTGAACAGGCCAGGCCGAGCGCCGGTCACGCCGTCTTGTTCGCTGCCTGCCATTGGATGGCCGGCCACGAAACGGGGATCAACGATCGTATGGGCGATGTCGGCCTTGACACTTCCGACGTCGGTCACAACGCCGGTCGAAGCAGCAAGTGCCCGCTGGGCAGCTTCGACGACCGCACCAACAGGTGTCGCCACAAACGTGATCTCGGCATCAGCGTCGAAGCCGATCTTGTCGAGCACGGCAAGTTCTATGGCCAGTGCATTGGTGGCCGGGTCGCGATCCTCGCCAGTGACATGCCACCCGATTTCGCGCAGTCCGAGGGCGATGCTGCCCCCGATCAGGCCCACGCCAATGATGTTGGCGCGCCGAACAGGAGCGAGAGAGTCAGCCATTTTCCGACTCAGTCGTCGACGAGATCAGGGCGCAGTCGGCGCGCCGCACCGTGATACACCGGCACAACATCGTTGCGCTGCAACGATGAGTACGCGTGAATGAGCACCCGAACACACCGGTCCACTCCGGTGGTCACATTGGCCTCGACCGCACCAAGCAACGGTACATCGTCGAAGCCGCACTCTTCACGCAACGCGGTGCCGGCATACATCGATGTCAGATCAGGCGTGACGGTCAGGATTACGTCGACATAGTCGTCGTCTTCAAGGGCATTCTTGGCGATGATTTCGTTGACGAGGTCTCGGACGGCAACCCGAATCTCGGCTGGATCATCGTTCTCAACTGTCGTTGCGCCGCGAAAGGCGCGCATACGTGGCTCCACGGCGGTCGATGTTATCGGTCATCGCGCTCTGCAGTAGCAGTGGCTCCTCGACTCTTCTATCGAGGAGCCATTTCCGAGGAGTATTTCAGCGACCAGCGTCGCGGTCTGGGTGCTCCGCCAGTGCCGTGAGTTCCTCGAGCTTGCGGATCTCGTCGAGTTCGAGTTCTCGCCACTCGCCCGGTGCCAGGTGTCGATCAGCAAGAGCCCCGATCCGGACGCGAACCAGCCGAGTCACCGTGAATCCCAACGCTGCACACATGCGTCGAACCTGGCGATTGCGGCCCTCGTGAATCGTGAGCTTGATCACCGTTGGAGCCACGGTCTGTACCTTGGCAGGCGACGTCATGCCGTCCTCGAGTTCGATTCCTTCGCGCAACTGTCGGTGGTGCCCCCGATGCATTGGTCCGTCGACTTCGACCAAATATTCCTTCTCGATGCCATACGAAGGATGGGTCAGACGATGTGTCAGATCGCCATCGTTGGTGATCAGCAACAAGCCTTCGGTATCCATGTCGAGTCGCCCCACCGGATACACCCGAGGCTCATCTGGCACGAGGTCGGTCACGATCTGGCGATCATGAGTGTCGGCAGCAGTCGTGACAACGTCTTTCGGCTTGTTCAGCAGGTAGTAGATGAGGTCGGGTGCGACGCCAACCCGCACACCGTCCACTTCGACTCTGTCGGTGTTGACGTCGACGCGCCGTCCGAGTATCGCCAACTCGCCATTCACGTGAACACGGCCGTCTTCGATCATATCTTCGACGATCCTGCGGCTGCCGAAACCGCGCACCGCAAGAACCTTCTGTAGCCGGACGCCGTCGGACGGCCCTTCGGGTGTCATCGGCTCAGGCCTCTTCGGACAAGTCGCCGTTGGATGACACCAGATCGATGTCATCGTGCTCTGCGTTCTCTTCGGCATAGTCGTCGCCAGGTGCTGCAGCAGCCATGGTGGCGACGTCGAAGGCGCTGTCCTCAAGGCTGTCGGTAGCAGCGTCGGCAGACATCTCTGGGTGAACAAGCAGAGTTGTTTCGAGTGCTTCGACGACATCAGCGCCAGGCACGAACTGCCCAAGGGGCGGTAACTCGTCGACACTATTCAGGCCAAGCCGCTCAAGGAATGCTGGCGTCGTGCCATAAAGCGATGCACGACCAGGCCCGGGGTCTCGGGCCAACTCCGCCACGTAACCAGGTGCTTCAAGCGTGCGGACCACACCCTCGGCGTTTACGCCACGAATGGACGAAATCTGATTACGGCTGATCGGCTGTTTGTAGGCGATGATCGCCATGGTTTCGAGTGCAGCGGCTGACAACCGAGAAGCCTGACCATCGAGGACGAAACGCTCCACGATCGATGACTGAGCAGGGAGGCTGTGGGC
>Ga0213868_10003259_pt1 | contig 15198 bp, 6 predicted proteins | sample PICome_9_FD_160087 | JGI IMG/M metagenome (GOLD analysis project Ga0213868, IMG submission 160087) | Coastal seawater microbial communities near Pivers Island, North Carolina, United States - PICO127 | ecosystem: Environmental > Aquatic > Marine > Coastal | place: USA: North Carolina | collected...
AAACTCCAGATCCCCTGAAGTCTATTACCAATATAATTTGAATCAACAATTCTTTCAATATTTGAATCAAATGATAGGCTACCAGGGCCATAGTACATTGTTACATTTGAGTCAAAGGTGAATGATACTGTAGAACTATCTACAACCACAGGACCCGTAAATGTAGTTGAAGACGGTGTGATAGAATTAGTAATTAAAGTATCAAGAGTTGTTGTATAACCATTATTAACTGTTAAATTACCAGTTAATGATGTAGGACCAGTTAGAGACAATGATGTAGTAATCTTAGGAGATTTATCATCAACTCTGAATATATCACCCAATTGTAGTGAACTATGATCAGTAAAACTTACTTGTCCAGAATTAACTGCAGTAAATGTTCCACCATAACCAGCTTTCGGATTCTGTTGTGAATCTAAAAGAACACCACTACTGTATGTCGTGTTAATATCAAGAGTGACGCCGTTAAGATCGGTTCCAGAGAATACTATACTTGATGGTAGTGTTCTAAAGTTTAAATTTAAATCACTATCAGCCGAATCAACTGCTGATCTATTAATAATAAACGAAGAACCTATAATTTCATAATTTGATGGAGATACTGGTTGAGTTACACCTAAACTATCTGTTCTAAATACATCAATAAATCTTTCATCTTCGCCGCCCATAGTATGAGTAACAAACTGAGAATCCGTATCATTATTTAAAAATGTAACCAGTGTGCCATTATTAATTGTTACAATATCATCTATAAGAATTGATGGAGTAATCTGATAGAAATAGTCACTATCAACAGTAATTTGTGTACCAGATATATTAACTGGACCGCCAGTTACTGTTAATCCGCTATCAAATCTACCGACACCTGTAACATGAAATTTAGTTTGTGGATTATCTGTTCCGATGCCAACTTTAACATTTTGTACATTTGGATATGTACCAAAGAATAGTGTATCATTGGTTCTCTGCCATTCTGAACTATCATTTGCTGCAGAAAGAATATATGCACTATCAACAATACTTTTAACATAAGTATCATCTATGAAGTTAGCAATTGTATTTCCGTCAATTACAACTCTACTGTTGATATATGTTGGATCAATAATATTTGAAAGATAATCTGCATTTGGCCAAGCTCTTGCAACACCTGCACTATTAATAATATTAATCGGGCTTTGACCTAAAGCATCATCAATAGCTTTACCAGTAGTTTCTTTAAATACTAGTGGTGCTTTACCGTTACCTCTTACATCAGTTGCAAAACTATGTTCAAGTAGTTGAGTAGATGTTAAATCTCCTACATCAAGACCACCTAATATTATTTTCTTAATGCCTGAAGGATTATAAACTAAGGCATCGGGTTTAACGACCCAATTTGCATCAACAGAGAGTCTTTCCTGGACATAATCAGTATCTATAAAATTGGTTAGTAAGTTACCAGGTCTAATAACATGGCTATCAAAAGATAGCCCCCCAATAGTAACACTATTACCGCCTAGAGCAAAACTACCACCAACTGTAATACCAGCAGAATCAAATCTAAATGATGTCCCGCCCTTTTTACTTGTAAATGCTAGATCATTATTAAATGTGAGACCATTTGAGTCAACTCTTAGATTTGTTCCATCACCGCCAACAATAAGATTACCGGCAACATTTAAGTCTGGGCTAATAACTCTAGGTGCGGTATATGGAACAATAAGAACATCACCATTGTCACCAAAATCAAATCCATCAATAATTGAAATATTACTGTCTATTGTGCCAGTAGAAATAACTGGAGGACCTTCATGCGAATCTCTGCGTAGAGCAAATTGAAATGAGTCAATAGGATCAGCAAAATAGAAAATGGTATCTAAATCATTACCAGATTTTGAAGTTAATTCAGATAGAGGGATATTATCAAGTTGTATGGCTTTAGTTAAGTCTGGTGCCATAGTTGGATCAATATATAACTGGTGATCGTATGGTACTCTAACTCTTGCTACATTATTAATAGCGCCAATAGTATGATCAAACTGTATGGAATCAATTCCATTTGCGATTGCAGTGCCCGTACCAAAACCTGCCCCTACTGGTTGTGGAACACCAAAGCCAAGATAATCTTGAATTGTTTTAGAGCCAAAGTACATTGTAGCACCACTATCAACTCTAATTGTACCACGAACATCAAGTGCATATACAGCGGAATCTTTACCGATTGCAACTTTAGTATTATCAAATGCACTATCGCCTGCATTTGCTGTTTTCATTATAATTTGGCGAGTAAGATCAGTAGCTGTTATATTTCTACCAATTAAGACTGTATCTGTAGTACTGCCTTTTATAAGATTATCTTCACCTAAAACATAATTATTAGAACCAACAGCTTCACTATCTAATATATTATTATTGCCTAAGAATGTTATATAACTACCCTTAGTGCTAGTGAGTGAAGCATCTCCACCTCTAGGTATTGTATTATTATTACCTAATGCAGTACTATAGAGACCAGATACTGAATTATCTTTCCCTAGTGCAATAGAACCCAGACCTATTTTATCATTTGCAAGTTGCTCTTCATAATCTGTAAATTTACCAACTCTGAAAGCTTCTAGTGCTGGAAGATATACTAAGAAGTTTTGATCTGCACCACCAATAAATGGTGCTGAATCAATTAATGCACTATCTGTTATAGTAAATGCACCATCTGTAGTACCAGATACGGAAAAACCATCTTGTGCTGCAACATCAAAAGAATAAGATGGATCTTTATTAATACCTAATGGTTTTGGTTCACCTTCAGGATCTAAAACAGTATAAGTTACTGTAACTCCACCATCAACAAATGGTGTTGTACTCTGGAAGACACCCGGAGCTCCTTCTTGAAGAACCTCGCCGGCAAGAATAATATCACCTTTAACATAAAGGTTACCATCATCATTACTAAATTTTTGATCGGAGTCGCCAATAATTACATTACCGTTTTGAATACTTAAAATTCTTGGATCCGCAACATTCATAGAGTTTGAGGCATTTAAGTTAATGCCGATAGCATTTGAGGCACTCGAATCGATTCTAATATCAGTACCTATAGCAATACCACTAGGGCCATATACTGAATTTTGTATACCTATTGAGAATGCATTTGCACCTTCAACAACATTAGCTCCACCAAAGGCAAACGATGGATTACCTTTAAGAGTATTGTTACTACCTATTACATATGAACCAGCGGCCTCTACAGTATTTCCTGTACCTATTGCATATGAACCAGCAGTTGCAGTTCTACTAGAAGAAGTGCCTATATTATTATTGTAACCAAATGTTCCTGACTGATTACCATTCGTTGAATTTTCAGCACCTATGGCTAATGCATTAGTACCAAATACCGTAACATCATAACCTATGCCAATTGAATAATTAGAAAACCCTGCCGCAGTAGAAGAATCAACAGTAGCATCAGTACCTATAAGAATAGCACCAGCATTTGCACCATTAGTTCTAGCATTTTTACCTAATGCTATTGAATAATTACCACCAGCTTCTGTTAAAGAACCAACAGCAAATGATGCAATTCCAGCAGCTCTAGTTGCCTCGCCGAATGCTGTAGAGAATAAGCCTATATTATTAGAATGATAATCACCATTTGGACCACCTCTAAAGTAACCGCCTCTAGTTGCACCAATTGGTGTTATATAACTAAATCTGGAACCGTCACTTTCATCTACATATTCATTAAATGTTGGAGCAATTGCTCCAGCCTTTAATACTGCCCAGTTTACATTAGAATCAATCTGGCCTCTAACAGATATATCACCAACAACATCTAGTTTATATTTTGGAGTATCTGTGCCTATAGCAACTCTACCATAGGCGTATGGTGTAATACCATCGGTTAGTTTAAGAGCTAAGGCTACCGTATCAGTAACAGTACTAGGATCTATATTATATGCCGCATCTCCACTTGGCTCATCTTTAATAAAGATACCGCCACCAGTAAATACATCGCCATTTTTATAGATATCACCAGTAAAGTTTATAGAACCATCTTTTCTTACTTCAAAGAGTGTACTATCTTCACGACTTAATACTTCAATTATATTTGAATCTGCACCAACACCATCTTTATTTAATGATGATTTAAAAATGTTAGTATGAGCAGTTGATACGAGTTTAGCTGAATCAGTAAATATTTCTAAACCATAGAAATCTCTTAGTTCCGAAATATTAGTTGGCGGTACCCAAGATGATGGTGCGTAATATGTTCCAAACTCTGCATCTGTAAATCTACCAAGTTGTACATCACCAGTATTAATAAGTTTACCAGTATTATCATCAATATTAAATCTATAATATCCTGAATCATATAGTTTTTGGAAAGATGTAGCAAAACCATCATTCGATATAACATCACTAGTATGATTACCATACTTAAGGCCTTCAGTAAATCCAACTGAATCATTAGCACCTGAAGTTAAAATATATCCCGGATAAAGTGATGTTATTTTTACATCTTTAGCAATTATATTATTTTGTACGGTAAGATCATTTGTGTCTACATTATATGTTAAACCAGAATCTGAAGTTAAACTACCTTCGGCATCCATTACACCAACGGCACTAGGAATAAATCCGGATAATCCTACACCAGAAAGAGATCCACTAATATATAAATTTCTAATTGTAGCTGAGTCAATATAGGCACCATTAATATCTGCTGAATCAATAATAACATGCTCAAAGTTACCAGAGTCAATTCTAAGAACACTAATATCAGCAGAGTCTGCACTAATATACGGAGTTGTAATACCATTTCCGCTTATTGTTAGATTGCCAGCTCTTAAGACATCAATCTCTGCCGAATCAATATCTGCAAACCCAGCATTTAATCTATCTGTTGTAATTTGATTTGACTGTAAACCGTCTCCTGTAACAGTTAAGCTTTGACCAACCTTTAGGTATTGAATAACTGCACTATCAGCACTAAATCTTTGAATAAATGCACTATCTGAAATATTTAAAGTTTGAGCAGTTATATCTTTAGCTAAAATATCCGTAAGTGCCCCAGCGGAATCATAAACTACAAATTTACCATCGGATTCTTTTAGTATTAATCCACCTAGATAAATTGATTGGCCAGAAAGATATATGTCTCTCCATCTTTTGTCTAAACTACCAAGATCAAATGTTTCAGTTGTATTTGGTATTAGATGAGAATTAATATCGCCGCTAAATACAATATTGTCTTCATTACTATCGCCAAGATAAATGTTTCCGCCAACATCGGATCTAATAGTAGCGTTACCTGCTACAGTAAGATCACCACCAACTGTTAAGTTGCCCGTTATATGAGCACTATCGGCAGTTAATCCGGTAATTCTAGCAAGCTCGATTTCAGCTGAATCAATATCTACAAAAAGACTCCTAAGTACATCTATATCAGCGGAATCAATGTCTGCATAGTCTGCATATAATCTATCTACTGTTAATTCTTTAACACGAAGCACGTCAATATCGGCACTGTCAATATCGGCATATTGTATTCCAGCCGAATCAACGGTTGCTTTTAAAATTCTTGCTTGATCTATATCAGCTGAATCAATGTCTGCATAGTTTGAGGCAAGAACAGTTATAACACCATTAGATGAAGTAAGATTAACTATTACTCCTGTTGACGAATATAAGTTGGTAACTGTACCACTATCAGCATCAAGATTAACAGTGTCAATGTTTGTTGAAGTAATATTGCCTATAGTGGCACTATCGCTTGTTAAATATTGAATTGTTCCATAGGTTGATGTAAGATATGTTATAATTCCACTATCTGCATATAATGCAGGAGCACCTACATCTTTATTAAATACCCAACGATCTTGAGCAGCTTCATATGTTATTTTAGCATTAGCCGCAAATACTGTAATACCAGCACCATCGGCTTGACTTGAATCTTGAGCTGAATCTGCAAGAACAATGTTTTTATCATTAATAGTAACAGTAGTAGAATTAACAATTGTTTCAGTACCATCTACTTGTAGATCACCTTTAATAATAACTCTACCAGTATTATCACCAACGGCAGCAGGATCAATAATAAAATCTTGTGGACCATTTATTTGCCCAGTGATATTTAAAACACCAATTTCAGCACTATCAATATAAGCATGCCCTATATCGGCGGAATCAATATTTGCAGTTATAATCTTAGCTAAATCTATGTCCGCGGAATCAATATCTGCATAGTTTATGTTAGCGGTTGTAATATTTGCAGTTATAATATCCGCTAAAGTAATATCAGTAGAATCAATATCTGTATGATCTATATCAGCATATTTTATATAAGCAGAATCAATAGTAGCATTTGTGATTTTAGCAAGAGTAATATCCGCCGAATCAATAATTGCATGTAAAATATCTGCGCTATCAATGTAAGCTGTAATAATATCAGCCATATCAATATCGGCCGAATCAATAAATGCATGACCAATGTCTGCTGAGTCTGCATAAAGAGCAGTAAATCTATTACCAGTTTTACCGATATATCTACCACCAACAATAAATATTTCATTACCATCTATGCCAGCTGGAAGATTTGTACCAATAAAATTAAGAACACCAGATTGATAATCAAAGAAAAACTCATCATTATTTCCAGAACCAGCGGCAAAAACTCTTGTTCCTGAGGTCTGGGGGTCAGCAGTGCCTGCTGGAGCAATATAAACTTTTACGGCATAAGTAGAACCAAACTGTGGTGGAATCCAGTTAGTTAAGCCAGTTTTCCATGTTCTATTTGGTGTTGCGGTTGTATCTTCTGTAGTTTCAACGGAGGCGGAGCCATTTCCAGTATCATCGTAAATTTCAACAATGTGACTACTTGCGCTTGGTATTAAAGTTGGAATTTGATATGCGTCTGTCCAAAGACCTGTTCCACTTAAAAGAAGTGGGCTAGGAATAGACTCGTTTGTAGCGGTCTTAACGGAATTGATGTCTGTCTTAGTTGCTCCGTAACCGAGCTTTTTCCACAGAAAGTCTAACTTTTGATTGTCACTTATTGACATATTCGATCCTTATGAAATACTCAAAGATGTTATTTTTTGATTAGTAGATAATGCAATTCTAACTAATCCTACATTCCCTGTAGCATTTGTTAAATTTTCTTCACCGAGTGTCATTAAGTAAGATCCGCTTAAAGCGGTATTTGCAATTATTCTATCACTACCAGTTTTAGCACAACCGTTACTTCCGTTACCGCCAGCTCCTAAATTTGCTCCAGGCACGCCACCATCATTTGCTTGGATAGAACAATCTAACCAACCATTTAATGTACTATAATTATCTATTGCTGTTCCTGGTGCTGCTATAAAAATACCTTCAACTCCTGTTGTACTGGTTATATTAATATTAAAGTTTGGCACAACCGTTCTTCTAAACGCAAATGTAAAATATTGTGTTCCAGTATCTCCAGATCTGTTAGGCCCTGCAGGTAAATAACCGCCACTATAATCAGTTAAATCGTGTTGTATAACACCAAAACTTAAAGTGGCCTCTTGTGTACCTTGGACTCCTGGATCAGCTGATTCACTATAAACATTATTAGTATAAAAATTAGTTGAACTTGTATAACTAGGAGTATTTATAACTTCAGAACTGAAGTCAAAAATGCGAATGCCGTCGTCGTCAAATCCAAATCCTAAATTATTATCAACATCAATTGCTATTTCACTAATACCTTGTTGTGATGCTGTATGAACTAAAATGTTTTCTGGCATTTCTCTATAAGAACCCCATCCGTTTGGATTTCTTGATCTGGCTTTAATCTTTTGCATAGAACGAGTCGAGTTGCCACTTGTTATGGAAACAGAAACACTACCCAATGCATATGGTGATGAAGTGCCGACGTTAACAGTAGGAGTTCCTGAAGATAAAAACGACGATGACCCATCTATTTGATCATATCTATAATATTGATCACTAATAGAATTACCACTTCCAAAAACTGTAGTTCCAGAAGAAACCTGAAAGGGGCTATTTGTTTGTTGATAAGTTTGCCCAATAAAGTCTGCTATATTTAATCCGGATAAATTTAAAGAGGATCCAGTTGTATAGTGCGGAATACCACTTATGTACTTATATGTTCCAGCTGCATTTTCGGTAAGAGTACCGCCCGTTAGTGTGGGAGTATTTGTATTATCATCTTTAACAAAAAATAATTCATTAGTTGAACCAGTTTGAGAATGAGTGATAACATAACTATTTAAACCAGTAGGAAGTAATGTAGCGTTTTTAGTAATTTTTGCTTTAAATCCTTGATATAGCCCTGGATGGTAGATGCTAGTATCAAATGATGTAGATTGTCCTGCAGCATTAAATAAATTATAATCAACATTATCCGATACAATTAAACTATTATATGTTCCGTCTTGATTGTCGGAAGTGAAAGTAACAGAACCATCAATAGAATTATTAATGACGGAAGTTAGTACTCCAGAATTTCCGCTATGAGCAATGCCTGAAGATGTTATAGTTGTTTGAACATTACCCGAAGATTGTGTTACACGATCAACATCTTGACCTGCTACTGGACCACCACCTGAACTATTATCTGTAAATCCTACTGCAAGCCTAGGGCTATTTCCAACACTGCCCGTAAACAAAATAGTCTTTGTATTTAAACCTTGAGGCGCAGCAATATTTGGATCATAAACTTTTAATTGAGTAGTTGCAGTTTCTGGTATTAAAGTGGGGTCGGCTGTGGTGTGTGTCACTAAAGAAAGTGTTAAAGTATCCTTACCTGTTCCGGTAGCACTTCCAGAGGGCCACGTATGAGATAATCTTGGTCCCAATGCACCACCAGCACCAGAATTATCATTAATATTTTCTATAGTTGATCCATCACCCCAATCCATAGTATAAGCAACAGTTGCTGGACCGTTTTTATCTGACACGTTTGTATTTGTCGTTAAATTATTTAACCATAAATCTTGACCCTCAATAGCATATAAATCATTTCCTGTTAATGCAAAGGAGTTTGCTTGTTCTTGCCTATGAAGAGTAAACTGTGCATCCGGATCTGGAGTATATATCGTAATATAATCTGTGTTTGTTCTTATTGCTTCACTACCTGTTCCAACGCCATCAGTGTGCCATGCTCTTACAGTAACTGTAGCAGGGCTTGATAGAGGGTCTATGTATTGGTGCGTTGGATTTGTTGCAGTTACTGCTGAATCAATAGTTCCATCACCCCAATTAATATCATATCTATTTGGAGTTCCATCATTTGTTACTGTCATTGTAGTGGTAAACCCAGCACCTGCTGCGGTCGGAGAAGTTACAAAAGTAAGGTCTCTACAAAAGGCATTATTTCTTACATTGTTAATTGCTTCATTTAATCCATCAAGAACATCGGTTACTCTATCATTATCATCAAAAAATCTATATGCACCATCATCCCAAGCACCATCAAGCGGAGTTCCAGCTTTTACATTATCAGTATATATTTTTGTGACAAGAGATTGAGAACTATCTGGAGAATATCCAGAAGCGGCAACTAATTGACCAGAATCTGTAATAGAAAATCTTTTTTCTCCAGCAGTATAAAATTGTAATGTATCTTCATCACTACCGGGAGTTAATTCTGCAATAATATATGTATCTTGATCAACATCTTTTACGCCACCAAGACCACTCCAGACATTACCATCATATCCTTCAAATGTAGTATCTTGAGTATTAAACCTAATTGACCCAGTTACATCAGCTGGTCTTTCAGCTGTAGTACCAGTAGGAACTATAAATTCATTATTAAGTCTTAGATAATCAAGATCACGACTATCTCCTGCTATTAAGAATCTTAAAGACTGATTAACACCAGTAGAGTCTGGTTGCAGTGCTGTTAAATATTCCCCACCTATTTTTGCAATACGTGGTGCGGTTCCTGAAGAATCAATAGGATTGCCAACACCAATAAAAAGTGCTCTTGAAGAGTCTAATGAAGAATACGCTAATTCGCCGGTTTTAAGTGTACTTGGCGCTGCTTGTGTAGCAGATCTTTTTATTCTAATGGTGCTGAAAGTTGCCATACTAGATCAAACCTTGATAAATTCTGAATTAATAGTATTTATATACTTTTTAGAAGGTATCCCCTCCATCCAGTTCTTGGCTTTCATATTTTTCTGTAACAGCATTAAAAACTAAAACATGCCCATTTGCTAAACCTAAAAGATTTGGATCATCTGTATCTGTTTCTGAAACATCCACATCAGTAATATCGCTTAAACTAGCACGAAGTTGAACACGTTTGGTTGTAAAAATCGGAGTTCCTACAGTAATCTTTTTTATAATTGTTCTGTTTGATACTAGTTTTATACCAGACATTTTTATACCTCTATGTTACTGATGGGGTAACTTGTATATTACCTTCCAATATTCTTTCTACTATTGTAGCACCTTCAGCTGAATCAAATCTTGAAATTTCTACATCATAAACATATCTACCAGGTTTAAGTGCATCAGTCTGAGTATTTGTTAAAGATAGATGAATAACATAATCTAAATTATCTGGATCAACAGTTGTAGCAAAGAATGTTGTAGCATCAGAATCTTTTGTATTATAAGTTTTTTTCATCTTTGCATTTATATTATAAAGCGGTACAAAACTAGCATTTTCGTCTTGCGTATTCATTTGTTTAGGAGATCCATCAGTATTATATAAATCCAAACGAATAGTTACATCGGATCCTTTATCAATTGTTATATCTTCGTACTGTGCCATTTTCTTTTCCTATTAAATAACTTCAATATCTGTAACATATAAATTTGCTCCTGCGGCCTTACCACCAGAATAATCAAATGTACCACACATAAAGCCAAATGAGTATGTACCATTTACACTAACACTTGCAGTAACTGTTTGCCATCCACTATCGCCCCCCACTGAACTTTGAGTTTGATTTAATAATACTTGCTGAATATCTGAAGCATCATTAGTACCCCATTCTTGCAACCACGCAAATATATCATATGCATCAGCACCGCCAACTGCTCTCCACTTAAATCTTACTGAATCACTTGTTGTAAGAGGAAGCCATACCTTTCCTTTTAATAGTGGCCCGTGTACAACATCATAACCATTTGTGGTTGTTCCAGAATTATATAATCTAATACACGAATAACCTAATTGTGCACCTCCTCCTTGAACAGTATCGGTAGGATCTTTAAATTCATAAGCAAAGGTTCCACCAGATGCAAAAGGATAAGCGTCTCCGCCGCTTGTTCCTCCACTGCCCGATGGAGTTGGTGTTGGATCAGTTGGATTAGTAAAGTTTCTGTTTACCCCGCTATTATTCCAAGTAAGGGCGGTCCCGTTATGATTATTGCCTGTTGTTTTACCTAATCTTAAATGTTCTGTTTGAATTGACCACCCATTTATTTCTGTGACGCTAGAATTAGTAGATAGAACTGTTGTGTCTGCAAAATCAAGATTAATGAAATTTGTACTGGTATCAGTTAAAGGGGAAACAACTGTAGGTGTCCAGTCATTAGTTCCTACGGGTGTGCTATTATCTAAACCAGGTATTTTTAATCTTAATACAATATTACCCTCTGTGGTTATATCTGTTTTAAATGCAACTTCAATTATTATTTGGGACTGCCAAAAGGGATTGGTAAGATCAACTGTTGCAATCCCGGTTAAAGTATTACCTATTCTTCCAGTCATGAACGTTACATCGTCGGCAGTAAAATCTGGATCAGCAACACCGGTAGACGGTTCTAATTCATAATATATTCTTTGACTCGAGTTAAATGTGCCAATAGTTCCAGTTAAACTTATGGTTGCAAGATTTCTGGTTGTTTGATCTTCAACATGATTATTAGCATCAGGTGTACTAATAAAAAAATTTGCTAATGTAATATCATTACCTTGAAAATCATTTATAGAAACCTCTCCAGTATCTGGAACCGATAATAAAAAAGTAAAGAAATTATTATTATCTGGTATATACACTCCACCAGGATATAAATCAGCAAAAGAAATAGGTTGACTATTACCTACATCTAATGCAGTTCTAAAATCATCAAATGAAAACTGATTTCCTTTTGTTGTTGGGAAGAGACTGTAATCCGGCATGTTACCCTATCTTTGTTTTCAGTTCTTCTATCTCAGCTTTCAGCTCTTTTACAGCTTCTACGAGTAGTCCTACCATGTTTGCATAGTGTAGCGCTTTTTTACCTTGGGGTGTTTCATATACCGCTTCTGGTAAAACTTCTTCAACTTCTTGAGCAACTAAACCTGGCATACGAATGTCACTACCAATATAATTAAAAGTATATCCATTAAGATTCATTACTTTATCTACTGGATCATTAATGATTTCAAGATTTTCTTTTAATGTTATATCCGAGAAGTTTGCAAAACCTGTAATATTACCAGACACAAATAATTCGCCAGTGATATAATAATCACCAACCATCGAATCGCCCGAAGTGGCGCTTACAAAATCAGGAGTTCTTGCTGAAACATAAGCTGAATCAATAACAGTTGTTAAATCAACTGGTGTTACTGATGCACCGTGACCATATGTATCAAATGTAATACTCTGTAGAACATTAGTACCAGTATTTGTGGAATTAGATAAACCACCAGCAGTCGGATGAGAGATATAAACAGGACCACTACCTGGAGTAATTTGGCCACCACCAGATAAACCTGTGCCTGCAAATACACCGGCAGACTCTAAGAATATGGTACCACCATTTGATTCATCTATAGATAAAATATGTCCAGCACCATCTAAGGTAATATTACGAATAATATTTGACGTACCAGCACTAGTAATTGATGTGGCAGAACTAGCGGTATGATTAATTGTAATTGTATCATTAGCACTATCTAAAATGCCGTTTGATAAACTATCAAGACCTAACCCAGCATTTATAGTAAAGGGAAAATGTAATGTATTATTAACTTGAATTGAACTATCAATTTGAAGAGTTGTTGCATACAAATTTCCGCCCGAATTAATATATCCGATTAAATCAGTGATACTAACTCTTGAAGAAGCCATCGGTGTTCCACCGACATTAGAAATAACAAGATGGTCATTTGAATCTATATCAGCTTGTTGTATTGGGGTTAAATCTAATATTCTTACCATTACTTTTCTTCCTTAAAGAGAGCTCATGCTGCCAATTGTGTCTATATCTTCATCCGCATCAGTTCCATACCAAACTAAATTGTGCACAACATTCCAATGTGTCACATAAGCATAAAACCATTTTCCACCAGTTCTATTCTGCAAAAGAGATATACCATCATCGCCTAAAGTTGATATAAGTTTAGATGCGCTATTATCCCATGATATATTATAACCTTGCTGATCCCCAGCAGGTTCATTAAAATGTGGAGGTAAATATATTTCATCTCCAACGGAAAAACCTCCAGCGGCTTGAGTACAAATCACTTTTGTACTAATAACATCTGGTTTACGAGATATTCCATTAGGAAAACTACTGGATGGCCATTGATATGATGCACCATTAACTCCACCAGCTATAGTAATAGTCTGTCTATAAACTCTAGTACCCGCAGTAGACATATCTGCCGGAGCAAATGTAAATGCTCCAGTGCCATTATTATATGCTAAAGAACCGCCGCCACTAGCCGAACCTGTTGTTACAGAAAGATCAGTTAATGCTATACCAGAAGGTGGTACCCTAGCTGCAACGTATGCAGAATCAATTGCTCCTTGTGCAACAGCACCGCTTTGTGCGGAATCAAGTATGTTGGGAAACTGGCTAATTAGTCCTGAAACATTAACTCTAAATTGTCCTGTACCAGTATTATAATCAAGTGTACTATCACCAGGATATATTCCTACAGCAGAATGCACTCTTTGATCTGTATAATAAAGATTTGTCGAACCTTCTTGAAGATCATCTGTTGTATTATTTAAAAATTCTTTATCAAAATAGCCAACTGGCATTCTAGCAGAATCAAGAACACCCGTAATAATCTTACAAGCATCTAATCCAGGTATACGTTGGGCATCAAATATTCCAGTACCAGTTTTACTTGCATCTAATGTAGGAATATCAGAATCTGTAATTGTATTGGATTGGAAAGAAAACACTCCAGTAGCTGCATTATATGACATAGATGCATGTAAAGCATTATTACTTGCATTTAATGAGACACTATTACGAATATAAGATTGAGTTGTTCTACCATTAATTTCATTCAAAGCCTGAACAAGATCAGTAGTCACCGGAGTTGTTAAATTATCCGGATCGCCGACATTACTTGAGATGAGATTTGTTTTTTGTCTAAAAGTCTCAAATGTATCTGTCAAATTAACTGTAGGTTTTCTGGCCATTTTTATACCATCTCTAAATTTTTAATTAATACTATTTATAACAAATTATCATATATTTTAGAAAAAGAATACTGCAACAACACCTTGAGATCCAGCTCCAGTATACCCACTAGCAGCAGCTCCGCCACCACCACCAAAGTTACCACCGGAAGAGGATGTGCCTTTACCGCTCCCACATATTGCAATACCATTAGATTTTGTTAAATCTGAAGATGATGTAAATTTTGAAGGAACAACATTTACTTCTGAAATAGAAGCATCTGGTCCACCAGCCGGTCCACCGGATGTTTGTTCTCCAGAGGCGGCCCCTGCGGCATTACCACCGTCTATATTATAATCTCCACCTGAAGCCGTTCCACCATTAGTAGGAGCGTCACCTGTTGCTTCGCCTCTTTGGCCTCCACCACCAAACACTGTGGAACTTAACGCACCTCCTGATATAGATGTATTTCCACCATTTACACCATTACTTCCGGCATTTACTGCTCCACCACCAGAACCTATATTAAAATTATAGATTTCACCGGGCGTAACTTGAAGTATTCTTATAGCAACACCTCCGCCGCCGCCTCCATAACTTTGAGATCCAAGCCCACCCGAACCTCCCGCGCCTACGGCAACAAGACCAACATTCTGTAAAGTTGTTGGTCTCCAAGATTGGCTTGTTGTATATAATTTTACTGATGTGGGTGATGTTGAAAATAATCCAGTATTAGGATCAAATGTTGGTAGAGGATCTGATCCTAATCCTAATACACCATTTATAATAGGATCATCTCTTATAAGAGTCCAACCATAATATAAATTATTAAAATATTGTATAATATTTTCGTCTTCGTTTAGTTCA
>Ga0213868_10003260_pt1 | contig 15195 bp, 16 predicted proteins | sample PICome_9_FD_160087 | JGI IMG/M metagenome (GOLD analysis project Ga0213868, IMG submission 160087) | Coastal seawater microbial communities near Pivers Island, North Carolina, United States - PICO127 | ecosystem: Environmental > Aquatic > Marine > Coastal | place: USA: North Carolina...
AGTAATAATAACAAGAAGAGATGCCAGATGCCAGAGAAAAGCCAGCAGGAGGCAGGAGGCAAAGAAAGTCACCCAACGCTTTTCGTCTTCACGGGAACGATGGGCTAAATTCTTCTAAATTAGATTCTGAGAGAGACACGACTGGATAGGGTACAAAAATAACCTAAAGAGCCTACACTACAGAGCCTAAAGTCCGAAATCTTCGACGCTCTCGACTCCCGACTCCCTCTCGCCTCTCGAGTCTCGAGTCTCGAGTCTCGAGTCTCGAGTCTCGCGTCTCACGTCTCACGTCTCACGTCTCACGTCTCTCGACTTTATCATAGATGACACATAATTCATATAACTCTAACCATGGGCTGCGGTAAAGACGGATGCGATGGATCTCCTCATGATCATGGACACGAACACGGGCATGAACATGGACATGAACACGGACATGGACATGGCGATCACAAGAAAGGTAAGTGGGTAAATGTAATAAATACTCGTCTTCTTCGTTTTGTCACATGATGCATAAGACTAACTCACCAAACTTATGTTACATCTACATTATATACTACATCTACAGAAGAACATGCTCATGATCATGGACATTCGCATGATCATGAAACTGAATGTGATGATACCTGCGGACACAATCACGAACATTCTCACGATCATGGCCATTCTCATAACCACGGAGAAGATTGCTCCACCTGCGGACCGAAGCTAACCACTCCCGATGATGTAGCAGATGTTGATATTCCCGAATGGAAGAAGAAGGCACTTGAAAAGGGATCTGTTGATCCTTCTGATGCACCCTTTGGAATGAGCTGGGGAATGGAAGAAACGACTTCCGCCACGAAAGCTAGTGAAGTTGTGGAGCAGAAGACGCACAAAGATGATGGGCATAGTCATGCTCATAGTCACGGCCATTCGTAAGTGTACTGCATTTGGTTGTATAAGATATCTTTGATTGACTCATGATATCCTACTTTGAAGATATTCTATATGCCTTCATTCTATATATGGAATGATGAATCATGTGTTCCATGCTCTATAAATTAGTTTCTCATTCAAAGTCATTTTGTACTTTTCTTCTTTTTCTCATTTTTACAAAGTCATGAGCACCTAGAACACCCAGGTCACTTCCACGAACGACCAACGAACCAAACACTCCAACGCGACTTTAAAGAACGAGCCTTTACAGTAGGACTCGGGGGTCCAGTTGGATCGGGTAAAACTGCTCTGATGCTTTCTCTCTGCAGGAAACTTAGAAATCGTATTTCTATTGCTGCTGTCACGAATGATATCTTTACACGTGAAGATGGAGAGTTTCTGATGCGTCATGGAGCATTGCCCAAGGAACGTATCGTTGCAGTTGAGACGGGTGGTTGTCCTCATGCTGCCATTCGGGAGGATATTTCTGCGAATCTTACTGCTTGTGAACGTCTTACTGCAGCTTTTGATGATTTGGATTTGATTCTATTAGAATCAGGAGGTGATAATTTGGCTGTAAGTGTGATTGTTGTTGCTATTGTTGTTGCTTCTGTCATTTTAAAATGATTTTTAGAAGGATCCACTCATTTGACTAACAAAATACATTATTCATCAGGCAAATTTCTCACCAGAATTGGCAGATTTCACCATTTACGTAATTGATGTATCTGGTGGAGATAAAGTTCCTAGAAAGGGAGGTCCAGGTGTGACTCAGAGTGATGTGTTGGTAGTGAACAAAACGGATTTGGCACCAGCCGTTGGAGCGAGTTTGGAGGTGATGGAGCGTGACAGCAAACGCATGCGAGGAGATGGACCGACTGTATTTGCTCAAGCACGAGAAAATTTGGGATTGGGCGTTGATACCATTGTAGAGCATGTTTTGATGGCTTGGAGTCGTGCAACTCAAAGCATCATTCCAGATCATTCTCATGATCACGATCACGATCATGGTCACTCTCATTGAAATGAATTTTAATACATATAAATTGTACTTCTTTGTTGTTATCACATTCAGTAAACATTTAGTGTCAATGTAGAAATAATAATGCTGGCCAAGTATCTCTATTTTTCAAAATCCATTTGGGGGGGGCAAAACGCGCGATTTCCCACCCCTATGAACGAAGAAGCGAGAAGAAGAGAGCCGATAATCCATGACAACAAGTTAGAGTTGCACATAATTTGATTGCGACATAGTTTAGCTTTGTGAAACACACAGTGCATCAACAATATCCATACCAATAAAACGAACGAATGAGTGACGATTTAGAAGGAGCAGACATTTGGGGCGAATCTGCGGGTAACAATAACGCAGGTAACGATGCATCTACTACTAATAACTCTAACAACGATACTAATGAAACAGAACCAACGCAAGAAGATGATATTTTAGATGATGAGACTAGTAATATGTCAACTTCTGAGCTTCGTCAACGAATTATGCTTCTAGATAATGATATTAGAGTTATGAAGAGTGACGTTCAAAGGATAGCACATGAAAGTCGAGCACAGAAAGAACGCATTCGAGAAAATATGGAAAAGGTTAAAATGAATAAGCAACTTCCATACCTTGTTGGAAATGTTATTGAAATTCTAGAGCCAGAGGCTGAAGATGGTAAGAATCTCAAAGTGGTGTCTATAGATCCTTGTCATGTTATCTTGTGTCGTACAGTATTATTCACCAATCATTATTCTACATTAATAAACTTAAAATATGGATCAGGCATTGATGTGGATGATGAAGAAGGTGGTGCACAGGATGTTGATGCAAATCGTAAAACACGTTCAGCTGTCATTCGTACTTCTACACGACAAACAATTTTTCTGCCCATTCCAGGTCTAGTAGATACAGCTGAACTTAAACCATCCGATCTCATTGGGTCAAACAAAGATTCTTATCTAATTCTTGAAAAACTTCCTGCAGAATTTGATTCGAGAGTTAGGGCGATGGAGGTAGATGAAAAACCCACAGAAGAGTATTCAGATATTGGAGGGTGTGATAAACAAATTCAAGAATTGATCGAAGCAGTTGTTCTCCCAATGACACATAAAGAAATGTTTGATACAATTGGAATCAAGCCCCCCAAGGGTGTTCTTCTCTACGGGCCACCGGGAACGGGAAAAACGCTATTGGCAAGGGCGTGTGCTAATCAGACCAATGCTGTTTTCCTGAAACTTGCCGGACCACAGCTTGTACAAATGTTTATTGGAGACGGAGCAAGATGATCCGTGATGCGTTTGAACTAGCCAAAGAGAAAATTCAAGCGGGTGTGAGTGAAGGGGCCATTTTATTCATTGATGAAATCGACGCTATTGGTACGAAGCGTTTTGGAGGAGATCAGAATGGTGATCGAGAAGTACAGCGTACCATGCTTGAGTTGCTTTCTCAATTAGATGGATTTAGTTCTAACGATATGATCAAAGTCATAGCGGCTACAAATAGACCTGATGTTCTTGATCCTGCACTCCTTCGATCCGGTCGTCTGGATCGTAAGATTGAATTACCTCACCCGAGTGAAGAGGCACGTGCTCACATTCTTAGAATCCACTCGAGAAAGATGAATGTTTCAAATGATGTGGTATTTGAAGAAGTGGCAAAAAGTTGTGAGGATTTTAATGGTGCACAGATGAAAGCTATTTGTGTGGAAGCAGGTATGCTCGCGCTAAGAGGAGAACGAAGCGAAATTTCTCATGAAGATTTTATTGAAGCGATATCTGTCGTCGCTGCGAAGAAGAAAGGTTCACTCGACTATTTCGCCTAAGGTGAAAGAAAATAATAATGGTATAAAACTAATCAACATGATCTATTATTAACAATTTGAATTGCATATTGCATGATATTAGTGTGTACTACGTCCGTCAGCTTCAACAGACATCTATGTTATTGAACCCATCCCTATCACTTTATGCCTGCTCATGTATATAGCACCAAGAAAAATAGAATTACAACTATCAAACAAAGCATCATGATTGCTCGAAGCTGAAACTTGTTGTTTGTCTTGAGAAATTTTCCTAGCTTCCCCATCACCATACCTAAGTGCTCTTCTGCATCCTGTAAATCGTCTTCAAGATTTTTTAACATTTTATTTTGATGTCCTAGCTCCTCGTGAATATTTGACGCCATATGACCTACACGGATCACTGCGCTGTCTAAGTCGTCCAATGTTTCGTCTTGTTTCTGCATCATAAGCTGTGTAGTTGCATGTTGATTTGTCAGGAATTCGGAATCTTCTTTGTCTTCGCTTCCGATCTGCTCTAGTCCAATTCTTCGTTTTTGTTTAGACCTTTCGTCGGCTAACATTTTAGTTTTTAGTGCTTGTGAATTCATTCGAGCCTTAATAGCTGCCATTCTGTCCAGGGATGATTGAATGAACTGCTTTCGGTCTGCTAGTTCCGTATCATTAATGTCAGGGAACCGATCCCGTTTCTTTTCCACAACTTTGACTGTCGTTTGAAGATCTTTTAGAGTTGACTCTGCATTTTTTATATGCCTCTTCAGCTGCTTTTTATTTTCTTTGACTTCGTGTGTATTTACGGCGGTGTCGGTGGTTCGAATAATATGTTCAAGGCGTTCCAATCCACCATCAACCAAATCAAATTTTATCAACAAATCTTCTTGAATTACGAAAAACGGATCATCGTGTAAACTTCGTGGTTGATTTTCTGGAGGCCACCCCGACTCAACATCTCGGATACTTTGGCTGACGCTAATTTCATCAGCAACAGCGGAGTCATCGTCGTCCATCAGTGATTGTCGAAGATCTGAGCTTTTATTCACTATTTTTCTTGCGCCCACTCCCCTTCTATCAACATCATCTCCTGTTGATGTCCGAGAGGCCACAGATTGGACGTCAAAAGAATGACTTACAGCATCATCTAATTGAGTATACATATCTATGGATTCTGTGCTTGTGTGACTCTCTTCTCTCTTCTCTCTCGTCTCTCGTCTCGCTTTAAACGTTAGTTGAAGGAAATGATGACCGAAAGTGCTAGTTAGTAGTTAGACCGTTAGCCAGGAGCGGCGAAGAGCGCAGACGCAAGAGCGAAGGTAGTGAACGTTCAACGATCTTTTCCGTTCTTATGAAAAAGTTAGCTACAGAAAATCACATCAAATTCATAACTCCATTTTATATATGGATTCACATTTAACATATAAAACATATAATTTCTCTTAGGACTTCTTTTCTTTGTATTCATAGTCGTCATAGTATTTAGCATCTATTTCAACATGATCAATAATTTGTCTTGCCGCTAATCCCGTCACAAAAGCAAGTAGCGTCTCTGGAATATTTTCTTCTTCTACTTCCTTAATATCAACCTTAAATTGTAAGGTACTATCATCTATTTTCGTTGGTGTGATGAAACTCTTAGGCAGTTCCTCATTTGGACAACTATATTTCTCGCTACTAGAGGGAAGGGCGAGCATCAGTTGTTCTTGGCAATCTTCGTATGGTCTTTCCTGAATAACGGATACCAATTGATCAAGATGTATATTTCGTCCTTGAGCAGAAGATGATAGGTGAGCCAAGATTGTGACAACATTTCCTTCAATAGAATTAGCTTGATCGACTGTTCCATCAACTATTTTCATCATTGGGAGTAAAGGTTGAATCAAGCACGTAGATGCGTCAATGTTACATTCGAGAGAAGCAACTTTTTGAGCTGTTTTACGTTGAATGGACACGTAAAAGCATGTTTTGTCAGCTGCATTGTATAGAACATCACCAAATATATCCCGAGATTCCGCTATTTCCGTTCCATATTTTCTTACTTTAGAGTCCAAATCCATACGTCTTCGAAAACCCGAGACATTTTTCATGACGCTGCATAATATAAATGTCTCAGGAATGGCTCTTGGAGGAGTTTCCTCCCAGAAATGATGTGTTCTTTCGAACCATAATGATGTTCCTTCTTCTGTTGTCAACACATTTTTGAGTTCTGTTGCAACCAAAGAATTGAAATCACATAGCTTCATCATAGCACCTATAGATGGGCTTATATGAAAGGAAGCTATTAAAAGTATTGATGCGATGTGATTGATAAAATTGATCATCATGGACATGGAATGGAATGTTTCTAAAGTAATCAATCGAAATCCGAGCGAGTGAGTGTCGTGATCTCATTAGCGATGAAGACATCAAAAATGGCCTATCAACGCTATAATATGTGGCGGAAAAGAAAACCGAAAACCGATTATTTAGGGGGAAAGACATTGGGTGGTTTAAAAAAAAAGAGTCCCGACCGCCCCACCGCCGCGCCAAAAAAATGGAAAAAATGTGTGTGACAGCCCACACACACAGCCGAAAAAAAAAACAGATGAAATTCTGATTCAATTTCCTTTCGTCACTCTTGATTCCAAAAAAACAGAACATGAGTTTATAACAACCATGACAAACTTTCAACCACATTTCAACAATTCCTCGAATCGATTCGTAATAATTGGAGTATTGATATTTAGATTTTTACTCCGATCGAGCCACTCGTTTCAATTACTTCGATCCCGTCGATACGACAGATTCACAGTGACCACTAGGGAATCTATTTCTTTTCCCATTCATCATCAACCTTGTGAAATTTCAACTTGCGCATTCCATCCAATAGGAAAATTGAATTCATGTTCAAAGACTCGTCTTTATTTTGACGACCGTAGTGCTGACATGATGGAGGCGTTGGTAGGTGGTATGAGATATGAAATGGTAGAGCTCCCAGATAGTTTGGTAGACACAACTGTTTTCGTCGGTAATCTTTGTGAATTTGTATCAGATGAAGATCTAAGTTCATTATTCCAACAAGTCAGCACTTTGAATTTTCTTCCTGCTTGTGTGGCGAGGAAACCCAATTCTTCATCCTTGTGTTATGGTTTTGTGACCTTTCCTACAGTTGAAGAAAAAGAGGTAGGTTCGTGTCTTTTTTCTATTATTCTTGTGGACTATTGATTTTCTATGTTTCTTTTACTCACTTGCTTCATCAATATTTAGTCGGCAATCATTCGTTTTAGTGGACATGTTCTAAATGACAAAGCAATAAGAGTTGAACCCATTATTGATTATAAATTTAGAGTTCGAGTTCCAGAAAAATTAGGTATGTTGATGAATTTCAAGACTTTATGAAAGTTATTATGGGCTCCATAAAATTTTTTATACTTGTTATTTATACATATTCACCCATCCAATACTATTTCGACGCTAGTATCATACTCCCTCGGACCGGCAAAGCAACTTCGAGGTGGAGGTAGAAATACGCTACGCCAAGTATCGGAACAAAGTTCCAGAGAGGGGCCTTTGAACCAAAAATGCAGTCATGATAAATCATGGCGTAAAAAGAAATGCAACCGCGCTGGTCGTGATTCTAGAATGAAGACTCACAAGACACATGCTCCCTTGTCCTCAGTTCGTGATAAGGATAGAGAAAAGAGAGTTCGACGAAAGCAACAAAGACATCGTGATCAATTTGATATGGGCGGGCTTGTTTAGTAGTCCATGTGCTTTGGAATGGTTTCTATTTTTTTCTATAGGACTATTTTGCTAGCTTTGATAAAGGAAAACTCTACATTGTCCTATGAAAATGTTGATAAGAGTAAATAGTAAATATCATTTACTTGGATTTTTCTTCTCTCTCTCTCTCTAGAGAGAGGGTCATGGATTGATTTTCAAATGTCAAAGTTTAAATTAGAAACGACGCACGGTACTGTAGCCATTTGTCGAGTGTATGCATCATCAACCACATCACAAATATAATGTGAGAATGAATTTTGTTTGACCATTTGATGAGGCTCAACAAGACCTGAAAATTCGATTCTTTTGTCTTGGGGCATTCGCAAGACTCAAATCACAAAAATGCTGGCTGCTGGCCACTCCAACCAGTGTAAGAATTCACTCTTCCTCCCTCGTCAACATTCACAACATACATCAACAATATGGATAGAAAGCTGGTTTTGCTTGTACCACCAGTTGGTGTGCCGACAACAAGTCCACGACCATCTCAGGTACCAACAGTTAGACCATCTCCCTTTCCATCCTCGGCTATTGGACCCCGACTGACATTCGAAGCAGATTTACCGAATGGATTGGCATCCGTCTCATGCGACAATAGCTTCAATAATATTAATTTGTTGAACTATAATCTGTCACCTCCATTCCTAGAAGAGTTGACTTTGTCTTTCGAGTATGAGGCCTACATTTCTGATTCTGCGGATGTTACTGAAGAATTGATAAAGTTACAGGCACTCATGGTTGGAGACCTTGCAGTGCAGACTCCTATGATCGACGAAGAATTTAAAATTGGCAATATGACATGCAATGAATTACTCTTGAGTGCACTAGACATAGAAAAGAAAGTGTCAAATCAAAATCCAATTCGCAGGAAGAGGTCTCTCGTTTCCGAAGAGGAAGACTGGAAAGCCTTTCTTGGTCTTGTGAGCGAACCTTCACCTGAGATAAACCCTGATATCACATGTGATTCGACAATAGCGAATACCGACTGCCATGTAGTTATCGGTTACGTTACAGCCCAGGTACCTATCATTCGTGAACTTGATCAGGACTCGGTTATTTTTGTCATGAGCAAAATTAAGCAATCTATGGACGAGGAAAAGTATGTCTCTTCTGCTGTTCCTAAACTTTCGTTTATCGGGAGTAGAGCATTTCCTTTGGATAATACCGAGGGAGAGAGGCCAAAAGCTGGTGATCCATGGTACTTTGATGGGGATGGCCTATCTTTGTTCGGAATTCTTGCGATTGTAGCACTCGTACTGATTTTCTTGTTGACAACCTCACTTCTCGTCATGAGATATAAGAGAAGAAATTCACCACAAGCCAAGTTGGATAAAATTCAAAATGACGCACTACTTATCGGTGAAGACGAACTTGCAACCCCGTCCAAAAGTCAAGTGTTCATCGATCCATGTTCTCCGGATTCAGTCGAAGTGGTTCATATGAACTCCATTCCACTGGATACTTCGCCTACACATCCTTCTAATAATGTTTCCGCTGCTGCTGTTGCTGCTGCTGCTCCTGCTACAGACCGTTCCAAATTCAGTATAGGTGCATTCATGGAAAATATTAGAGGAAGAGATGACATCTCATATGCGAGTGGATTAAGTTTTGGAAATAGCACGAATTTTGGAGGAGATACTCAAGTTTATGATGACGATTTGAGCTACGATGCAAATCAAAGCCTTCTGAATAAGGAACCAACGAAAAAGAAGACACTTGCTGAACCAATTACACCCACTAGGATGCGCAGTCTTGAAAGACCCGATAAATTGTAATTGTCATGTTGACGTAAAGCTATACTTATAAAATCCAATTATTTCTTATTGAGTTTTTCGATCAAAGTGTATATGTTTCGAGAATGGTGATTATTCCAATCCTTGGGAATGCAATCTGTATGATAAATATATTGCCATGGCATAGGGCATAGCAGAAAACAATGAGACTTTGATATTTTATGAGATCATCCCTACTTGTCACGGTTTGGGGATCCCAGATTGAGCGATAACGCAGTCTTGTTTGCGATAAACGTGATACAATTTCGTTCGAGTCTACTTGTTTCGAACGAGGAAGCAACAGGAACCAAGAATAGTTATCGCACCTGAAAGTTCTGAAACCCGAAAAGTCTCGTGATTCTTCTGATTCAAAGGTTAGGAAACATGAGGTTAGGATACATTTCACTGGTTACGGCCCTGCTTAGTGGTAAAGTTACGTCCTCTGATACTTCATTCCATGGACTTTTTTCGCACGCCAATGATCACGATCAAGTGATGAAAACCTCAAATACTAGAGGAGGTGCGTCTATGCAAAAGGACCACATGCACTTTATACGTCGAATTTATGGACCAGAAAATCAAAAAGTAAGGGACGAAGTTCGAAAATTGGAACTAGGAGAAACTGAAGGTTCGCCAGAATATTTACGCACTGGAATCAGAGGTGACCCCACTTTTCAAATCAAATACATAAATCACCCACTGGCCTCGAATGATGCTGGTGATTCTACGAACCGCAATCTTCAACAGAATTCTACAGATACGGAATCCTTGTTTAGACCCATCAGGATAACCTTTGATCTCACTGCATTGGAGAGCGAAAAAACTGGTGACCCTACAAGTGCAACGGATAGGGCCATTCAATTAATCAAATCTGATGTCCTGCCCAAGATGAAAGAATTTTGGTCAAACGCTCTAAAGGTAGTTCCAGTGGAGGGTGCGCTTCAAATACAAAGAAATGAGCTGACTGGGTCGGGCAATAACAAACAATACTGTGGAGACACAGAGTTTTCGAAGGTTCCGGATTCACATATCAGTGATGGCGTCACAGATACAGATTTAATTCTTTATGTCAGTGGGCGCGATTCTACTCGATTTTGTGGAACTAATACGCTGGCGGTGGCGATCGCATGTAATTGGGATCAATATGATCGCCCAACCGCTGGAGCAATCAATTTTTGTTTGAATACTGTGGAAACTACAGCTGATGGGAAATCGCCACATCCATCGATTGAAGAGTCTAACATCGCTGTAGCAGTCCATGAGGCTGCACATGTGTTGGGAATGTCAAGTAACTCTTACCGTTACTTTTGGGATCCAGAAACCATTCAACCTAGGACACCGAGACCATTTCAATCGTCATCAGTTGAGTGTGTAGATGGCGAAACTAGAATCGTGTACTTACCCGACGAGAATACCCTTAAATTTGGAGTCAGTAAATTGGGGAAGAGATATGCGATGATTGTTACACCAAAGGTGAAAACGGTTGCCAGGAATCAATTTAATTGTCAAGAACTTGAGGGTGCTCAGCTAGAGGTATGTTTCACTATTTTGTGCGATTTTTGTTTGCTTCAGTTTTATGAAATAAGTCCCACTTATATTTCCCTTTTATCTTTAGAATCAACCCACTGGCTCATCATGTACTGGAGACCATTGGGATGAAAGGTTGTTTTATCCGGAATCTTTATCTGGTGTTATTTCTCCGACAACTATCGTTTTAAGTCCACTCACCCTTGCATTGATGGAGGATTCCGGGTGGTATGCAGCAAATTACACTTATGCAAAAGTATCTCCATGGGGTCATGGTGTAGGTTGTGATTTTGTGAATGAGGCATGTCTAGTAAAGGAAAATGGAGTGACAGTAGTTCCGGACTATGGAAAAGGGTTTTTCTGTACAAAATCTAGTCAGCGCGGTTGTTCTCCTAGTCACAATTTCAAAATGGCGTGTACATTAAAAGATTATGATGTTTACGTGTCGCAGCCAAATCCTCCAACATATTTCCAATACTTCGCCCCCGAAAATCCTGGGTTTGGTGGATTGGTTCAAGCAGATTATTGCCCATTGTTTGGATCAATTTATCGTTCTGATGCTTATGAACTTGATTGCCGATTAGAAGAAAATCAAAATGTCATATTTGACCAATGGTATGAAGAATTTGGTCCGACTTCAGTGTGTCTGGAAACTTCGTCAAATACAGGAAGGTGTTACAAATCATTTTGTGCCTATGAAGACTTCCAATTTATCTTCTATGTTGGAAATCAAAAATTCGTCTGCGAAGAAGATTTTCAGCAGTTTGAGATTACATCTGCCATAGAATTTTTGACTACCACAGTCACATGTCCACGACTAAGTCAAGTTTGCCCGGATATGTTCTGTCCTGCTAATTGTGCGGGAAGAGGTATTTGTAACTTTGAGTCTGCGGTTGAGATAAATGGTACCTTGAACGTGAGACCACGGTGTGAATGTTTTGATAAGAATGATACCACTCCTGCCTGCTCTGAATCCTTAGTTCTGGATGGAAAGTATATCGCGAACGGAGATGGGTTAGGAAGCTCTTCCAATAAAGGTTTCTTTGATGCTTTGAAGAAAGTATTCACAGATGATCCAAACACTTGGAGTACAGCCAGTTGGATCTGGGCGTCGGCCATTTTCGTGATTTTCTTACTTTTGGTCTTATGCGTCTTTTCCACCTTGTGTTGTTCTAGAACTAAAAAGATCGAAAAGCAGACACCATTGGCTTACACAGAACGAGATTATGGTTATCATTCTCCTCCTAGAGGAAACAGCTACTATTATGATTCCCACTATGGTGCACCACCACCTTCCCGGGGTCGAAGGCATTAATTTTAAAAAAACAGAATGTATGATCCAATATAAAAACTCATAAAACATACACCTTTCTCTAGTAGTTATCAGAGATTTTACCAAAATGTGAAATCAAATCCTAACTCTTGAGCATCAAAAAAGTGTAAACCGTCAGGTGAAGTATCATCGATTATCTTCTGTAGACGGTCCAATTCTTTTCGAACCTCCATAGGCATTATAAGTTGCAATCTAGAAAACGTAGCACCCCGTTGAATTTCTTCTTCAGGAGTCAAGTAAACTGATAATGCTTTCATTTCATCCATAATGTCCTTGAACTCATTTTTTGCTTTTCTTCTTTTTCTCGCTCTTACATCTACATCAATCATGGGTCGCTCTTTCTCCTTCACCATATCAGCAATCACATCAATATGCATCTGACGATACATTCTGTGGATATTATTCATTACGGCGGCACCAGCCCAAGCATCCCGAGCTGCATAAATCAGCTGTGCTTCTGAAAGCGGCACCTGAGACCAATCAGATCTAGAAATTCTTTTCGTCTTTGGGATTTCAACACCAACCAAAGCTTTTGCAAGTTTTTGTAGACCTATTCTATTACGTTTTGCAGTAGATCCTATGCCCCCAATATCAAACCGAGACGAACAATTTAATCTATTATCCCATCTATACAATTCCAGCATGTCATCATCAATTCCTACTCCAACTTTTAATATTAAATCATCTTGTAACAGGCTGGCTAAAGTAGGTATGATTTGAGAGTTTTGAGGTGATGTCAGATGAATGACAAGCGCTGCATGTGCAGACGATAGTTGAATCGTAGCTGGTCGGTTTGCCATACATGGATTTTTTGGCCTTATCCATTCAGCGTTTGGAACAGACTCCACATCAACACCTAAGAAACCATGATTTGTGGGACATTCCTGATCAAAAAGATGTTCAGTCAGCCACTGCTTAATTGTTTTTGCATCGTTGGTGTATGTTACAGGTAATTCTCCACATATGAAAGTAAGGCATTCTTCCTCGTTATTTTTCAGAACAGATGGTGAAATAATATCCTTATTGTCAAAGGTAGAGTTCGTAGGAACAATCCCAGAACGTGGTGGTGTTTGTAATTCAATCTTAGGTAACGCAGGTGCGACGTAATGCTTTGTGAAAGTTGAGTGATATCTTGGTTGGACTCCCCCATTGTCACTTTGTTGGCGATTTCTTGCATTTGCATCACTAATACTATTTGAACGATATCCCTGCCTTTGTTTTCTCTTTACATTATTGCTGTTGTTCTTAGACTGATTCCGATTCGAAAATGAAAATGCCGAAGTTTTTAGAAAGACAATGACCAAAACAAAAAGTACGAGCCGAAAGACGGATGATCTGCGTAAGACTAATGATCCAAACATGACTCAAAAAGTCAACTGAAATCAAATGATACAGATGTTTAGTAAGAATAAGTTTACGTTGCAATAAGTTTGACTATTTAATAGTTAAATCGGTTCTGCCAGCTGCAACCTGCAATGGCAGATGGGCAGATGGCAAATGCCGATTGCCGATCAAGCCACTCTCTCTCTACTAGCTAGCTAGATACAGGAAATGAAGTAAAGAAACCGTCAAGCAAAACCTTTTTTTCAAATATTCTTCATTCTCGTCAGCTATTGATTGGTTTCAGTTTGGATTTCAACACAAATATCTTGAATGTGATATTCGTTGCTGCTAAAATTATGAGTGATCTGATACTTGATCTACTGTTTGGCATACAACGGAGTCATTCTACTCGTTTTCAGTTTGAGTGACAGCTGAATGAATGCTCACTTTGTTAGGAAAAATGCTGTTCCTCTCTTAGGTAGTTGTAACAGCAACATTACACACTAGAGGTATTTTCTATAAAGCTTGGACGTTTCATAATTTCCAATCCAGAGTGACTATCCGTCGACTTGGAGAGCCATATGGTAACACTCTCGTTTATCCACGGTACAGTATTGGCACCATTTCTACCTGTCTTTTGTCCAGGTAATTTCCGCACAAGACCCTTCCGCAACCATTTGACTTCTCGAAGCATAAGACCATTGAAATTATAGCCACCACCAAGCAAATGCATTGCAGGAAACCCTTCCTCTTCACATTCACCAGGGCTCATTGTTTTGAGACTGTTCGAAGTAACAACACCAAAATATGCCTCTCCCTCTTTAGGCCTGCCAGGAACGTTCATCACAACCATGTCGCCTTCCTCCATTTCTGCAAAAATCTTGTAACGACTACAATAACGTGCTAGATTTTCAACAGAAGGAAATAAACGAGGTACATTTCTGCAGGTGTTCTTGATATCTTCAATATCAGTTTCTCGGAGGTACTCCAATGGGTTCTCCGGAAACCCTGCTGCATACAAAGCGCGATCACTGGATAAAATGTAACCTTTGCGAAGAGCCCATTCAGAGGGATTTCTACCAAGTGGATCTGCGTCAGTTTTTGAGTCCTCTTTGAATTGACGAATGCAAAACAGATTCTGTGCTTTCCCTACGATTTTTGTGAATTCGTTGTCAACTCTAGGACTCTCAAGAATTGCATTACCTCCAATTGTACTAATGTTATGAGTAGTTCTGCGTTTGACTCCGCTGTTCCTTTCATTTGCACTATTCGATCGCTTGTCACGATGCATTGTCGGATTACGAGTAGCATCGGTTGCAATATCACGTGAAACAGGCGCTCTTCTAATGCGCTGCGATTTACGTAAGACATCTGTGACAGTCTGCCTCGAAAGCGAGTCATTATCATGCGAGAGATCTGTAATATCTACATTTCTAGCATCTCCAGCATTCCCAGCAACAGCTGCTGGAGCTGGGCTTGCATCATTAGTTCGACCCGCATATTCAATGTCGTATACACAAGCACGTTTGTTCTCACTGGGGGGAGATGCTACTTCCGCATTACCAGCAGATTGCTTTGAAGTATTGATGTTAGTATGATCAATATTCTTACTTTGTCGCCATGCACTCAATGCCTTGCACAAATTGATATCCACAATTGGATGTTCCGTATTAAAAGATGTCTTCGTTCTACATGTTGGGCACTTGACCCATTTAATTTTGGATGGATCCTTATTATTTTCTACTGCAGTACGCATCTTAATGCTCATGAC
>Ga0213868_10003262_pt1 | contig 15194 bp, 29 predicted proteins | sample PICome_9_FD_160087 | JGI IMG/M metagenome (GOLD analysis project Ga0213868, IMG submission 160087) | Coastal seawater microbial communities near Pivers Island, North Carolina, United States - PICO127 | ecosystem: Environmental > Aquatic > Marine > Coastal | place: USA: North Carolina...
ATAATACCAGATTGAGCGAGGATATCAACACTTTTGTGCTTGTTTTAGCAATTATTTTACCATTGATAGAAAATTAATCTGGGATTAAAATCGCGGCATCGTTCATCCTAACGGACGGAAGTAGACACCAGTCGAAGGAACGCGCCTAACTTTTAACCGAGGGAGGTGCATATGTACGCACAATATCGACGTCGACTCGAGATCGACAACTACAAAAAAACTCAGCTACTCAAGCTGGTTCAAATGACCAGAATCCGTACACCATCCGCTTGCCGTTGTTGCTGCAATCGTATGTGTCGTAAATAGTATGGTCGATGACACAGCTATAGTGCTTCGATAGCGATAGGACTAGCCTGCCCATTGGCAGCTCGGCGGCGTTCATATGGACTCTGTCACGGGATCCAATGCGGCAGGTGATGTTCCACACGAAACCAGACTCGACCATGTAGCGCTTAAATGCCGGTTTCTGAGTCAGTATGCCGTCCTCGGGGATGTATCCTAGCCTATTGGCTATCATGCCCCTGAAATCGTTATATATACGCTTGTACGGCCTGTCCGAGGCCAAGGCAATCGAGCGGATTACACAGTCCCCAGTGAACTTGCCTCTAAGCCCTGCGTCCTTTCGTCCACCGTCAGTAACAATTAATTTCATAAATAATCACAAAAGCGCTTGTGTTGTTCGTCAATATCATTATAATAACCTACATGGACACACGGAATTAGCCGCAAGTCCTAACATAATAGGAGATTCAAAATGAAAACAGAACGAACTTTAATTAACACTTTAGACGTTGACCGACTCGGCGAGCTTACTAAGCAAATGGCACAATTAAAAAAAGAGGCCGACGCAATAAAAGATAACCTCAAAGATTTTTGCAATGCCAACAACGTCAAAAAAGTCGAAGGCGCATTGGTTACCGCAACGTATGTCGAGGCCAATCGCAAAGTTGTCGACTACAAAACTTTGTGCGCTGATATCGGCGTCGACTCAGACACGCTCGGCAAGTACACAACTCACAATGCTATTTTCAGCATCAAGTTGTCATGAAGCATAACGAGCAAATGCAAAAGATGCGTGAAGCTGTTGCCCAGACCACTGGGCAGCGGCATTGCGCTTACTGTAACCAGTATCGACCGCTCGAGGGCGGTCGGTGGAGATTAACTAAGACAGCTAAGAAGTGGATGTGTATCCGCTGTGTAGACATTAGGAGATCAAAATGATTGTAATTAAAGTTAACTTATTGTTTTTAGCAATGGCAGCTGACCGTGATCATGCCATCCCAGAAATTTTAAAAGTCGATAGCAAGTGGGCATTGATCACTCGTGACAATAAAGAGCTACCTGAGTTGCTTGAGTATGCAGAAATATTGCACGATAAATTTGAGGATACTGAATTTGATTCGTATGCCAGAGAAATGTCTAGGGAGGCTAGAATTTTTATGGAGATCGTGACGCCAGTGATGGTTGAGAAATGGGAGAATGCAGAATGATTGAAAAGTGGATGCACGTTATTACTAACTTATTGTTGGTGTTAGTCGGGAGCGTAATCGCATTGTTGCTTTTATGTATACTGTGGTTGCAACTTGACGAACGGTACGCACAAAATGAAACTACAAAAATTTACGCCAGTGGACAACGATTCGAAAACCATTGTTTTCCTGATATCTACGTCCGGCGCGGATCCGAGCATGACTGTGCTTGATTGCGTTATCAATGAATCTGGCGTGTTTGTCGTTGAGAGTGACGGTGAGTCGGTGGTCGTCGAAGATATCGGCGAACATTTTCCATTGCTTGATATGGGCAATCCGTCACATCGCGATGAGGCGTTTTTTGAGTACGAAAGCATATTAATCGAGTCTGGCGGATATATACCTATACCTGACAAACTCTGTTAATATATTAACTGGCGAACTGATTCCAGACCGCCATAACATTAGAGGAGGCCATATGGCTATTGAAGTTGAAGTGCAAAGCACGTCGGATGTTTCGACGACATATATAAAACTGTTGGTGTACGGGCAGGCTGGCGCAGGTAAAACTACGCTGATCAAAACGTTACCAAATCCAATTATCTGTTCTGCCGAGGGCGGATTACTTAGTATCAAGGACGCGGATCTACCGTTCATCAAAGTTGGATCGATGACTGATCTGCGCGATGCGTATCTCTGGCTCGTTGACAATGGATCGAAGTACGAATCTGTTGCGCTCGATTCAATCTCTGAGATTGCCGAGGTCGTCTTGAACCACGAGAAAAAACAGGCTAAAGACCCACGCCAAGCATACGGCGCTATGCAGGAAAAGATTACGGACTTGATCCGTGCGTTTCGAGATCTACCGATGCACGTTTACATGACCGCCAAGCTAGAAAAGATGACGGATGAAACTGGCAAGATTTTGTACGCCCCGAGTATGCCCGGCAACAAAACCGGCCAGCAGCTTCCATACTTTTTCGATGAGCTGTTAGCTCTGCGCGTTGAGAAAGATTCGGATGGCAACATCTGGCACGGGCTAAAGTGCAAAGGCGACTCTGCATGGCAGGCTAAGGATCGTTCCGGTGCGCTCGAGGAATGGGAAGAGCCGGATCTTGGTAAGTTAATTAAAAAGATTGGAGGTGCGTAATGGAAAGTGTACGACTACAACGCGTGTCCCGAGAATGGATCAAGGCCAAAGAAACTGAGCGTCAGGCCGTTGAGACACGCCGTAAGCTGGAAGATGAAATGAAGGGAATGTTAAAGATTGACGATCAGATCGACGGCACGACTCGTGTCATCGATGGTGATCTATCGGTCAAGATAACGACCAGACTGAATCGCAAGATTGATTCTGGAAAACTACAAGATCTGGCAGAAGAGCATGGCCTGTCGGATCACTTAAGCACTTTGTTCCGTTGGAAGCCAGAGCTAGATATGAAGAGCTGGCGCAACGCGGACGAGACAATTACCAAACCTCTGTTAGACGCCATAACAACGACGCCGAGCAGACCATCATTTGCAATCACAAACGAAAAAGGAAAATAAACATGGATTTAGAATTCGATAATTGGGATCTCGTGCAAGACGATTCACCTCGAGAGTATTCACCAGTGCCTGACGGCTGGTACGACGCTCGCATTATGGGCGCTGAGATTAAAGTAACCAAGGCCGGAAACGGGCGCTATATTGCTGTTAGGTATGATATTATTGGTGGTGACTATAGTGGTCGAGTTATCTTCGGAAACATTACTATCAACAATAAAAGCGCAGCAGCTGAAGGAATTGGTAGGAAACAGTTAAGCCAGATCGCAATGGCTGGCGGCTTGACTGCGTTACCGAAAGACAGCGATGAGCTGGTCGGAATGGATCTTAAAGTCAAAGTCACAATTAGAGCTGCAACTGAACAGTGGCCTGCGAGCAATGATGTTAAAGACTGGAAACCAATGGACGGTGGATCTGAAATGCCAACGCCGCCTAAAAAATCCAACGGTGCAACTGCGCCTTGGGCTAAATAAACAGAGGGCTTCGGCCCTCTTTTTTTAAGGAAACGCATGAGCAAAATCGTAGAGCTGATCGACAGATACCACCAAGAGAAAACTGATACGCAGCGTGGGCATATGGGCGGCTCTTTGCTCGGGCATAAGTGCGAGCGATATCTTTGGTATATGTTCCGGTGGACGTTCGCGGAGAATTTCCCCGGTCGTATCCGCCGCCTCTTTCGTCGAGGCCACGATGAGGAACGCACCATTGTCAGTGACCTGCGAGCAATCGGCATCGATATCCGAGACGTTGGAAACAATCAGGCGAGAGTTGATTTTGGCGGACACGTTAGCGGATCAGTTGATGGCGTGATTAAGAGCGGCGTTCCTAATCATGAGATGGAAGAATTTTTAGCAGAATTTAAAACGCACAACAAACGTTCTTTTGACGCCGTGTCGAGGAAAGGCGTTCAAGAGTCCAAGCCTATGCACTACGCACAGATGCAGGTTTATATGCTTGGAAAAGAAATACACAAAGCATTGTATGTCGCCGTGTGCAAGGACAACGACGAGATGTACACCGAGATTGTTGAATTCGACAAAGAGTTTGCCGAGCGTTTACTGCGCAAGGGAGAATGGGTTGCGACCTCGATGGAAGCGCCGCCAAGATTGTCGAGCGATCCAACTTGGTTTGCTTGCAAGATGTGTCCGGCGAAACATATCTGCCACGAGAACAAACCAACAAAACAAATTAACTGTCGGACGTGCGCCCACTCGGAGCCGAAAGACAACGGCACTTGGACGTGTAACAGACACAACTCGGACAACATCCCCGAAGATTTTCAACATAAAGGATGCGACGATCACATATTGCACAAGGACGTTGTGCCTTGGTCGAGGATGGAAGGCGACGATCCTAACGTTGTTACGTTCGAGATTAACGGTCAGTTCATTAAGAACGGCAATGGAGAAGATTGTTTTGCAAGCAGTGAGCTTGTTAGCAATACGGATGCTTGTCTGAGTCCAGACGAGTTTATTGGAAACCTAAGATCTAACTTTGGGGGAAAGATATCAGGATGACTAAGCAATTAAATTTAATTGAGTCCGAAAATCATTGGACTGATATGCCTGAGTTCATTCAGGAAAAACAAAAACCATTTGCGCAAATTACGGTTCGTTTTAATTCAGAAAAAGATTTAAACGAATTTGCAAAAATGATTGGACAAAAGTTGACGCCAAAAACAAAAAGCATATGGCATCCGTACAAGTCTCATTTTAGAAGTTTAATTAAAGAGTGGCAGGATGAATCCTAAGTATCCAATTTACATTGTGTCAAAAGGCAGATGGGATTCTCGGTTAACATCGAAGGCGCTTGAGTATATGAGAGTGCCGTACTTTATTATTGTCGAGCACGATGAATACAATGAGTATGCAAAAGTAATTGACAGGCAAAAGATACTTGTCCTGCCTCGACAATACAAAGCTGAATACAATACGTTCTGGCCTAAAGAAAGTGACGCGAGAACAGGGCCCGGCCCTGCTCGAAATTTTGCATGGGATCATTCCATCGATTCTGGTCATCGGTATCACTGGGTCATGGACGATAACTTGGATGCGTTCCATCGTTTAAATAGAAATGAAAAATGGGAAACAAACACCGGCACAATTTTTAAATGCATGGAAGATTTTACCGAGAGATATTCCAACGTTGCTATCTCTGGCCCTAATTACTATTCATTTGTGAAATCTACCGATGCTGTTCCGCCATTTGTTTTGAACACGCGAATTTACAGCTGCTTACTGATAAAAAATAACATTCCATATCGATGGCGTGGACGTTACAACGAAGATACAGATTTATCTTTGCGCGTTTTAAAAGATGGACTTTGCACAATTCAATTTAACGCATTCCTGCAAGGAAAAGTTACAACGCAAAGAATGAGCGGCGGCAACACCAAAGAGTTTTACAAGTCAGACGGCACAAAAGATAAAAGCCAAATGCTTGCCGAGATGCATCCAGACGTTGCAAAAGTTGTTTGGCGATTTAATCGATGGCATCACCACGTTGATTACCGACCGTTTAAAAAAAATAAACTTGAGTTCAATCCAAGTTTTGTTTCAAAAGCAAAAGTAAATGAGTACAACATGATATTAAGGGAGAAAGTAAATGCTTAAAAATAATGTAATAGAAACACTAGCCGAGCGTCACGGGCAATACGGACATTACACTTATGTTAGTAAAACCAGCCAGCTCTTAAAACGAACCATTCGAGAGTCGCCAAACTACAAAACGATGCCAGCGTACATGAACGAGAGTCTCGACATGATATGCAACAAACTGGCTCGGATCTTGTGCGGCAATTACTTCCTTCGTGACTCATGGCTCGACATAGAGGGCTATGCAAAACTTGTGACCGATGAACTGGACAAATTAGATGCTAAGAAAGTACCAGAAATTAGCGATTGATCAGCTCTACGAATGGTTTCGGTTTAACAGGCACGGGAACCCGTGCATTGTTTTGCCGACCGGAAGTGGAAAGTCGCACGTCGTAGCAGCGATATGTCAGGACTCGATAAAAAGATGGCCTGACACTCGTATACTAATGGCGACGCACGTCAAGGAATTAATCGAGCAGAATGCTGAAAAGATGCTTTTGCATTGGCCCGACGCACCGCTCGGCATCTATTCTGCAGGAATTGGGCGTAAAGAATCCCATTGCAAAATCACCTTTGCTGGGATTCAGTCTATCAGAAACAAGGCCCACGAAATAGGGCATATTGACCTGATGATTGTCGACGAAGCGCACCTGATATCCCATAACACGGATACCAGTTACCGTAAACTAATTGATGCGCTTAAGATTATTAATCCTGCGCTGCGCGTTGTCGGATTGACTGCGACGCCGTACAGACTCGGTCACGGGATGCTGACCGATGACGAGGGCATATTCCATGACCTGATCGAGCCGACCAGCATCGAGGCGTTGGTCGAGGATAAATACCTCGCACCGCTGCGCTCTAAACTGACAGGAACGCAACTGAGCGTTAAAGGCGTACACCGTCGAGGCGGCGAGTTCATCGAGAAAGAACTGCAAGCAGCTGTAAATAAGTCGCACACAAACGCGGAAGTCGTGCGCGAAGTGATTAAATTGGCTGGCGACCGTAAGGCGTGGTTGTTCTTTTGCGCTGGCGTAGACCACGCTCACGCCATTAAAGATATGCTGGTGGACTCTGGCATCCCTGCGGAGTGCATCACCGGAGAGACGCCTAAGATCGAGCGAGAGCGCATGATTGCCGACTTCAAGTCTGGACGCCTCAGAGCGCTCACAAACGCCAATGTATTGACCACCGGCTTCGACTATCCAGACATCGACTTAATCGCCATGATCAGGCCCACAATGTCTGCTGGGCTGTATGTGCAGATGGCTGGGCGTGGTATGCGCATTAAGAGCCACACCGATCACTGTTTGGTGCTAGATTTTGCTGGCGTTGTACAGATGCACGGGCCGATCACAAATGTGCAGCCGCCAAACAAGGCCGGTAAAGGCACTGGAGAGGCGCCAGTAAAGACTTGCCCAGAGTGTGACAGTTTGATCGCGCCAGCTGTAAAAGTCTGCCCAGACTGCGGATATGAGTTCCCAGAGCCAAAAGAGAAGAAGTATCGACTGTCAGACGTCGATATAATGGGCAGTGCAGGCAATGATCTCGTAGTTGAGTCTTGGAATTGGTCAAAGCATCTATCTCGGGCAAGTGGAAAAGAAATGGTTAAGGTTAAATATTACTCGAACATTCTCAGTGATCCAGTGATATCAGAATATTTTCCATTAACGCACTTTGGCTATGCCGGAACCAAGGCCGCCATGAAACTGGCTGAAATTGCGTCAGAGTCTAAAGTTGATATCAAGAAACTTAAGACGTCATCGCTTGATGAAATTTGTTCTATCATGAATCAAGGGAAGGCACCGCATGAGATACTCTACAAGAAGGAAGGCAAATACTACCGCGTCCTCAAAAGGAACTGGTCGATCTGAACACGTTGAGCAAAGAGAATTTGTAAGTTGGTTTCGGAAAAACTACAAAGGTATAAGGATCATCGCAATACCAAACGGCGGTCAAAGAAATATCGCGACTGCGGCACGCTTAAAGGCCGAGGGAGTCATGCGCGGAGTCCCAGACCTGTACGTTCCAGCGTGGATGCTGTGGATCGAGATGAAGAAAGCTAGTGGCGGTAGAATATCACCGGAACAGAAAGACTGGCACAATTATTTACAAAGTATTAACCAAAATGTTATAGTCACGGCAGGATTTGAAGATGCAAAGTTACAAATTGAGGACTTTATTGAGGAGAAAGATGATGGCGGATAAAAATTTAACAAAGAATATGCGTAGCGCTGACAACATTAAACGACTTAGAATTAAAGTTGGACTGACACAAGAGCAGCTTGCCGACATAATTGGCGTGACCTCGAGGCAAGTTGCCAACTGGGAGGCAGGCAATTCATTGCCGAATGATGCGAATAAAATGCGCTTAGAGAAATTGTTCTACACCGGCGAGATTGAGAAAGATCTAATACAGTTAGATCCAGATCGTAATGCGCTCTTATTTTCCACCATTAACAATGTTGGGCTCATTGGCGCATTGTTGGTGGTCTTGGTTTTAATTGCCGTGTTCTTAGGGCTTCAGGCGGTGTTTAGTGGTTAGCCTAAATCTGAGGAAGTTTAATAAACGGATCAAACATATTAAGTTTGGGCCGTACTACATGGTAGCGCTAAACAAATGGGATAAAGGCGAACAACTGTTTACGTTTATTGATGGCAAAACATATCGAGACTCAGAGGCTATGACATTAGCTAAGAAATACGGCTATAATAACGTTGAGCGAGTGTATGAAACATATAACTCGCTCGGTTAGTCATTTTTGATTCTCCTCCATTTGGCCCTGCCTGTTGAGCAGGGCTTTTTTTATGTGCTATTTTCTAAATAAATTGTTTCTACTCGTATTGCTTCTGATTCACGATTTCGCCATTCATGCCAAGTTTGTGCCGGTTTTTTGCCTGCCCATTCCCATTGACAATGGTGATACAACTCATGAACTAAGACGTGATCTTTGTACATATCTGGTCTGACATAAACGACGCCAATTTCTCCTGCTAGGAAAAACGTATCATTTGATGGCGTAATTACTGCTTCTTGCGGATAACAGTTAAACAATGCTAAAAAACTAAAAACAATTTCAAGCATATGCATTTCCTTAAATGGTTATGCGCAAAGAGAGCTTAGGCTCTCTTTTTTTATGCGTAACTTCTCTTTGTTTTCTTTTTGCCTTTTGCTACTTTTTTCTTTCTGGCTTTTGCTGCCGCAGCCATTCCTTCTTTAGTGTATGGATACTTTTTCTTTCCAACCATTGGCATAACTATCTCCTTTAACGTTTAACTGCTGAACTACCTACATAGAAACTAAAAATCATTAACATGATCTGATCATACGACGAACGGAACATTGCTGCGCCTTGAATGATTTCCCATTCTGTCCATCGTTTTGTTGTATCAATTAATCCAAACAAATAAGTCCCACCAGATGACTTCTCAACTGGCACTGCAATATCGATTGGCGTAAACATTGGCGCGAGACTAATAAATGCAACCATCGCCAAAAATCCTAACACAAGTACACGTCGAGTTGCGCTCGAGAATCTGTCTTGTGTTCTTACTTTGAATTCTTTGTCGGCAATTTCTGCTCTGGCCTTCATATGCTCAACATCAAAGGCGAGCCGTTCCATCATCAGCTTTTGTTGGTCTGCTTTTGCCTTCTGGCTATTCGCGACCAAGCCCGAAAAGACGCCCACGAGATTACCGCCAATAGCGAGTATAACTTCTGTCCCAAGTCCAAGCATCTTGATTTGATCCTAAACTTAATTAAATAAAAAAAACTAACCAATAAAATCTTTGGGCTTTCTCTTAAGTGTCCAAGCCCAACATTGCAGTTATGACATACCAGACCTTTTACTCTGCCATTTTTGTGGCAGTGGTCAACTGATAATTTTCCTCGTGGAGTATCTAGGGCATTGACTTTGCATATATCGCATAGATTGCCTCTGGCGTAAGACATATCAACATATTCTTCGTATGTGATTCCATACCTGACTTTGTAGTTAGACTTTCTTCTTGAAATCCTACGCTTTTCTGGATTTTGCACGTTTTCTTTTTTTAGCTAAAGCAGCTTTGCTAGTCTTAGCTGCCTGCTTAAATTGCTTTGCGGTAGGAGCGCCTTTATCGCCGGGCTTCCTCATCTTTTCACCAGAGCCATCTGCGATCCTCTTTCTCTTATTTCTTATTCTGTCATAGAGTCCAATTTTTGCCATGACTATCCTTTCTTACTTTTGTTTCGTTTAGATATTGCCGCACTCTTTCGTTTAGCGTCAGCCTTAGATGATGCGCCCCACGCCTGTAAACTTAACAACAATCTTGTTGGCTTGCCTTTGGAGTCTCTCTCCGGCCCTTTCATGCCGCCCATGCGAGCTAAAAAAGATGCGCGTCTAGGATTATCTCCAGACTTAACTGGCGCCTTTAAATTTGCGCCTGTAGTTTTTTTAAAGTGTTTACGGCCTTTTTCGTTTAGGCCGCCTTTTGGATTTTGATACACTTTCTTAACCATCTGGCGATGCCCTTTCTAAAAGTTTAACTCTGACTTTTAAATCGTGTATATGCTCTAGCATTTCTTCTTTTAACTCTTGACGCGCAAATGCGTTGCCCGGCGATGGAACAATAACGCCTTGCGGACTAATCAACTGCATTTGGTTAGCGCGAATTAACTGAATGTCTGACGTGATCTCGCCAATGCTAGAAATGACCCACCACATAGCCGCCAGTAAAACTGGAACTAAACTTGCCAGCGCCTTTGATAAATCAAAGTTTTTCACTTGTTTTTATTTAAAAGATCAAAAACAGTTTTAATCTTTTCTTCTAAAAATTTAAGGCGCAACAAAACTTCGCTACGAAAGCTGATAAGACCTGCTGCTAATATTGCTAAGGCTGAGATGATAGGCCATAGCTCTACTAAAGTTTGCGTCACTTATCCGCCTTCCCATCAAGTTTTTCATCAATAGAATCTAACTTAACAAAAACTCGGTCTACAAACTTTTCAAACTCTTTGCGTTTAAGATAATCACCAGCAACTAAAACCTCAATTTCACCAACTCGACGCTCGGTTCGACTTTGCAACTTTTGTAAGTCTCGAATTGCCGCCCAGATAATATGCGCCAAAGCGCCTAACAATGCGCTTGCGCCACCAAGGATAAAATTGATGGTGGATTGATCCATGCTAGAACGTTCCTTCCCAGACTCTGAACTTGTTGAAGTCACCAGATAATATCTTTCTCTTTATCACTTCCTGTGCCGCCTTATGATCGTCCCACTTAACACCAGCCTCTTTCAACCATTGCGACATAATGTGCATTGGTATTCGGCCTACAAGTCTATTATCGCCTTTTTGTTGATCGAATCCAGCATCTTTTAAGTCTTTAACCTGTTTAATTGTTGGATCGTTGTCGTATACGTTCTCAATGGTAAGTGTGTCCCCACCATCATCGTGATGCACTATCTCTTTAACTTTCAAGCAAACCTCCAATAAAAAAAGGGAGAGGCGTTAGCCCCTCCCATACACCAATTAAGATGTTGTGTTATCAAATACACCGCCTGATGCTTTCTCGTTGTTAGAAACAAGAGTTAGCTCAGTAACGATTGCTCGACGTGTGCTGTCGCCTGTTTTAGCAAGCTCCATGTTCTTAGTATTTCTAAGAACAGCAACTGACCACATATCGTCTTGACAGATGAACACATCACGGCTTCGGTTATGACGCGAAGGCATGAAGTTTACAGTTCCCCACATTTTGTTATGACAAGGCTCTTTATCCTTGCCTCTTACCATTTCTGATGAGTATCGGACTATATCTTCAACCATATAGGTTGTCGCGCACTCGTGGGACTTTACCGGCTGTTCTAGCCTCCATGTCCTAGTCTCTGAACCTTCGTCACATCCCTGTGACGCTTGGCTGCTGATTGGCTTATTTTTCAACTTAGCTTTCCAGCAATTCACGCGATTATCCATAGCAACTTACGCTGCAAGGGCCCAAGGGGTTTGTTTAGGCGTAACGTAAACGTCAACTGCGTTAACAACAGCGTTTGTGCCACCGACAGATGCGCCGATAGTTGCTCGCTGATTGTTCATACCAGTAAAGGCAAGAGCCTTGTTCATCTGGAATGCTGATAGGTACACAGTATCAGGATTTCCGCCCTCCTCCCAGATTGCCTGCATGACAGTGTCAAAACGAGCTTGAGAAAACGCAATCAAAGTTGACGTCTCATCCGTTCTCGTGTCAGTGCCGTCGCCAGTTGGGTCAGCGCCCTGATTTGCACCATGAACCGTGTTGGTTTTGATCCATGCTGGCATACCTGCAAGTTCACGAGCAGTTGTTGCATTTCCCGCCACGCGACTATTTGACGCGAACAGCGCGAGCTCGATATCCCTTTTTTGCTCTTTAGCAGTCTTGAGCATTTGGTATGCAATCTCAGATGCGCGACCAGCTTTTTTAAGGCCAGAGTCTGTATCTGGGATTGATACAGCGTCAACAAAGATCTGGCTGTAGTTGCCTAGTCTTGATGTTGCTGTACGAGCATTGGCAGTGATCTCATCGCCCTCAACGTGAGCGTTAGCAGCTGCCGCACGAAGCGCATCAGTTTGCCACTCATGTAGAGCGTTAGTTGCCTTTACTTTTTTACACTTAGTGTAAAACGGTGTTTCCTCGGGGCTTATATCGTAAATTAGCGTTGATAAGTCCTCGCGAATACCGACAGCATCATAGCTGTCAAAAGTGTTACTTGGTTGTGCCATTGTATTTACCTTTTAAGTTATTCATTAACAATTAAACTAATCACATCTTCGATGCGACCAGACTTTTTGAACTTGGCTCTTTGCCGTTCCATTGCCTTGCCGCGCAGGTTTTGATTTTTCTTCGATCCCGGCTTAATAACTGGTTTCGCGCCTTTAGCTTTTTGCTCGGCCTTCGATTTGCCAGCGACTATTTGACGGTATTTGATCGCGTCATTTAAAACCGCAATTGATCGACTATCATCAATTCTATTTAATTCTTCATATGAAAATCCATAAACAGATTGCCCTATATCCACCATTTTAGATTTAAGAGTGTCGGCAACTTTTTGATCTGCAAACTCAGGTACTAACTCCACTAATTTTTTAGCTTCTAATTCCAACTTAGCTTGTCTAGCTCTTGTTTGAGCATCTTCCTGAAGTCGTAATTGTTCGTTAATCTGAGATTGCTGAATTTGGTATGCCTGAATCTTCTCTTTATATTCAGCGTCTGCCTCCAAATAACCTAATGGATTTTCATCAAAAAGTTTTTTTGTTGGCGGTTGTGGTGGCGCTATATATTGTCCAGAGCTTAATTGATTATTTAGTTCTACAAGTTTTTGCGACTCAGCTTGCAATACAGTGTATGCCTCTTCCGCTTGTTTGCGAATAGCAGCAGCTTCCTGCATTCCTTTTTGGACATACTTTTGGCCTGAATAACCTTGCTTGAGATCCTCTAAGGATACCTGCTGTTCTGCACCGTCAACTTTGACAGTGTAAAACGTTGGCGCAGGCTCTTCTGGATCGGCTGGTTCGTCTGCCTCTTCGTCATCGTCCGACATTTCAACTTCTTCTTCTTCTTCCTCGCCGTCGTTGACCTCGGCGTCATCAACGTCCTCTGATTCCGATGCTTCCATCTCTGGAGATACATCCTCAGATTCTGTAATTTCTTCTTGCTCGACCTGTTCGGATTCTTCAGGCATAGTAATTAAACCAACTGCCTGTTCGATACTTCCGTCGAATGCTGGTGCTTCTTGAGTTTCAGTCGTGTCTGACACGGTACTTATCTCCTAGTTTTTTTTATCGAAAATCTTCTCATCCGCCAAGGCGGTGTTGATGTAATTATCGATAGTTGATAATGCACGAATGATGTCGTGCGCGTTATCGCGATCCTCGGTGGTCGAGTTCGGATCTGTGAAAATGCTAACCTGTAGCATTTTTACGGCCTCAATGACTTCCTTAAATATGGGATCGTCATTAAGCCGTTTTAATCTTGATGCTTTTTCTTTAACTTTTGTCATTAAAATCTACCGCCAGAAACTGCACCGCTTGGACGCTCATCTGGATATCTTGGCTCTGATTGTGCCGCTTTAATGTTTTCAACATCAATAGCTGTATCGTACTTACCAAGAATTTCAGCGGCCTTAATAAGTAAGTCTTGATCCATTTTGTCACGCTCTCGGTCGTCTTGAGCGATGGCTTTTTGTGCATCAACTTCCATCTTAACCATGTCACTTTGAGCTTTGGCTTGTGCTTTGAGCTGCTCGGCTTGTACGAGCGCTTGACCGGGGTCGAGCGGCTTAGGCTGTCCAGCCATTTGTTGCTGCTTCATCATGAGTAATTGTTGCTCGGTCTGAGCATCCATTGGCATCAAATATCTATCGCTGTTTCTAACGCCAGCAAGCGCCATAATATCCGCCATCGTGTTGCGAATGAGCGTCATTGATACGAGTCCGTTGCCGGGGCCGTAAGTCTGCCAAATCTGCATTTGCATCTGTAACGTCTGCTGTAGGATGGCAACTTTCTCATCTTCCTTGCCAGTGCCAAGCCCAATGTTACACATCACGTCCATGCTCGAGTTCCATGATCTAGGATCAATTGGCACGAACTGGCTGTTCATGCGCATCATTTTCTCTTCGTCAGTATTCTCGATAAAGAGTTTTAGCATGAGCTTAAATAGGCGCTTCATACCGCCCTCGGCAAGATTTCGTGACATAACCTCAATCTGAGCCGCACCAGCCTGTTTTGTGATGTTTGCCGCAGTAGCGGTAGTATTCTGTAAAGCGTCTGGATCAAGGCCCATAGAGGCACGAGAAACGCCTGTCTTGGTTTCAATGGCGTCATCCATATACTGAATGGCTGCGAGCGTCTGAGCGGCTACAAACGGCACTGAGATAGGCACAATCGCCTGTGGATTCTTCATCCTAATAATGCCGCCAATTTCGTTGTTTAGCACGTCGTCAACGTTGACCTGATTGTCCACAATGCCCATGCGAGGATTGTTTGTCAGCGCAACGTTGTCTAGGACGCCTCTAAGCATCGCTGTAGCGGCATCTTGATCATCATTGATAAGATCAGATATAGAACGCCCAAAGAATGCGTGTGGCTCAGGATCGACCTCAAACACGGCAAACGGGACTTCACTGTATGGCTCGTAATCTAGGAGCTGGTAGTCATTGCCGCCAAGCATAAACTTGTATAGCTGTGCGACGCCAGTTCCCTCGATGTCCATCTTCATGTACGCCTCGGTCACCGCGACCAGCTTCATTGATAAATCTTCGGTCGACTCTTCCTCTTCCTGCTGATATCCGCGACGCTCAAAGTCCTCTATCTCAGAGTATGTGTCGCTAGATCCGATGCCGGTAAGATTAGATACTTTTTCAAAATCAAATCCCATGTTAACGAGATCAGATACACGCATCTCGGTACGGTGCGCCACAACGTAAAAGTCATCAATAGACTTGGCGTTGCGATCCACCATAAATTCCTCTGGCGGAACAGATTTTACTTGTAGCATCCCTTTGTCAGTTTTTCGACTAATCGTGACACTATGCTCAGGAACTTCGACTTCCATTCCCATTTGATCAATGGAGATAG
>Ga0213868_10003264_pt1 | contig 15176 bp, 4 predicted proteins | sample PICome_9_FD_160087 | JGI IMG/M metagenome (GOLD analysis project Ga0213868, IMG submission 160087) | Coastal seawater microbial communities near Pivers Island, North Carolina, United States - PICO127 | ecosystem: Environmental > Aquatic > Marine > Coastal | place: USA: North Carolina | collected...
TACAATATGTACTTACAGTAGTATGTTTTAGCGATATTGGCGATATTCTATTTTGAAACCTGGGGCAAGGATAGTACAAGAGGGGGAACCGTGGGAGCACTTGCACCCCCCGCGACTGAAACATCTTGTAACGTTCCTCACGACCCAACAAGACAACACAACTACTAAGTAGTAAGAAGGAATTGAACTGGTTTGGCACCACCCACCCCAAATAAACGAATTACTTACTTAGATTTCATATTGAACATTTTGATTATGAATCCATTTGGTGACGACAGTGACGAAGATTCTGATGAATTTACAAATCCATTTGCAAGTCGAAGCAGCCTCCGTTCAAAACCACAACAAGCCGACGAGGACAAACGAACCCAAACGACGAAACCAAGAACAGTATCTCCACCTGCCACCACATCCAATACTAATCATAAACCCACAGTGACAAATCCATTCGATGATGATAGTGAAGATGAGGAGAAGGATACACAAAAGAACAACCTTCCGCAACATGGCATCCCAGTTCCCCTTGTTTCAAGTACTAACATGGCACCAAATCCATCCCCCCTTCGACTCAAGACCAAACCCAATGCTCCTGCAGCTACAGCTGCTACAGTACGAGCACCCATTGATCCATTCGATTCTTCTTCTTTACTGCCATCAAGCAATCCAAGGAAGGAAAAAACTTCCACCAATCCATTTGATTTTGAACCTGACTTTGATTCACAACTTTTTCCAGATGGCCCAAAGGATGCAAATCAAAAGAAATCTGTAAATCCTTCTCATGCAAGACATCCGTCCGCTTCCATACCGTCTGTGGCCACAACTGCTGTTAAGACTCTTTTTCGTAGAGCTACCAATAATAGTACTGTCAATATCACTACCAATAGCAATGTCACGACAATGACGAGTAGTAGTAGTACTACTACTTTTACAAACACTACTACTACCACCAAACATTCCGAAACAATACCCATTGCATCACAAATGGACAAGCATGACGAAACCATGGATTTCCAATCACAAACACATAAAAAACATATTAGAGCCAATACCATATCCTTTCAAAATGAAACTCAAAATAATACTCATACGAAAAAAACAAGCAAACATGGTTTCTTACGGAGTAAAAGTGATGTCACCAATACTACAACAAATGCTAGTACATCTAACAATCATAAATGGTTTGGAAAACATACAGAATCACCCAAACGAAACAAAAATATATTTGTACAATGTTGGCCATACGATGATTATCATAAAGAACAAGAACGATATTATCAATCCATTCAAGAAGAAGAAAAGAATGAATCGTCATCCCAACCTTCCTTTCCTTCCCTACGTAGCAAATCCAAAGAGGAGGCTGCTGCTGTCGCGAAGAAAAAGAAAATTACATTGTTGGAACGTCCTCCAGAATTACCTAATATCAAAGAAGCTGTACAAAATTTAAGTTTACATGATTTTGAAAAGAAGGCACAAGAAAGAGCTATATCGATTGTAAGTACTTGGTTGTTTGATGGTGGATTGGTGGATGAATTGCTTGTCAGTGGAGTGAGTCATAATACCACTAGTGGAAGTAATACCAAGGGTTCTTATAATAATACTTCTGCATTATCGGTGTCATCTATTCGGTCCAGTGAAGGTGTTGAAGTTGGAACATTTGGATTTCCTATTGAAGGTGGACTTAAAATGGATAAAGAAATTGAAAAAATGAAAGCAAATCGATCTAGAGAGTTAACCATGATCAACGCACGGTTGAACGATGGTGTTGCAGCAAGTGGAACAGAAGTTCAAGAATTAGTCAATGCCGTCACTGAAGCGAAAGAGGATTTAGGACGTCTGAAGGAACTTGCTACATATATATCGAGTGGTTATAAGAAGGACTTGAATATGCGGAAAGGTCCAAAGGATACCTTAATTTTGTCAGACTATCCGAGATTGAAACGTGCTATTAACGCAAGAAGAAATATTTTCCGAGTCTTTCGTGAACTTGAATTCTTCTCGCAAATTCCTGTTACGTGTGATCGACTCCGTGATGAACTCCATTCAGGAGAATGGTCTGAGAATGAATGGAATACAATCCGTGATGTTTGCATGGAACATGTCGAGCTTGAAATTCTTTTGGTGGAAGCAGAGTCTGGTATGAAAGCTTGGTTAGATGACGACGAAGAGGGCGATGAAGAATCGTCTATGCCATCGTTGAGATCAACCATGAGTCTCAAACGGTCTTGGAAAGGAAGACAGAATGCCCTCCTTGCTGGTAGCCATCAAGTAGTGGACGACTTTTTGGAGCAACATGTCAAAAACGTTTGGGAGCTGGGAGATGAAATTCGTATGAGAATTCTTTCAGGTATCGGCTCAGCGTTTGATCTTGCTCTTCAGAATCCAGCAGGTATGGTCGCTCTAGTTGAAGCTGTTGAGGTATACGAACGTGCTGCCGAGCAATACAACGCATCTCAATATAACAAAAAGAAGAATGGTTCTGAAAACCGCCTTCACTTCACAAATATGAGGTCTGCTGCCTTGGCTCAACTGTATGAAGATTTTGAAATCCGAGGGCTTGAACTGTTCCGGGCTATTCATATGCAGGCTGCAGACATGGCTGAAGAAGCTGATGCTGTTAATTCTCAATTCACTGCCGTTCTTCGTGCTGCAACAGAGCTAGTAGCTGAAATTGATGTTGTCAAAAACCAAATGGCCCCATGTATAGCTCCACATTGGCATGTTGAAATGCTGTGGAGCTCATGTGTTGCTCATGTATGCTCTAATCAAATTATTCAACAGATCGGAGGTCCCGATGGTCAAAATCTTCCCGACTTAAGTGTTACACAACTTTTAGATCTCGTTGCATGGGTTGAATTTTTTCGTCAAACTATTGAAGAAGCATTCCCACAAATTGGTTCCATGCATGCCAAAAAGACTTATTTTGAAGAAAGACCAGATTTATTTAGTGGCACTGAAAGATCGGTTAACATGGATAATGCAACAGATAGTCTTGCATGGGTTAACAATATGTTATGGGAAGTTCATAGACTAGCTCAAGAAGAGTTTTTACTTAGAACTCGGGCCCAAACTGACGAGCTGATTTCCAAAGTTTATAAACGCCAGCATGAAACTACTCAGACCAGCGAAGGCCGACTATTCACTTCACTTTGTGAAGATGTCTTTCAATTAATTGGGGTACAGTTACGAACAATTCGCGAACGCCTCACGTCTAAATCAGACGCTCTTGTTATGACCGTTTGTCTAGTTTTTTCGCAACTACGTTCAAAACAACTCACCTCAAGAGATATATTCTTGCAAAGTTTGGAAAGTTGCTGTGCCGCAGCAAATGATTTCCAACGAATGAGTGAACAAGTAGAAGATGTTGTCCAAGATCTTATTGAAAACAGCGATCTAGCAGAAGGATCTGTAAAGTTAATTGAAGAAAATTGTGGAGCATTGGTTTCAATATACAGTGGCGATGCTGTTTATGCAGCACAAAAAATTCACTATTACGTTTTTGAGCCTCTATGGGATAGCATTTCACATGACATGTTTAGTCATGCATGGGAGCATGAATATACTCACAATGAATTAGCCTTGAAAATTACTCACACTCTGGATGATTTCATGAGAGATTTAGAAAATTTCTTAGATGAGTTCATGCTCAAAAAGACCGTCGATGCATTGGTAGCTTCGACAGTCGTATTCTACATCAAATGTCTGCTTTTGACATCTGAAAGGCACGCAAGTAACAAAGTACAATACTTTAACGACAACGCAGTCGCGATAGAGCGCATGGATAGAGATATCAAGATATTGCGACAGTATTTTGATGGTCTTGCAGAAGGCATGCCTGCGCTCAGTAAAGTTGTTGAAAAGGAATTCTCCGTCGTGACGACCATACAAGAAATTATAAGAATAGCTGCAGGTCAATCCGACAGCAATGCTGAAGATTTTATTGTTCCTCTTCATAAGCGATTGAAGGACATAAATATTACAAAACATGTCGTCGGAGATCTTTGGCACTTAGTTCAACCTTCAGAAGAAAGGTCTATATGGGAGCTTATAGAATCACTGGAAACTACATTAATTGCGGTATGCCCTCCAGAACCTGCACATGTAGCTAGAGATCGTATGAATGTTCCAGGGTTACGTCTCGATGAAACACTAGCGAAGCTTTATATCGAAAGTAAAAGGAAGCGACCCGTCGTTGCAGGTGTGATTGAAAAGATGGCAACAACTATGAAAAAGAATTGGGTAGAACAATAAATAAATACTTATTATATTCATTTGCCAAAGAAAAATTAATCGCCACCGATTTTCAAGCGCAGTTTAGTCACCGAAACAGAAGATCCACCATCCGCACCTTTTGCTCGTCGCTGCTGAGCAGTGGACGATACCCAAGATCCAAGTTTCCATGCTTCATCTTTCTGAACGATTTCGAGAGGATAGTTGACACCTTGAGCATTGAGAGACGAGTCTTTCGTTGCAACAACTTCTTGTCTTCTAGCTTCTGCCATTTCTCCTCGCCATACTTGACGATCCTTCTCTTCGGCAAGAATTGCTCGTAAATCTTCGCAATACTTATCCTCCAGAGCAGCTGCTGCTTTCTCTGCATCATTAATGCTCATGACCTCGTCAATTCCTAGATTCCTAAATCGCGCTGAGTTTTGTAACTCTCTCCATGATTCCACCCGCATTATAGCAAAGCAACCTTTAGGCCAGAGCCATTGTAGAAGCGCTAGTAATATTCCTCGGAGCTGCGCATCGTGAGCACAAATACCATCCACGACGGTAGTACTTGGGTTTTGACCGTGAATACAGACAATTTCAGTTCCTCCCAATTCACCATTTACTAGTCGCCACATAGAACTTGCAAATTTGGCTACACGAACTATAACATCCTCATTTCCCTCCACCTTCTGACCTGCTGTTCGTAAAAGTCGAAATCCTGAGCGAGCGCCATCATTCACAGCATCTGCTGCGGGTGTGTTGTATTCTCCAACAGTAGTATGAATGGATGATCCGTTTTCGCTTCCGTACGTTGCACCTAAAGGACCATCGTATTGCCGGATTCCAGCAATAATGAAATCATTGCAGCTGGCAACGTTTGCAACCCTTTGAGTTGAGCAAATTTTCCCTGTACATGCATCAAACATAAGCATTGCTAGAGTCTGTCGCAATCCGGGCGAGCAGCTTGAATCGAGCATTCTATCCATAACGAATTCTAATCCAGTCAGAAGTCCTACCGGTTGGGTAATACTTTTTGACCTGTCTGCGGCACAGCATAAACATAAGATGGCTTGGGCTGCGGCTGCCCTTGTAGCATCTGGTCGATGAGGCTTCGAGTCGAAAATATTGATATAGTAGTGTGTATTGGATGCATCGTGGATGATATATTCAATACTATCGCTAGTCTTTGGCGCTTTGGAATTGTCCAGATCAACCGATGCATCAGTAGTGCTCTGACGGAGTAAAGCTAGCATAGAAAGAGCGGTAATTGCACATGGTGCCACGCATGATGGTGCCCCTGTAAAGGTTAGTGATTTCAACTCCGTCTCGATCTGAATGTCTTCTCTATACAGATCCCATTCCAACCAACGATAACATACGTGCAAAAGTGGAATACATGGATGCGGTGCTCTTGATTGTACTTGCTTACCAGTAGAGTCGTCAATGAGGGAAGGTGAAGCATTTATGTAACATAGAGACAAAAGAGCGCTTGCAATTAATTTTGAACTTGAAAAGGGGGTTTCCTGAAGATTGTCACACCATTTTGACTCTAAATCGTAATTTGTTGAATCGTTCTTTTCGTGAACTTTGCGCCTTTTCTTTTTATGAATCAGTTGTTCTTCTTCTAGAGACTCAAGAACGGCAGAAGAAGAGTCGTTTGCTCCTTCCAAAAGTTTTTTGAGAACCTGCAATACTAAAGGGGGTGATAAACCATCTTTTGCTCGTATACATGCGATAGCGGTTACAACCGCGGATCTGACTCTGTACTCCTCGTTTTCTTCTCTTTCAACTGACGTTGCACTTTCTATTGCATTCTTTCTGTCTTCATTATCGTCAAACCTATCCAAGTACGTGTAGATATTTTTTTCGCTTGGTTCGTTGGTCATTGAATTTGAAGCATCTTTTGATGAATTTTCTGATTTTAGGCATAGTCGTGAATACTTACAAGGGACTATCTTGCCTTCTTTGAAGAATCTTTCATTTAAATACTGAATAAGAAGCTCTAGACCAAGCCAGCCGGTCGCATCTTTCGTATCAGGAGCTTTGTTATTTTGCCATTGTGCAATTGCCAAGGCTGACTGAGCACGTACGGCTGGGTTGTGAGGTAAGTCTGCATATAAAGCTACAGATCCCCTTAGACAATCACCTAACAGGCGCACAGGCAGCTCGGACACGTCTACATCGTGGACAGATTTTACTTTGCTTGCAGCCTGAACTCTTAGAGGTCTTTCCGAAAGCGCACGTATTGCTTCGATCTGGCTAAATGCATCTCCATCGTGAAAGAGTTGTTCACCAAGACAGGCATCTTGTTGAAATAAAGCTACGCGGCCATCGAATAAACCTTGTGGATCGATGCGTACCCAAAGAAGGGGGGTGCAATTAGTTAAACGAGCTAGTTCTAAAGCTTGAAAACCACCTTTATGGAGCTGATTTGCATCAAAAGCAGAATTCGTTGAATAAATTGCAATTCCAAGAAGTGAATTCTTGTTCGATGATGTATGGTGCTGCTGCTTGTTGTGAACTTGCGTAGGGGCATTTTTACCAGTTGCTGTCGTAGCCTCAGCTGTTCCACTTGCCGCTGCTTGAGCCTTCGCTGTTGTCACGGGTTCGCCATGCAAGAAAATTGGCCCCCAATCGCTTCGACTCCCATCAGATTCAATATGTTTGATGAACTCTCGGACAGTGCCTCCTTTTTCAATAATTCTCACCGTCACGGGACCGCCAAATGAAATGCCACCGCTTGGAATCACTGGTTCCGCTAGTATATGAACTTGCAAGAGAGTCGATTTCGTAGTGGAGCTTTCACTGGCCATAACGGGTTCGATGTGAGTACCTACCCTTAGATAAAGTCCAGATGATCCTCGTACGAATGAGTTTGGAAATCCTTCTGGGGTGGAGGGAACTTTACCATATGATTCTTTCGACACGTCCACCAATGTTCCACGTAAATAAGGCTCCCTAATAGCACCAGACAGAACTTTGAGAGAACGTATGAATGACCCGTGAGTTATTCCTCCCTTCTTAATCAACTCATCGATACAGATAACAAAAATGGGTTTTTGAATTTGATCTGAGGATAGCATTTCCTTCGATTTACTCTCAAGTCCTTTTCGTTTCTTCTCCTTCGGCATTTCAACTTCTTTTGCGCCACTATCTTCCAAAAGACTAGCAATGAACGCAGCACGAATGACACGCACAAAGTTTGCAGGTCCACATCTTCCTTCAATTATCTTTTGTAGTGCCCTTACTTTCAAATCACGGTAAACTCTGCCACCTACTGGATGCATCAGCTCAACAGCCCCACAACCAACTCGACTTGAAGATGTACTATTACTTGAAAAGAAGGTAGCGCTTAGTAAAGATCCAAGCCATCCAACGGATGGCAGAGATTTATCTTGACGCTCAATCCCTTCCAAAAAATCTTTACCAAGAAGTTGACGTATAGAAAATTCATCTAACGAGGACGTGTGGCTCTCTGTACCATTATTTGCATTTCTCCACAGAAAGTCTTTTCCCTTTTCTTCCATTGGTAGACCCCCAATAGATCCAATACCGTGAATGTCGTCATCTTCTTCCATATTTGTCACAGGGAAAAAGGCCAAATTTTTGGAGTTCAATCCACTTTGCAATGAAAACCGTTTCGAATGATAGAAACTGTGTTTGCTACCTCCCTCTCCATATGCTCCATGGGATCTTTCATACAAACTCATCATAAATTGTTCAAACAATGTGAGAATGTAAGAGTGTCCAACATCATCTTGTCCACCCAAAGGAACTGCTGCAGTGATCCAACCTCGAACTGTACAACGCGCTTGTAAAAGTTGCACAGTTCTACCACCAGAATAATATGGAAATCGTGTCCCAGGTACAGGGAGTAAGTTCGAATCCATAATACTACCTCCCAGAAAAGGATTACATGATATTTCAGGACAGGCATGAAGAGTTCCACATGAAACACCGCCGTCTACAGCTCTGGGTATCCAAATTTGTGTGTAGGAACTGGTTCTATACGCTGGTAAGGATAAGATGTCTCTCATAAGGGATAAGGCACGATTTGGTACCCCTGCTGTTGAGCCGATGATGGACATGAGAAGCTTACGCTTTTCTTCAGATTGTATTTGTTCTTTTGGTTTGTTACGGCTCGTAAAAATTGATTCTTCCAACCCAATGATTGCGGCGTTTGCATGAATCAATGGTCTCTCACTCTTAGGAGCAAAGTAAAGTTGTCGGATACCCTCCCCTTTCTTTTCTGCAGCTTCACTGATGGTGGGGTAGTCATCTTTTTCGTCATTTGTTCGTTCGTCATCATTATCTTCTTCATCATTATCTTCGTCGTCATCATCGTCTTCTGCCCTGCTGTAATATTCAGGATCATAAAAAATATCGAATGGACCAATGGCAAAACCAAGAGATCTTGAAGGTACAGGATTCCAAATACTCGAAGACCATATAGATGTAGCTAGACGCAAAGACGGTCTCCATGCCATGGAATCCATGACAGATTCTGGTGGAATCACATGAATTTGCTTCTCTCTTTCTGGCATTCCGTTATAATCACGATGCTTATTCCAGGGAGAATCCGGATGAAACGACGATGCAATAAATTCCACAGAAGATTTACCTAACACTTGTTCCATGGTGTCCTGCATTCCATTGCTAATGATGGATGGAACACCAACCATGTGCGATTCCGTATCCCTATCCGTATCCATATCCACGTCCATTCCATTGGAATCATGTTTGTAATTTGGAATGTCATGTAGAAGCGTTCGATTCACACCAAAGTGCTCTCCACATCCTGCGACCCATAATCCCTCGGAAGATTCCGCTGTAACTTGAATGGTAAGTTCATGTGTACACCTATGTTTGGAAGAAGCTGAATCAATGGTGGGTATCCAAGTCCTAGCACCTTCATGATCACCAATCGTTCCACTTGTAGTATAAACATGAGGTGTCTTTGTACATCCATTCGATGTATGGAAATGAATTCCACCTAAATGAACATTATCCTTCATACCAATCATTTCATATTCAAGAACCAGTTTCAATCCCATGGTAGCATTCAATCCTTTTCGTTTATTTGCATCTTCATTTCCAATAATTTTATCCACCAAGTATGTACTTGACAATTTTTCAGAAATCAATTCAATACGTTTCATTCTTCGATTCATATCTCGTTCATGACATTCCTTTTGAACTTGTTGTTGTATAGTAGAAGTAGTAGCAGTAGTAGTAGTCTCTGTTGTGGATGATGTTGTATATGACTCCATTAAATCATTTTTCCAAACATCTTTCACAACATGAGATTCCTTCGAATGAACTTCGGTAGGAACTATGAATTCAATCCGTAATTCACCAAAGTTGGAAGCAATAGATGCACAACGTAATGCATCCATCATACCATCACTATTTCTTGTATATTGTGTATCTGCTTCATATGTTTTATTACTATTGTTGGTAGTTGTTGTATATTCTTTGTCTGATGCAGTTGTATTGAAATCTTGTTGATTGGAAACAAAGGTTTGTGGCGGTCGAATCAATATTTTTTGCAAAGGATCGAAATGGGAGGATACGACTGTCGTCACTGGTTGTAAGGATACCAAGGATGCATGCACATTTGGAGTAGTATTCGTAACAGTAGTAGTATTAGCAGTATCAGTGGTAGTACTATGGGTAGATGCAAGGTATACCATGGCAGAAGTAACCTTCATACCATGTCCACCTCTGAGATGCAATGCCATATCACGTTTGTGACTTGGAGTACTAACTGTATCCTCCAATGACAAAGGTTTCAACGAATCAAGTTTGGGCGTATGTGAAATGTACATGGTGGTCGTTCCCTTCATATTCCATGATTGTGTGTATGAATTATAAGTAAAGTGAATCGATGAGGATTGATGATGAGTATGAATTTGATTGACTGCTGCAAAGGTTGCTTTAGGATCGAACTCTTCTTCCAAATGGTAGTGCTCATGCTGTTGCTGGTGCGTTGTACTAGTAGTAGTAGTATCTTCTTGATGAAGAGAAGGATCCGCAGTAGCAGTAGTAGTAGCATCAATAGTAACATCCTCTTTGGAATCGTTTCGATTGGAATTCAATTCATTTTGAGTGACTTCATTGGGATTCTTTCCTTCGTTCCCTTGCTGTGGTGAGAGGACTGCCATTGGATCCATTGCCTTTTTCGATGCTCCAACTCGAATCTGAAGTTTAGGCTTTTCCACTGCAGGAACTGCGTTATTGTCATTCTTATTATTAGGATTAGCATCGTTACTATTAGTATTGTCGCTCATGATGGATGGAATGATGAAGCTACTTCTTTTTATGAGTTTGCAAGTTACTTACTTACTTAGCTAAGTAAGTAAGTACTTACTTAGTTACTTTGTGCAGTACTGACTTTCTTGCATTTCGGCTATTTTCTCTCTCAACTCTCAAGTCATGAATCAATCGACACTGATGAAAACTGAAAAAACAGAACAATGAACATAAAATGGGATTGGACAAGTATGTTCTTTCTTGACTCGAATGCAGACCATTTTAGGAAAATCAACTTTCCAAGCTTTTGCTCAGGAAAAAGTGTCGAAATCTTTTTGGATCGGTGATGATGTTGCATGAGAAGATAAGACACGTGTAAGTATTATAAATCATAACGATACTACTACTACTCTAAAGAGGTTGACCCCCGTACTTGACGTATTTTAAATAAATGGCACATTTCACAATGAATTACGTATATTGACTGACAACAAAAAACGGATATAGTCCTCGTGGTGGAACAACTCCCTGCGATTAGAAACAAGCAGACGTGCAGCAGGTGCAAGTTACAGAGCAATCTGTCATCAAAACCTCAAGAACGCCAGAGGTAGTAAGGTCGCATACTTCAGAAGGCAAGGTTCCAGTGGTGGCAGTATTTTGGGCTATGTGTACAGCGGTAATATAGAGTTTTTATGTCAGAGATAGTTAATCAAATCAGTACCTATGAATATCGTGTCAAAACGTCTTTCTACTCACTTAGGTAAAGCTCTTCTAACATGGAAAGATTTCCGAGAGTTGAAGGGATCGTTCCTGAGAGGTAATTATTGTCTGTAATCGTTTTTAAAATGTTGTACAAATGTCAGACATGAAGTGAGTTTCATTGTCATAATGGATGTAAAGATAGGCATGTTGACAGAAAAACGAATCCATTACTACTGTGCAGACAGTGGTCGCAGTACTTACCCAAATCAATACGTGTTAAAGTGGTTGCATTTCCGAGAGTCACAGGAATCTCTCCAGTAAAATTGTTAGAATCTATTGTTCGATGTGCAATTATGAGATCGACACCGTTGAAAGTGAGACATGCTGTGAGTTTTGGTCATCGGCTTGAAAACATCAAATGAAATCACACAATTTGTCATCGACCAGGATACAACGAGCCCAAAAGAAAATACAGATGTACAAAACTTACGCAAAAGAAGAACTTGCAAACTCGTCATCTCCCCGAAATTCGAGAGAATTGGCCCCGAGAAGTTGTTATCATCTAAATGAATTCAATGTAAGATACACGAGTGTCAGGATGTACGAGTAATGTCATTTTTTTCATGCCATCAATGTCAACATAGCATTAACATGTTACATTTCATAAACACTTCTATTTTTTCGTTACTTACCCAGTGACAATTTAGTCAATGCTTTCAAATAACCTAGACTGGAAGGAATAGTTCCACTTAGGTCATTGACACCTGCAGCAAATGAGCACGTACAAGATTTTATGAGTTTCAATCATGGATGGATGATGGTTATGTCATTCATTCAAGCCTAACAATTACTTACCCAAATCAATAACAATCACATTTGACAAACATCCAATCAAGGGCGACATTGTTCCAGATAGTTCTTTTGAGTCTGTTTGCGCAAAAATAATAATTGAGTGAGTTCCAACCATATGACGTCGAACTAAAACATAACAAATTCCACATGTGGAAATACAGTCCTGACAATTGATAGTACTACGTACCTAACTTAAGCTTTGTCACAAGACCACCAACGCAAGTGATGCCACTCCAACTGGATGTGCTTCCATTGCATACGCTTCCACCAGCAACCCAATTAGCCATAACATTATTTGGATCACTCGTGATTCCAGCTTTAAAGGCTAGAAGAGCGTCTTCCTGAGATTTGTTCGTACAGAGGGTATCACCAGTACCTTCGTTCGGTTTCGATGATTTACTCTTCTTCTTCTTCTTTTTCTTCTTAAGGTCCCTTAGACTCATATTCTTAGCAAGGTACTCAGACAACTTTCCATCGTTTTGCCTTTTGTCTTCAACTACTAGGTATGTAAAAAGGTAGGGTTTGAGTGAAGATACGTTATGGAATGGAACAAGAAAAGTTGTACGAAGTAAGTAAGTACTAAGTACTAGGAACGAGGATTCAACCTTGCTTTGACTCCAATGAATAAGTACTTACTAGAACAATGAACGGCTACAGTTAGGGTAGCAAGAATGAGGAGAATTCCATTGGTCGAGATCATGATGCACAGGATAATGTATCTACTTAGATTCGCTAGGAACAAAAATATGTGATACTGTGTCGACAATTTTGGCTTTTTTACACACATGTTTGCGAATAGGGTCATTTAGCTAAATCCATTCGTGCGAAAAAATCGCGCATCATTCTCATGTTTTGGTAGACGAAAGAAAAGTGAACCTGTGTTGAGTGTTGGAATAGGGTCATTTAGCTACATCCATTCGTGCGAACATAGAGTCATTTAGCTACATCCATTCGTGCGAACATAGAGTCATTTAGCTACATCCATTCGTGCGAAAAAATGTTGGGAATGATGAAGCTACTTCTACTCGGTACGAGAGGACAACACCACCAAACTGGTGCAGTACTGACTTTCTTGCATTTCGGCTAAATTCTCTTTCGACTAAAAACAGAACTACGAGTAGATCGTAGATCCTACACAACACAAAACAAAGAATATTGACACACGAGTAGACACTAACGGTCCGAATTCATCAAGTTGCATCACACCAACCACATCTTAATAAAACAATCTCTCATACTTTATACTAAAACTAGATACTTTGAATCAACACATGACCAACAAAAACTACAATCAAGAAACAGAGATTGTTCAATATTTATTTGGATCACAAGAAGCAGTGGGAACATTAGTCTCATCCTTTGCAAGTAGTTACAATCGACAACAAGGAAGATTCTACATCTGTTCCAAGGTCTTATGTTTCTATTCCAATACATTAGGTTTTGAAAAAAAGTTATGCATACAAATACCAGATTTGATTTCTGCTAATATACGAAGGAATACATCCATTATCATTCAATGTCAGTCAGAACAGAATTCTATTGTGGAAGATTATGTGTTTCGAAGTTTTAAGGATAGATTTGTGGTTTTGGAATGTATTTGTAAAGTGTATTACGAATTTACAGGTGAACATTTATCACAGGAGTACCATAATACAGAAGTACATGCTTTAGTTGTACATGAAGGACAGGATGCAAATGTGCCATTGGAAAAGATGACGATGATGAAGATGATACCTAAAGAATCCATTCTCCATTCGGAAGACGATGGCGATGACGATGCCGATCACGACGACAAAGAAGAATCAGAAACGACAACGACGTATCCTTCCATACATCACCATACTCCTACTACCACCACAGGCATCACGAAAGAGAATACCTCAGACATACCCACAAAACTTCATCTGGATCAAGTTGCCCTATTACCAATACAATTCCATATTTCTCTAAAGGAATACCATCAAAGATTTTTAGCAGATGATGCTCCAAAATCCATGACATGGTTTCAATCCCATTGCATCGGTGATGACATTCAGAAAAGTACCAAATGGGAACAAATCCATGACACGAATTATACTCGTATGATACATTCCATTCACAAACGAAATCAAAAATTTGGTCCGTCCAAAGTTCTCATTCAAAGGAATCATACTCTTAAATGGTACAATCCGAATTGTATCATACTTGATACTACCATGACACTGGAAGGAGTGCCTTACAGTGATTGTTTTGTCATCGAAGATGAATGGGTCATTACTTCCATCCATGAATCCTGTGTGGAATTAGTGGTGCGATACAGAGTGCATTTTGTCAAAAAGACCATTATGAAAAACATCATTATGAAACAAACGAGAGAAGAAATAACGAAATGGTTCCATGCGTACCTTGATATGTTGCAAAATGATCTTGGAGAAAGAAGTGAGGTGAAAACGATGGAAGATGAAAAGAAGATTGTTCGGTCCTCATCGAATGGAATATTATGGAATTGGTCTATAGTTTTTGGTTTGATCATTGGTTTGATCCTTGTGCTAGTGTTTGGATGTCTCATATATGAAATTCAATCTTTACAAACTGAAATCAGACAGTTGAGTCAATCCCAAAGAGACACATTGATAGCATTGCAAGTCGTAAAGGAGCATCTACATCAAAGTATTTTAAAAGAATTGGATTCATCTTCCAATCGAATTCTTTGCGATGTACATAATGATATGTATCCTACTGATGGCACCTTTCCATGGTTGCATCCACGACAAGAAAAAAACGTGATAACGACTAAAGTTGCAGGTGCTATTTCGTAAAACGATTTGAAAATGTAGGATATTGAAGAGAAGCGAAAACAAGATAGTAGTAGTTGATGAAACCAATGTTATGTATTAGACGTGACACATTCTGCTCTTAAGCAGTTATACGGGTACTATTGCAACTCAAACCCGGCGATATACAAACATGTTGTGACGAAATGAAGTCACAATCACTAGCTTACTGATGACGACGAGAGTCAGAAAGAGAGTTGGAATCCACACCATCGGCAGAGTCGGAGTCCACACCATCGGCAGAGTCGGAATCCACACCATCGGCAGAGTCGGAATCCACACCATCCACAGAGTCCGACAAACTGGAGGGGTCAGAGCTATGACGGCTGCGACGACGGCGGCGGC
>Ga0213868_10003269_pt1 | contig 15160 bp, 8 predicted proteins | sample PICome_9_FD_160087 | JGI IMG/M metagenome (GOLD analysis project Ga0213868, IMG submission 160087) | Coastal seawater microbial communities near Pivers Island, North Carolina, United States - PICO127 | ecosystem: Environmental > Aquatic > Marine > Coastal | place: USA: North Carolina | collected...
TTACTGCACACACAGATGACGATTGCATCCAGCAGCAATATCTGAATATCGTTCTCTATAATAAGAATAAGTATTGCAGATGTAACTACAATCGACTGACATGTGCATATGACGCTATTCCTGTCGGAAACACTCGATTAGAGATAATATATGAAAATAAGAATATTGGTCCAGCATAGAACTTCCAAGATTACGAGACATTACTGCACACACACACACAGATGACAATTGCACCCAGCAGCAATATCTGAATATCATTCTATAATAAGAATAAGTGTTGCAGATGTAACTGTAATCGACTGACATATGCATATGACGCTATTCCTGTCGGAAACACTCGATACGACATAATATGAAAATAAGAATATTGGTCCAGCATAGAACTTTCGACACGCACCAATGCACAACGCAACGAACACCAAAAACCAATCATTTTTCTCTCTTTTTCTTTGTTCTCCTTGTATTGTTACATACCGACAAAATAGATAATTGGAACGCATTTTTCTGTGGAATGACATGATATTCTTTCAACAGATCATCGGAATAGCCATGATCAATTTCTGCATGTATTCAGGTCTATCGCTGTCCACACAGTCTCACACAACGAATAAGCTGCGTTTGACTTCTCACTTATCAGCTAAATCTTCATATTGGAAGCGATTGGGCGAACCAAAGACAGTTATTGCACCAATGGTTGCACAGAGCGATCTCGCCTTTCGACGTCTGGTGAGAAATCACGGGACTGACTTGGCGTTTACACAAATGATTCATGCTCACAACTTTGTCAGTTCAAAAGCATTTCAAGATTCTTACCTGGATGTCTACAAGGATAAAGAAAGCATTGTTATGACACCCAGCGGAATCAATGCTTTAGATGATCTTGATTGGGATGATTGGAAACGTAATGGATTGTCGGATCGTGATCTTGGTCAGAAGTTTTTGGAACAGCAGGGCGGTGAACTAAATCGTTGGAGTTCCTATTACGAGTCAGGACCATTGGTAGTTCAAATCGCAGGTCATGATCCTCATACACTGTCAAACGCAGCCAAAATAATATTGGAGAGAACAAATAGCAGTACCAATAAAAATAATTACGAAGGTCCTGTCTCTGGAATAGATGTCAATTGTGGTTGTCCTCAAGGGATCGCTCGTAAAGGCAGATACGGAGCCTTTTTAATGGAAGAAAGCTTGGACACTGTTTGCAATATTATTTCAAGACTACGCCAAGACCTACCTACTAATGTAGGTGTAAGTTGCAAAATAAGAATACCCAACGAAGTTGGAACACCAGGCGGAAATGCAATTTTAAAAAGTCGTATCGAAAGGCTGATTGATGCTGGCTGTGAACTCATCACAGTACACGGTCGAACTCTCAAAGAGAATAAAACAGCAGTGCGTGAGTGCAACTGGGATGCAATCGCGCAGGTTGTAGATATTGCAAAAACTTATTCTGGATATGATTATCCTATCATTGCAAATGGAGGGATTGAGTTCTCTTCCGATGTATCTAAATGTGAGTGCTATATTCCATTTTATCAAATTATGGGTTTGCATCTAACAACGTAGTATGATACTAAAAAATTCTTTTTGAACCCGCTTTGAAAACTAACTTACAGGTCTTGAATACACCGGAGCAAAGGCAGTCATGTCAAGCGAGTCTCTATTGGAAAATCCCGCGCTTTTCAAAGGTAATTTAGATGACGGAGTACATTTGTCTCCCGAGGACATTTTCAAGCGCCAAATACGATTATGTCATGAATATCTTGACTTGTGTGTTTTATACCCCCCTCTTCCAGGCTCTCTTGGTAAGGTCGGTGGCGCTTTCAACTGTATTCGGGCACATTTATTCAAGATGTTATACCGTTACTTCGAAGAACAACATGATCTCCGATCTGATTTAGGAAGCGTAAAGAAAATAACATCCATACAAGGTGCACGAAATCTCTTATTTGAAATGGAAAATCGATATGCTGATGTTGACTGGGAAACCATGCGATCATCTAATATCATGAAATCATCGTGGTATCGACGTCATAGAAATGCTATCGAAACACATAAGATGCACATGCGAGGAATGAAAGTTGAAGTTGATTCCCATTCCATTGAAGATAAAAAGATCGCGATCCAGGAACGAATTGCAAAACTGAGGGCAAATAGAACAATGAGTGTTGGGGCGTAAACCTTCGACGTGAAAGGAATCATGTAATGTAGCATTAACTGTGAAAACAAATCATTATTGATTGGATAATCTTCTATTAATCTCATCTGCAACTCTCAGTGCTGCATTCACTGCGCCTTCCATAACTCCAGGCGACATTTGGTCAGATTCTGTGCCTGCAAACAAAAGCATCCCGTCCCACTCCGATGTTGCAAGCTCAAATAGAGGTTGAGGATGAGGAGCAATGCCCCTAGGATCAGCGTCTTCGCTAATATATTTCTCTTGTGGCCATCTTTGTACGTAAAACTCATCGTATGCTAGTATATCTTGTGCAATATTTGGAATCTCTCTCAAAGTCTGCGTTGAGAAAGACTGGCTCATTTGCTCGGCACAATCCCTTGCTAACTTGGCATCATCATTTTCTTTGTTGCTAAGTGAAGCCAATGTAAAGAATGTAAGAGCGGAGACAGATTCATCGTGTGGTGTAGCATCATACACTTGAAATGCTGGTCTATTATATCCAGGTTGAAATCCACCATTGGATTCATACAAAGGCCAGAATCTGGGTTTATGGTACACAAGAGCAACTTTGGTAACACCTGCCATCCATGTTTGAGAAAATTCCATAGCACGCGCTTTTGAGATGGAAAGACTTGGATGAAATTGTACATGCATATGAACAAGTCTAGGCGGACATGCAAACACAACGTTCTTGGCATATAACGTTTCACCCGAAGCCAAGTCAACCGAAACTAACGAATCTGATTCTCTTCGGCAAGCAACAACAGGAGCGCCTGTTTCGATGCGACCGGAATCGGATTCATCATCTTTCGCATTTTCATTAAGCTCGTTTACAAGCTTTTTGATAATGTTTGCAGCCCCACCAACTATTCTCAAAGATGAGGGGTCATCTGGTTGCGTGAAAAAATCAATACCTAAAGAAGTACATAATCTGCTCATTTGACGCTGTTGTGGCCATACCCAAGCACCACCTAAATCAATTTTATCCGACACAATATCGTTTTGAAGTCTACCACCAAGTCGTTCACTTGCCTCGAGCAATTTCCATCTTTTCTCTGGAAGATTCCTAGCTACAACCAACCCCGATAGTCCACCACCTACTATGATTACATCGTATGGGTTAACTTTACATGTGCTATCTTTCATGGTACTCATGGCTAACGCTAGATTTGTTAGGATTGGTAAAAGGTTCTTACTGGTGTATCTCATATATTAAAAGAGTGAATATATATGAACGAAGTTATTGCGTTTTGATTTTTGTGAGAGAGAGGAGAGAGGAAAGAGAGGTTAATTTTTTAAAATTAGAGTAGAAATGTACCAGTTAGATTTGTGAGCTAAATTACTCTTAGCGGCACAGATCAAATAACGGTCCGTTTTCAAGCTCCAACAAATTCAAGTTTTGCTCTTTCTTTTATCTCTCTCCAAGAACAACGCGATCTCCACAAATCAATATCGATCTCTTCAAATATGTCACAAGTAAGAGTAGGAGTAAGAATAAGACCACTGACATCAGATGAACAAGCCCAAGGGGGAAAATCAATAGTGAATTCGTCCTATTCGGACTCGACCATCGAACTATTAGATCGAAAGTTCACCTTCGATTCAGTGTACGATGAAACAGTTCCGCAAGATCAACTATACAATTGCGTCGGATCAGACCGTATGCTTGAAGCCTTTTTAGATGGATATAACTCAACAATTATGGCTTATGGTCAAACTGGATCAGGGAAAACCTTCACCATGGGCAGTGAAGCAAATTATTCCACTCTATCTTCCGAAGACATCGATTCGCCAGATGAGCTACATTTGCGACAGGGGTTGATTCCTAGATTTATGTCTGATATCTTTGCGTCATTGCATCAGCGTAAAATTCAAAATCCTCCCTCGCCGAACAAAGAAAATATATCAGACAATCAATGCAGTCAGCTGATTGATTATAAAGTATCTGCCTCCTTTCTTGAGGTGTACGGAGAAAACATTCATGATTTACTCAGTGAAGATAGCCGACAGATTTTACCATTGAGAGAGGATGAAGCAGGAAAAATTGTAGTGGTTGGTCTTAAGGAACAGCCGATATCCAGTGCTGAAGATGCCTTGCAAGTGTTGAATGAAGGGACTTTGAATAGAACCACAGCCGCAACTCTGATGAATAAGAAATCTAGTCGATCACATGCTGTTTTCACGATCCATCTAAGACAAACAGTTCGAGAAATCAATCCTAATGCAAATGATGGGAAGGGATCCTCCGTAGATGTTACAATAGTTTCTTGCTTTACATTTGTCGATCTCGCTGGATCTGAAAGGATGAAGAAAACTGGAGCTGAAGGAGAACGTGCCAAGGAGGGCATAATGATTAATCAAGGTTTGCTGGCTTTAGGAAACGTGATTAATGCTCTTGCTGATGAAGAACGATTGAAAAAGGGTAAAAAGGTGCATGTACCATACCGTGAATCAAAGTTGACTAGATTATTACAAGACGCCCTTGGAGGTAATTCTCAAACTTTATTCCTAGCTTGTATTTCACCGAGTGATACAAATGCTAGTGAAACTGCATCAACTCTCAAGTACGCAAATAGGGCACGAAACATCAGAAATATACCCACTAAGAACATCGATGCAACTTTGGCGGAACTGCAAAGGCTATATGCATTGAATCAACTTTTGGAACGAGAATTGATACAGACGAAATTTGGAAATCATGAAGAGTTTAAAAGTGAAGAAGTTGGAACAGTGAACAATGAGTTGCTGGAGAGAGATGATGTAAAACAATATTTGATTCTTATTCGTGAAAAAGCAAACGAAACTAGGTTACAACCTATTGCGCCTCCTCCTCTTCAAGTGACTTCAGTTCAGAATACACTTTTATCCTCTTCTTCAAATAGTTCAAATCCATCAAGCGCACCCAGTACAAAAACAAGCAGACGAAACCAAATCATTGAAAATATTGACGAGTGCGTTTTAGGAGTGGACCCAGATGGTGATATTGCTCTCCTTGATAAGCTTCTGGAGCTGCAACGTTTGGACCAAGAATTTGAAAATGAAGCCCAAAATGACCAAGCGCAACTAGAACAAGTGGTTGGAGAACTAGCGGCTCAAGAACAACTTTTGCTACAACTCAAAACCAATTTGCAGGGATATCATCATTTGAAGGACCGTTTCGAAAGCATGATGATAGAGATTCAGAGTTTGGAAAACGAAAAGAAGTTATTAGCGAAAGAATTGGAAAATGCTCAAATAGATCCATCAAAGGGTTGTTCAAAATCAATAAAAAAACGACTTGAAGATGTAGAGTCAAAACTTGAACGCACTCGTGTCGAGGGTAAGAAATATCAACAACTTTATCGAAAAGCAGAACTTGAAGCAAAGAAAGCGGCAGCGTTGCAGCAAAAAATTGATATGTTGAAACAAGGCAAAGTAACATTAGTGAAAAAACAACGCGAAGCAGTTGCAAAATATAAAGAGCTTTCAGAGACAAAAACAAGAGAAATTAACATGCTGAAGAGAAAGGAGCGGAAAGTAGGCCAACAGCTGACGAAACTGGAAACAGAGATTCGAAATCACAAAATGCATTTGCAGAGGCGTAATGATTTTTGCAATAAACTGTCCGAGAAGTTGAAGCAAACTGAAGCCCACTTGATGAAAATTATGTCGATGAGAAAACGTGATATGCTTTCGAAAACAAACATGGCTACAAAATCTGGCATGAATCTCTCTCGAACATCCATGCCTTCTGAATTGAATATATCTGATTCTGAAGAAATATCTTCCATGAAATTCTTATTGGATAGACTTATTCATGATCGTGTTAATTTGACGGTAATGAGATCAAGTTATGAGTCTAAAGTCTCGGAGTACAGTGATTTGATGCGCACCATGGTGACAGATATGAAAGCACTAAAAGCCATGAAAGAAGAGCTTGGAACTTATGATGAAGAGGATGATACAAACCAATTAGAGAGAAATATTCAGAATCTTCAAGACTCTATAGAAGATACAGAATTCAGAGTTCATGCGTTAGAAAAAGAGTTAGATAAGATAAAATCAAAGCTTCCAGGTATTGACGACCCCGATAGCAATGCAATAGATCAGAGAGCCACGAAGTTCGAATCGGATGCAATGCGTATGATTGATAATCTGACTGGTGTTATGACTAAACAACTTCTTAAAGATATGATCAACGTCGCCGCAAAACATCAAGCGACTAAGTTTATGATGGATGAAAAGTTGAAAAGAAAGGATGCAGCTTTGACAAGCTTCGAGAATGAGATTGAGAGCCTAAATCAACGAATTACTGTACTATCCCAAGATAGAGAGTTACGCAAAAGCACTAGTCCATCACTCTTGAACAAAAAAGCGACAAATGCCACTGTTAATTCTCTATCAGATCGTATCCTGCATCTTGAACAAGAAAATAAAATTTTGATAAGTCAAAAAGATCAAAAGAATCATGAGCTAAAAGAGTGCGAAAAAGACTTATGCCTAATGAAAGAAAATTTCACTATTCTCGAAGTAACTCTGCGAAATTCAGGTGTTGAAGTTAAATCGAAAATAGAAAAAACTATAAAGGAATTACAACAAGTATGGGAGCTCATCGGAATATCGCCTGAAGACAGAGAATTAGTACGTCATAGAATTGATTCCTGTTTGGAGTTTAGCTGTGCGGACGAGCTTCAAGTGGCAAAGGATTTGAAGCAAAAGTACGAAGAAGATATCCATCAGAGTGAAGAAGAAATTTCAAGGATTTGTAAAGCTTTGGGTGTACAAACAGAGGTGCATTGGGTCATAAGTAAGATGAAAAATTCGTCTTCATTCATTGACCAATTAAAAGTCCTTCAAGATGAATTAATGAAGCTCAAACCTACCTATATGGATGCATTACAACGAAGATCGAAAGTTGCATTGGAGTTAAGAACACTGATGGATTCCATGAGACTTCCGCCAAAAGGCTTAACATCAAATTTATCAAGATTGTTGGCGTTAGAAAAACAATCTGCTCTACAGCGTTCCGATTCAGCGAATAATGATTTAGCGAACAATTTTTCAAAAGAGATGAATACAGCTAGAAAACGAAGAGAAACACAGTTCAGACATGTCGAAGACATGGTAAAAGCTTTGGAAAACGCATCAGCTGCGATTAATGATAACTCTTTTTCTCATGACACTGATGAGATACTTAATGAATGTAATATCGACGATACCAATTCCCTTTCAGATGAGTATCTTGATCAATGCCATCGCGAGTTGAAGACTTTGACAATGAGAAGAGCTGAAATCAAGGTCACAAACCAAACTCTTCGTGACTCAGCAAAGGATTTAGCAAGCAGCATGCACCTCAGAGGAAGAGAATTACTATCACTTAGTTTACAATCGATGAGAAAGAGAGAAAAAGAAACGCCTTCATGGTGGAATTCTCAAATTGCAGAACACGTTTGCCGTTCAATCGCCAGTAAGGATGGGGTTGTTGAAGTCAGCGACTTGTACAATAAGCATTTATCAGTTATACACGAGGCCTTACAAAATATGTCGATTGGACGTCGAGAGCTATCAGTAACCCTGAAGGATATTGTTCGTAGAACCCACGAGTCTCTACTCCACACTGTCGAAGCTCAATTAGAAGATAACGACGCCTACACATATTTCGAAGAAGCTCTCGCAAGACTACCTCCTTATTCAAAGGAATATGTTAGTGCCTGCATTGAAGAAATGAGAACTCTTATAGCTGCAGTAGATGCGATGTCTCAGAGTGAGGTCGAGGCGTTGACTGTTGTGTGGGACGCATTAAATGTAAGGAACAGCGAAAAGGGAGATTTCTGGGGCAGAGTAGAAGAATCATTAAAAGAGTTCTCACTTCAAGTTCAAAATCCGTTTGAGACAGTTGTAAAAGCATGCAAGAATGACGTTGAAGAGTGGTTGTATGGTGCTGTGAAAGAAGCTCAGACGATTTATAGATCTTTGAACGCAGGTGTAATCAAGTTGAACAAAATTCATGAAGAAGTAGAGCGACTGAGTAAAAAGCAGAGTGTCAAGAGTAAGATCATGTCCATCGATTCAGAGCTTCGAGTCCTAAGTGTTCAGCTTGGAGAATTTGAGGAGAAGGCTAATAGTCGACAACGACTTACTCAAAAGTCGAATAGCGCACCTCTACTAAAGGAAGAAAGGTTCAGGAAGCAAATGCAAAACGAGTTTTCATCTAAAATGAAAACTTTGTGGGAGTTGTTGAGTCGTTGGGAATCTATTGATGGCTCAAAGTTTGATGAAAAACTGCTAAGTAATGAAGTTAGTTTGCTATTGGAAAACCCAGACAAATTTGGTGATTGGGTTCAACGTCGAACTGCTTTCATGCATCTTAAAACAGTGCAACAAAAGTCCACACGGAAGAATATGACTCCAAATTCTTCTCCAAAACGCCCCAAAACTTCTGAGTCAGTCCTCGTCGCATCCTCTAACATCCGTCCGAAGACATCAAACTCGTTGACATCGAGTAGTCGAAGACACGTATCAAGAACACGTTCAGCTACTTCTCAGAGCCGGAATGTAAGAAATGAATCACCAGCGCCATCCCAGAAGCTCATAAAGGTTCTGTCACCAGCTACAAACCATAGCCGAACTCAAACACATAATGCCCTTCCCAAGACAACAAATTCGAAATCAGACAAGAAATATGGAGGAAACGATAATATCAGTCCTCCGTTGGCGAATAACCCTTTTGGTCGGATTTTAGCCAAGACACCAACGTCCGAAAAAGAGAATTTTCAGTTCTGAGAATGAGTCTATTTAGATAGTAATGGAATTTGTAATTTTCTATGTTTTCAAAAGTAATGAGATCTTGTTGTGAGTTGAGAGTTGTCATTGGTCTAACGAGCGTAGTAAAATACTACTTACGTTTCTTGTATTTAGGTGTCCTTCATTTTAAAAAAGGTTGAAAGTGGGGTTGAAGCAAATCCTTATGAAAATGTGAACAAAGTGAGAATGTTACGAAACGGCATCAGTCATTCACCATTCCCATCGATTTTCTGTTTCAAATGAAATAAAGTACCACGAAGATGAAATGTCATGGTTTTACACATCTGCATAGAATCAGTAATATACAATGCTCACAGTCACCACAAATGACGTTGCATTACAAGAACCGATGCTGGTCTATATCTTTGATAATTTTATTGATGAACTTGGACACACTATTTGCATTGACATCCCATTCGTTACGCCGAAGCGATAGAATCCGCATGATACCTTCCTATCAGTCGCTGTCATCATTTCAACTGAGCTTTAAAAGTAATAGGTTAAGTTCTGGAGTAGGTTATGACTCAAAAGAAATTTGTGATTACTATGACCGTCGCCCACTCGTGGTCGGATGGAGACTGAATAGCCTAAGCTTACCATTACTTGGTTGGTATATTTGTTTGCTCACCGATCAATATTTTGGAAGAAATACAGAAAAGATACAAAGACTGCGGGGAATGCAATTACGAAAAATTCTCGTTACTTCAGGGTCCGTGGCTTTGATCAAATCGGGACAGGCATTATCATTAAGGCCTGATCTTTTGAAGAATCACATCTGGGCAGAAGAGTTGGGTAAATTAGTTGATGCGGTGGGTAGTTTTGATGATGTTGATGCCATGAATATAATTAAGAATCAATTAGGAGATTTACCTACGATAAGACCCACAAAGCGATTAGATACTGCAAAAAACAAGTCAAAATTAGAACGAATGAGTGAAAATGATCCAATCTTATCTTTGTTTGAATTTTCAAATTCAAATTTACCTGTTGCTTCGGCATCTATCGGTCAAGTCTACAAGGCAAAAATAAAGCGAGGTCCAGCTTTAGTTGCAGCCATCGGACAACAAGAAGCCGAGAAGTGGGCTGGGCGTACCGTGGCGATAAAAGTTCAAAGGCCTGATGCAGCTGCTTCTGCTAGTTTAGATATGTATTTGTTAAGAAGAACTGCGCTTTGGTTGCAAAAATTTAGAGGCGGTGATCTATCAGGTATTGCAGACGCCTTCGGACAACAGTTGTTCGGAGAGTTAGATTACATTCGAGAAGCAGACAATTGTGAATACTTTCGGGAATTGTATGGTGGTTGGGACAGAATCCAAGTCCCTGAAGCATGTATACCTTTAACTAGGAAAAAAGTGCTTGTTCAAGAATGGATAGAGGGTGAAAAAGGGCCATGGATTGGAGAATCTGGAATCGATATGGTGTCACTTGGACTTAAATGTTCCGTGGACCAATTGCTGAACACAGGTTTTTTTCATTCTGATCCTCACAGAGGCAATCTATTACGAACTCCCACTGGTCATCTTGCCTTTTTAGATTTTGGCATGATGGCATACGTGACGGAGGAAGAACGATACGGTCTCATTGGGCTGGCAATAGGTTTGCAGACAAAAGACTTGCCCTTGATCACAGAAAAATTGCTTGAATTAGGTTTCTTAGACGATACGACATCGTTAGACCTACTAGTTCCTCGTCTACGACAGGCGTTCATAAATGCCACTGGTGGTACTGGTAAAGGAAGTGATGTCAATTTTAGCAGGCTCCAAGCGGAACTCGATGCTATTAGTAGTGACAATCTATTCAACTTCAAAACTCCTCCATTTTTCATCGTGATCATTAGGTCACTTACCATACTAGAAGGGTTCGCTCTCAGTGTGGATCCAAATTTCCGATTGGTACGAGGCTCTTATCCCTATGTACTAGCACAGTTATTGTCACCAGAATCCAATGAGAAAACCCCTGAGGCTTTACGAAAGCTACTAGTTCGTTTATTGACTGTGGATGGAAAGGAAGAAGAGATTGAGTGGGAACGACTAAGAAACTTGTTGAGGCTGGCAAAGAAAGCTCAGAAGAATTACAAACCTTCCGATGACGATTCCGTCGAGGATAATACTCAAGAAGTTTCAAGACAAACATTTGAACTTTTCTTTCGTTTTTTGACAAGCAAAAGTGGCTTATTTTTAAAGAAACCTTTGGTGAAAGAGCTGGCAGATATAATTGATGGGATGGCTAGTAAAGGTGAAACCAATCTTCTACGTATATCAAGAGGATTAATTCGACCTCTTCCAGGCGGTGCTGGTCCTATCAATAGCAAGCGTATGGAAGAGCTAAGTAAATTCACTGAAACCCTTCAGGCTGCTCTTCAAGGAAATGAACCTGCAAGTGGACAGGCAAAAACAGAATCAATTATGCAATTGTTAAGGGAAGCAGCAGAACTACTATCTGACGAAAAACGACGAGAAAATGCAAGACCTCTCCTGGATGAGGTGATAAGTGTGATACGATTGGTTGCAGTGGAAGTGCTTGAGATGCGAGGATCCCGAGCGATGCGAAGTATGCTGAATCTGAATCCAGTGTCGAGCAGTTCCAATTCTTAAAAAAAACGCAGTTTGTTATAGTCCTTACATAAATTATTGTACCAGTAGATAGCTTGGTTTCGACGTTCGACATTGCATGGATCACTATCGTTTCTTTTTTGAATCCTTTTTCAATAGTTTTGCCAGCTCTTTTAAAGACTTGACTTTTTTATCAGCTTCATACTTTTTCTTGTCAAATGTCGGGAGGTGTGCTTTTCTTGCAATCTTTGAGCTACTACTCCTCGTATTTCCAACTTCATGTCTATATTCCAAAGCCTTTTTCCTATTCTTTTTCTCAGCCTTTATAGAGTCTAACTTAGTTTCAAGAGATTGTTTACAGCTATAAGTTCTGTTTGAAAATGCTCTATCGAAAAATAATATAGATTCTATTTGACTCTCCAAGGCACTTTTCGGTGCAATATCTTGTACTTTGTTATGGACACCTTTATTATTACTTGAAGATTTTTTCCTCCCTTTCGCATCTTTATTGGCTTTATCATTCACCAACTCATCTAAATCATTTGAATGTTTGATAAATTGTTTGATCAATTTGCTACTCATGGTTGTTGTAATGAATGTAGTTTGAAAGTAGTGTGTTATTTGTGTGAAAAGTGGCTATTGGCTCTATTTATTGGCTATTGGTGGTTGGTGGCTGCTCTATTACTTTCATGTACGGTTTCGGAGTAACAGCTAATATTGTAAAAACTAACTTGGACCACACATTTCATTTTTGACCACAAAAAACACAAACAACACACAAGAGACAAGTATTGACCAATCTCTCTGTTGATTGATTGATATACAAATTGAACATGATTGGCATTCTTCGTTCTTCTTCCTACCGTCATTTGAATGTGGGGTGTTTCAGATCCAAAGATTTGGCTGAGTTCCGTTTGATTATTCGACAGAGACAGAGATGCTTCTCTTCCAATAGTTGGAACTGGTCCAAATCATCATCGGCAGAGGCCTTGAAACAGGTAACAGACAATGCCGCTCCTACGAATGATAGTCTTGATTCTATTCCAGTATCGACTCAAAGTCAGATATTGGACTCCTGTGCGAAATTGCACTCATCAATCATGCCCATTAACTCGAAAGTCAATGGCCCTCTTGCAAAGCATTCTGATAAGGGGACGTCGCTTCCTTTTGTGTTCCTTGTTGGAAACCATTCATCAGGAAAATCTAGCTTCATCAACTATGTTCTTGGGAGAAATATTCAAACAACTGGTGTAGCCCCGACAGATGATTCGTTCACTATCATTGCTCCTGGTCCTGAAGATTCAGATCGTGATGGACCAGCTTTGATTGGAGACCCTGATATGGTACGTCTATGATTATACGTTGCATATTTTTCTATTCCTATGACTTTCCATTCACACATGCGTGTCTATTTGTATGTGTGTATTTGTATGAATTCCCATTCACTGTTTTTGGTCTGTATCCTTACAAATACGATATAACACGTAGGGTTTCTCTCAATTGAGACAATTTGGTCCAACCCTCATTCATCATACCCAACTCAAGGTGAGAGCCGGAACAAATACACCTGGCTTCATGATTATTGATTCGCCCGGTATGATTGACTCCCCTGTAAACCAATCAGGTATGCCAGAATCGTATTCCACACCCGGACAAACTATGGACAGAGGATACGATTTTCAAGGAGTTGTACGTTGGTATGCAGAGCGAGCAGATGTTGTCTTATTTCTCACTGATCCTGAGAAGCCAGGAACAGTTGGAGAGACTCTGAATGTGTTACTGCACAGTCTTGGAGGAATGGAGCACAAACTTTTAATAGTCTTGAATAAAGCAGATCAATTTAGAAAGATTCATGACTTTGCCCGAGCGTATGGTTCACTTTGTTGGAACTTATCGAAAGTCATCCCGCGCAAAGATTTGCCTAGAATCTTTACCATGTGTCTACCAGTGAAGAATATAGATGGTCATGAGACGAATGCAGTAGGAGCAGCTCTTGCTGACTTGGAACAGACACGAGACGAAGTCGTTGCTGAGGTAATGAAAGCACCCAAGAGACGAGTGGACAACATGATAACCCACTTAAACGATTCCATTCATTTGTTGTTGATGCATATTGAGGTAGCACAAGATGTTCAGAAGAAGTATAATAAGCTTCTTTGGGAGCACCGTGTACAAGAGCTTGGCTCTTTGACAGCTGGAGTAGGGTTGGGTGTATTAGGTTTCTATGCTTCCGTTCCTATCGAGTTCACCGGAACAGCCATTGGGGTAACTCTGTTTGGTGTTGGTGGTATGAAATGGTTTAATAACACAAAGTTGAAGGACGCCGAGAACCAGCTTCTCACTGCGGAAGAATTGAGCGCGGCATTCCAGAGGACTCATCCTCGAGAAATCTCACAAGCTGATGAATTCACTGCAAGTGTGTGGCAACGTATACGAGATCATCTTCGGTTCGCATTGAAGTCCGAGGGATTAGCCTCATATCCATCGGTTTCCAAGAGTGAGATACAACATCTTCGAAACATATTAGACGAGGAAATTCCAAAATTACGTCGTCTTGCATCACCATCGCACTTTGGTTCCAAAAAGTGATTGTACTTTCTTTAAAATAAGTTACAAAGTAGTTAGCAAATGACTTGCCATTTTTTAAAATTAAAAATTATTACTCAAATTCTTTTTTGGAATTATACAACAAAACAAATGCTAGCCCTCCGAGGATATCGATGGCAGCATTCAGACCGAAGACTCCAGACCAATTTTGATTTGTCGCATCTAGAATTTGTCCAGTGACATACACACCTACGCTTCCAAAAATAACACCTGGAAGACTGGTGATGCTATAGAGTAAGCCACCCCATTTTTCTCCGGCCTTTTCTTGTGGCCCTGCGCCATAACCAGCAGCATTGAAGGCTTGCAAGCCAACAGTGCCCATGAGCAAAAACTGCGCAGTAACTGCATTTTCTGGAATGTTACTCGATATAGCAATTAAGCAAGATGCAGGTCCAAAAAGAGCTATAGCTTGAAACACTTTTCGAATGACTGTCCTTTTCTCCCCGTTGGTTTCATCACCAATAGACGCAATCACCTTATCTGCAATAAAACCTGCACTTAATCCACCAACGGCTCCTGCAATGCTTGGCAGGATAGACAAAAATGCCGACTCTTTAACATTTAAACCATACTGCTGAGAATAAAATGTCGGTGTCCATGATAAAGAATTGTATAGACCCCAGTTATTAGCTGCGTGGGCTAAAGTCATTCCCCAAACTGCCTTCGATCTTGTTAAATCTTTCCATGGCGCATCTTGTAACAGTTCTTTAATTTCTGCTAAAACCATGGATAAAGTCTCTTTGACATCGACAACATCAGGGGATGCTGTGCCATTTTCACCAATTTTGTGGTGTTCAACAACAAGACTGATATCATCCTCCATCTTGGCATTAACAAGAATTGGAACATTCTCCTGCAAGTTATCATTACTATCAGATTGGAGTCCAGGTGCATCTTTTGCATAATTCAACCAAGGGACTAGCCAGAGCGCTCCAATGAACCCATACACATAAAAGAGTCCACGCCATCCACCTAAATTATCCATGACCCATGGACTTACAAGATAAGCTAGAACTGTCCCAAGCTGAAATCCACTAAG
>Ga0213868_10003270_pt1 | contig 15156 bp, 14 predicted proteins | sample PICome_9_FD_160087 | JGI IMG/M metagenome (GOLD analysis project Ga0213868, IMG submission 160087) | Coastal seawater microbial communities near Pivers Island, North Carolina, United States - PICO127 | ecosystem: Environmental > Aquatic > Marine > Coastal | place: USA: North Carolina...
AACCGACAAGAGCAGAGGTTAACGATGTTTATAATACAATTATAGATGGTGCCACCGGTCTTGTTTTGGCAGCAGAGACTGCAATAGGCAAATATCCAGAAAAATGCATAGATATGATACTGAAAATTTCAAAAACTACATAGATGTCATTAAATACTAAGAAATCAAAGATTATTTGGTTCACAGGAATGTCAGGAACAGGTAAAAGTTATTATTCAAAATTTTTGGAAGAGAAACTGAACAATAACAATAAAAAAGTTAACCTTATTGATGGTGATATCATAAGAGATCGATACAAAATAAAGGTAGGTTTTGAGTATAATGAAATATGTACTAATAATAGAAATATTGCTAGGTTATGTGAAAAAGAATACAAGAAATATGATATTACAATTGTTTCTGTAATCTCGCCCTATGAATTAATAAGGCAAGAGATAAAAAATAAATTTCGAGATGATTTCCTACTAATTTATGTTCACTCTGATATTGAATCGCTTAAAGACAGAGATACAAAAGGTCTGTATAAAAAAGCAGATATGGGGATAATTGATAACCTCATAGGTTATTCTAAAAAATCTATATATGAGCCGCCAGCAAGTCCAGATTTAATACTTAATACATCAAATAACATCAAACCTTCTGAAAATATTAAACTACTTGATTGTTTTATAGATAAAAATATATTATGACTTGTATTAGGTTTCTCTCTAATAATAATGATATAAATTTTGATGATGATGTAATTTATATTACTTTTTCAAAAGTGTTTCACTTACAACATATTAGTCACAAAAATGTCTTTTATTTTTTTGATATCGACCCTAACATTAATGAGAAAGAAATAAACTCACTAATTGAAAAAAATCTTTTTGATGAATCAATAAAAAATCATAATGATTTATATCCTTTATCTTTTAAATATATCTATAAATATTATTTAACATATACTCAGTTTTATAATAGATTGCATTATTTGATTAATCAATTTAGCGATGTAGATGAGATTCAGTATTCAACAAATATCTCTTTTATATTTTCAAGAGCTGTACAGAGCATTTGTGAAAATCATTCTATAGAGTCTCGTCCAACTAATGAAGAATTTGATGGATTTAGTTATAGACACAATGAGACTATGCTTAGTGATATTCCATATAAACAAGATGCGCATATATTGTATGTTTTTTTGTATGCGATGTATTTGAGAATAACTAGTCATAAGGTTTTCGTATTGCCATCTTCTTTTGTTATGAAATTGCCTAATTCGGTTAATCTTTTAAAGAGTTCAGTTTTCGCATTAAATGAAAAGATAAAACGCTTTTTAGGAACGCATAATTCATCTAAAAATTCGTATAGTTTTAGTGAACTGAATTTTTCAAGAGAGATAGAAACTATGTATAAGTTAGATAGTAAGATTTGGGAAAATTATAGGAATGATCAACTACAGCTAATAGAGCATTTAATTAATATTTTTTTTGAGAAGTTCACACCTAATTATTTAGTGTCCTTACAGGATAAAATAAGGAAACTATTTCGTTGGTCAAATACGAAATGTGTAATCCTTGATGAAACAATTGATGCTTACAGAAGACTAATTGCATCAGCGTGCAATGATGAGAAAATAGATCTTGAATATATGCCGCATGGTATTATTTCAGAACATCTTCAATTTTCTTATACCTCAAATGAAAGTTATGTAAATAAATATATACCTAAAACTCTTGCTTGGAATAGTTTTTCATCAGACTACCTAAAAAAAATGAACTTATCTTCTGTGCCAATAACATTCCCAATAAATATATCTCCACGAAAAAAGAACGATAGAAGGGATATTTTAGTCATGCTTAGTTATGGAGATAGAGTCAATTTAAATCAATTTGAAGAGGATATAGTTGATATATTAGAGGTAGTAGATTGTACTAAATATAATATTGACTGGAAAATACATCAAAATATTTTTGAAAAAAATAATAAAATTATGAAAAAACAAAAATCTAATATTGAAAATATGTTAAATATGGAGCTTAATTTTATCCATCATGATATTAAATCATCCTCAATATTGAAGAACTATGATTTTATAATTTTTACAACCTATACAACCGGAATTTATGAGGCAGCTTTACTAAACGTACCATTTGTTATTTATAGTAATGAAACAGAAGTATGTAATGGAATAAAAGTGCCCCTAATTCCTATAGCTAAAAATAAACATGACTTTAGATTAATGCTTAACCAAACTAATAGTGACTACCTTAATCTAATAAAGAAATCTTTATTAGAAAATATATCATTAGATAAATACTTACTGAAAAAAGCTAGACACAGGGTTTAAAGGTATTTAAAAGATTTCTCTATGAAAATTAATATTAAAAAATACTTAGTTAAAAAAAATACTAAAATCTCTACAGTAATAAAAATGTTACAAGATAACCCTATTAAGTTAATTGTTGTGGTCACTGACAATGATAAGTTAATTGGGAGCATAACTGATGGAGACCTAAGAAGGGGAATGTTAGATGGGTATAATCTGAAAGATAAATGTTCTTTCATAATGAATACGACACCAAGTTATGCATATGCTAACGATAAAGATAAGATAAATGATATTTTAAATGAAAAAAAGAATATTCCTATTATCGTGGATAATAAAAATATTGTGATTTCTCTTTATCTTGACGGACTATCATCATCAAAGACAATCAAAACTAATAAAGTAGTGATCATGGCTGGAGGCAGGGGAGAAAGATTGATGCCTTTAACAAAGGACACCCCCAAGCCTTTGTTAGCAATAAAAGATAAGCCTATTATTAAACATATTATTGAGGCTTTTTTAAAAAATGGTTTTGAGGATATCATCATATCTGTTGGTTATAAATCTGAAAAACTTATAGAGTATTTTGAAAAGGATAAATCAATGTCTAAATATGTTACATTTATTAAAGAGGACAAGCCTTTAAATACCGCAGGTGCTTTATCATTAATACCTAAAAATAAATTAACTGAACCAGTCATTATAAAAAATGGAGATATTATTACGAATGTTAACTACAATGATCTTTTAAATTTCCATAATACTCATGATAAACCAATAACAATATGTGCTACGGAATATCAAGTAGCAATACCTTTTGGTTCTATAACTACTAAAGATGGTGTTATATCAAATATAGTAGAAAAACCAATTATAAAACACCATGTTAATGCAGGTATATATATAATAAATCCTGAGGTAATAAAAAAAATAAAAAAAAATACATCAATTAGTATGATCGACCTTATTAGCGATTATATTAATTCTGGTAATGTAGTCGCTTACCCATTACATGAATCATGGATTGACATTGGTTCGCCCGAGGACTTTAAAAGAGCGCAAAAAAAAGACTATAACTATGAATAATGTTGTGACATCTGATCTATGTAAAAATATCTTAAGAAATATTAAGAAATGTCTGCCAGCTAAAATTTCTCAATATTCTGTGCATGAACCTAATTTATCTATTAAGGTGAAAAGAGAACTCAATAACTGCCTAATATCAACTCATATTTCTTCCTCAGGCAAATATATCGATAAGTTTTCTGAAAGTTTAAAAGATATAATAGGATCAAAATATATATTATTGACAAATAGTGGAACATCGGCTTTGTTTTGTGCGTTTAATGAATTAGATATAAAAAATCAAGAAGTTATAGTTCCATCGATGACATTTGTGGCTACTCCAAATTCAGTTGTACATGCTGGTGGAACACCAGTGTTTATTGATTGCTCAAAGTCAAATCTAAATATCGATAAAGATGATTTAGAGAAGTATTTGATTGTCAACTATAAGATCTCTAATGGGGAATGTAAAAATAAGAAAACAGGTAGAGTATTAAGATGCATAGTTGTGGTTCATACATATGGAGAAGCTGCGAACGTTAACTTAATTTGCAAGCTTGCAAGAAAATATAATTTAGAAGTCATTGAAGATGCAGCTGGCGCACTTGGCACCCTCAGATCTAATAAACATGTAGGTACGGTTTCGAGGATGGGAGTAATAAGTTTTAATGGGAACAAAATAATCACGACTGGTATGGGTGGAGCACTTATTTTCAAGTATAAAAAAGACTACGAGAGCGTTAAACATAAAATATCAACAGCAAGAATTCAACATAATTGGAAAGTAGAACATGATATGGTTGGATATAATTTACGTATGGCTAACATTAATGCAGCATTAGGCTATGGGCAGATTATAGATTTTGAAAAAATACTTAATAAAAAAAGAGAACTATATCAGAGATATTGCGATATGTTTTCTAATAACAAGTATTGTTATATAAAAAAATCAGATAATACATCTAATAATAATTGGGTCACAAATCTATTTCTAAAAGATGAATTTCTTGATAATCATCAGATTTTGATTAAATACTTACAAAATCATAAAATATTTGTTAGAGAATTATGGAAGCCTATGCACTTATTGCCCATGTTTAAAAAATGTAACCATAGCAGAATAATAAACGCAGTGAAAAGCTGGAAAACAGGCATTAGCTTACCTAGCAGTTACTATAAATAATGAATAAACGAAAGATCTGTATTGTTTCATCCAGCAGAGCTGATTATAATCACTTATTTTTATTAATGCAGGCATTAAAAAAATCAAAAGAAGTTGAATTAAAGTTAATAGTAACTGGCATGCATCTCTTAAAAGAATTTGGAAGTACTTATAAAGAAATAATGAATGATGGTTTTCATATAGATGCTTTTATTAAAAATCAATGTAGTAAAAATACGAGTAATGCATCACTGAAAATAATATCTGATCAGTTTAAAAATGCAGGTGAAGTATTAGATAAGATGAAACCTGATATTATTATTATTCTTGGCGATCGTTATGATATTTTACCCATAGCTCTGTGTTGTCATATAAAAAATATACCGATAGCTCATTTCCATGGTGGAGAGATTACTTATGGGGCCATAGATGACGCCATAAGACACTCAATTACTAAGTTATCCGATATACATTTTGTCGCCAATATAGATTTTAAAAAAAGAGTTCAACAATTAGGTGAAAATCCAAAAAATATATATAATGTTGGGTCTCTTGGCGTTTTGGCAATTAAATCAACTAAAATAATGGCTAAAACAAGTATTTTGCAGAAATATAATATTACAGGTAGATATATATTGGTTGCGTTGCACCCAGAAACCATTGAAGCTGATAACGACCTAATCATAAAATCCCTTTTCGATGTACTGAAACATCAAAAAAATATACATACTGTATTTACCGCTCCTAATTCTGATCCGGGTAATGCAAAAATACTATATAATATTGATAAGTTCAGGAAACTATTTGCAGACAGATCATCCTTCATCGCATCAGCAGGAAGAGAAGATTTTATCAATCTAATAAGATACGCTGAATTAATAGTAGGTAATTCTTCATCATGCATAGTTGAGGCGCCAGCGATAGGTACAAAATCTTTAGTTATAGGTAAAAGACAGAGCGGCAGACCTTTAGTCTCTTCTGTCAGTAAAACAGGGTTATCTTATACAGCTATTAATAATAAATTAAAGAAACTGTTAAACCAAAAACATAAGCTTAATCCGAATAATAAACTAGCATATAAGTCATCTACTTCTCTATCAAAGATAATCAAAATACTATCTACAATATCACTAGATAATATAAAACTTAAAAAATTTATTGATTACAAATGATTGCTAAAAAGAATATTCATGTAATTGCTGAGATTGGAGTCAATCATAATGGTGATATAAAACTAGCAAAAAGACTTATGTTAGCCTCTAAAAGAGCTGGGGCAGATTCAGTTAAATTTCAAACTTATGATGCGGATGAGATTGTTATAAAGGGTGCCCAAAAAGCTAATTATCAAATAGTTAATACCAAAAACTTTGAGTCGCAGTATGATATGCTGAAAAGATATGAATTTAGTCACAAAGACTATTTGTCGCTCATAAATTATTCAAAAAAAATCAATATACCTCTATTCTCTACAGCAGCTGGTATCAAGAGTTTAAACTATTTAACGAAAAAGCTAAAATTAAAGACAATCAAGATAGGTTCTTCAGATTTAACCAATATCCCGCTACTTCTAAGGGCTGGCGCATCAAAGAAAAATATTATAATTTCATCCGGTATGGGTGATCTAGAAGAAATTGATATTGCTTTATCTGCATTATCATACGGGTATGATAATAAAAATAAAAATAAGTTGTCTGGCTTTGATATCACAAAACATAATAAGCTTTATAAAAAATATCATTCTTATTTAGATAATAAGATCACTTTGCTTCATTGTACGACAGAATACCCAGCCCCTTTAAATGAATTAAACATTAATATAATCGATATACTAAAGCAGAGATACAAAATTTCTATTGGTTATTCAGACCATTCAAACAACCCATTGACCCCTATTATAGCTTCATCTAAAAATATTAGCGCAATAGAAGTTCATGTAACCCTAGATAAATCATTATCTGGGCCAGACCATCTATGTTCATTAAACCCTCAAGAGTTTCAGGACTACATCAAGAATATTAGAAAAACAGAGATGATTTTAGGATCAGAGATTAAGAAATCAACTAAGTCTGAGATAAAAAATAAAAAAAACGTAAGAAAAAGTTTAATTGCCAAAAAAGATATCAGTAAAGGTGAGACTATTTCAGAAGATAATATGACTGTCAAACGACCTGGCAAAGGAATCCCATCGATATTTTATAATGTTTATCTTGGAAAAGTTGTTAACAAGAACATTAAAGCTAATAAATTTATTAAAAAAAATGATATCAAGTCTTAATTACAGCATCTTGTGAAAATATCTATTCATAATAAAGCTGTATTATTAAGGCTTACAAAGGATATACTATTATCCGATATTCTGGTTCCTGTAGAACCAAATATTATTATGTACTTTGACGTACTTTTGAATCGAAATAAACTAGTTGATGGATCAACAATGACTGATATACTTAACTAACTATGGGTTATTCGTGATATGAAAGAAGATATAGACATAAATTACTTTATAAAATTATTTTTAGAAGAAAAGAAGAAAATTTTTATCATTATTGCTGTTGCCGTAACAATATCTGTTGTCTATGCATTAACTGCTACGAAATATTATAAGGCATATGCTTATATTCTTCCGCCTCAAACAAAGTATGTTCAAGCTCTTAATGTTGTTGATGCTGATGGTGATCTGATTAGCCAAGAACAGCCGCTCAAACCAGATGATATTTATACTTCCTTCATAAGGAATGTTCAGTCAAGAAAATTTCAAAGAGAATACTTCTTTGATAAAGCAGTAAAACTATTTGATGAGTCTGACAAGGATCTTTCTTTTGAAAATAACTTTCACAAGAACTTGTCTTTTAAACTCTCGTCACAAACAACATCAAGAGATATAAGATCACAATCATTTTTAACAATAACATATATACATACAGATCCACAAAGAGCTGCATCGATACTTAACGAGTATATCGATATGGTAAATCGAAAAACAGGAGAAGATTTTACAGAGGGCGTTAATCAACTAATACGTACTTCTAGAAATTCTTTGATTGCAGAAATTGATGGCAAGCGTCTTCTTGCTAAAAAAATAACACAAGATAGGATAAAGAGACTAGAAGAGGCGTTCTCGATAGCAACAAAACTAAACATAGTTGATAGAGTTACTGATTCAACTCATTCTCAAAATGTCATATTGAGTGGTGATAAAAATATTGCATCAGATACACCTCTTTACCTATATGGAACAAAATCATTACGTGCAGAAATTGATGTTCTAAGTAGTCGAGAGTCATTTGAAGCATTTATTCCTGGCTTAAGAGCTTTAGAGCAAAAAGCTGAGGGATTAAAAAACATTCGTGTTAATTCGTCTGACGTTAAATCAGCTCAAATCGATCAACCTGCGAACCCCCCAACAATGAGATTTACTCCTAAAAGAAAGATTATTGTATTAATGGGAGGTATACTTGGTATATTTATCTCATTCTTATACTTGCTGAGCTTGATGATAGTGAGAAGAAAATAAATAAAAATCATATTTAGCACCTCTAGATATAAATGTATAAATTTTTAAAAAAATCTTCTAAGAATCTATTAGGCGAAATATATTATTATCTTATTAAAAAATATTATGAAAAAGGCAATAGGTCTCTGATATATCATGCCTTTGGCTCAGATTTAAAACATGATACATATGGTATAAGTATTGATATAAATAGATTTAGGGAGCATATGAAATTTGTAATTAATAATTATGAGATCACTCATATCAACAATCTTGATTCTAGTGAAATTAATGTTTCAGTGACAATTGATGATGGGTACAAAGACACGTTAAACGCAATAGATATTTTGATAAATAAGAATATACCTTTCACATTATATATAACTCCTGAAAATTTAGACAAAACAGATTATTTATCCTCAAAAGATGTCAAGGATATATCCCTGATAAATATGTGTATAATTGGCACACATGGTTATAGCCATAAAAAATTATCAACTCTTGATAAGGAGCAGCAGCATACTGAATTACAAAAAAGCAAAATTGTCCTAGAAGAACTAATTGGTAAAGAAGTGAATACTTTATCATATCCCCATGGATCATTTAATCAAGACACAATATCAATTGCTAAAGAACTGGGCTATAAGTCTGCAGCATCAAGTATTAAAGGTTTCAATAATATAAAGACAGACCCGTTTAAAATGAGAAGGATTGAAGTAATAGCCTCTGATAAATTAAGAGAGTTGACAAAGAAAATTAAAGGATACTATGACTTCTATTAGTATAAATTATTATACTTTACTCAAGGCTAGTATGCTTTTCCTCCTTATAGGAAATCTTGCCAGAAGTGTATCTCCCGTTATTGCAGCTCTTTTTGAGTTTTCTCTAATAGCACTAATGTTATTTTTCACAATTATTTATTTAGCACAGACAAAAACAACTTTTTCAAATAATGAACTGATATATTACTCATTCTTGTTATATCTTATTTTACACTTGGTTGCCGCATCTATATTTAGACCTATAGAACTCCAGCTCTCATTTTATGATATCTTTTATTATAATTTATCTGAGTTTAGATTATCAACACTAGGGTATCTATTACCGTTAATATTTATCCCCATATATTATAAAAATAAAATTAACTTTGAAATCTTTTTGGTTGGGCTAATAAAATTTGCTATATTATATACAATTTTTGAACAAGTCTTTTCTCTTCTTGGATTCAGATATTTATTTGAGATTGGTTATGCTAATTCTGGCGTTGTATCAGATAACTTGATTGGTCTTAAGAGCTTAGGTATGTATAGAGTCTGGGGTTTAATAGGTTCGCCACAATTGTTAGGTATTTTTCATGTTATTACATTAATTTATCTTTTAGATAAAAAAGAAAAATTTTGGTCAATTCTATGCATTATCGCAATAATTGCTAGCACGTCCAAAAGCGCGTATATTATTTTGCTTTTTTATGCATTTATTTATATGATTCAAAAAAAACATTTTCTGACACTTATATTTTCTCTAATATTAATGATTATTATTTCTGTCGTTACTATATCTTTTTATTCGTACATTATGGATTTGCATCTTGAAAGTGATTATCCAAATTTTACGAAATTTATAGGATCGATATATGGTTACTTTATACTTTTAACAAGTGTAGCTGAAGTAAGTGCCGCAGAAAGATTTATAACCGGTGGAGCACTGAATGATTTTTTATTATATTTTTCGGCTAATCCGGAAAATATTCTAGCTGGTAAAGGAATAACGTATTCGATATTTCTGGATACATCATCGATAATATATTCTAATTATTTTTACTTAACTTCAGATTACTATTTTTTAACTTTTGTGGAGCAATATGGCTTAATTGGTTTTATTTTTGCATTATTTATATTTCTAATTTATCCATTTGCAAAGATATTGACAACTGATAAATTGTATTATGCAGTTCCAATAATATTTTTTTTATCCATGATGCATTATCCGCCAAATATATCTAAATTGTTTATGGTGTTTATGGCTTATTCTTTATATAAAGTATATTTATCGGAGGATCACGTGGATGAAAAATAAAATACCAGCAGCTATTATATTATGCGGCGGGAAAGGAATGCGGCTAAGACCTCTAACGAATGACAAACCAAAGCCTTTAATAGCCATTGATGGTCATCCAATTTTATATCATGTGATAAATCATTTAATAAAGTCAGGCATTAAAAAGTTTTATATTGCTACAGGATACAAGTCTATTAAAATTGAAGAATTTATGAGGAAATCGTTCAAAAAAGTTGATTATACAATAATAAACTCGGGCGATGTAGACATATTATATAGAATAAAAGATTGTATGAAATCTCTGAATGATGATTTTATATTATGTTATGGTGATACTATTTCAAATGTAAATATTAGAAAGTTAATAAAATATCATAATGAAAAACCTAACTCTGTAACAGTCACCTCCTATCCTGTTTCTATACCTTTTGGGTTGCTAGAGACTAATAGTGGAGGTTTAGTTAGATCTTTTAAAGAAAAACCAACCCTAAAAGACTCTATAAACATAGGTTATTTTTATTTTAATCACTCAACGAGACATCTGCTCAACAGAAAAAAGAAATTGATATCTGTTATAAATCAATTAGTTGAAGATGGACAACTAAGAGCCTACATGCATAAGGGAATACATATAACTATCAATACATTGGCTGAACTTGACTATGCAAAACAAAATATCTCAAAAATATATAAATAAAAGAATTTGGAGAAACAAACTGTCCTTTTAAAAAGGAGTAAATGGTTTCATTGATTAAAATCATATATAGAAACAAAAGAAGGATTAAGAATTGCTTATAAATGGTACAATGGTTCTTTAAAATAATATAATTATAAAGATTTCTTATAAGAGTTAAAAAAATGAAAATTATGATACTTGGTGCAGATGGATACTTGGGTTGGCCAACTGCTGTAGACCTAGCATTTAAAAAGCATAAATTAATGCTTGTTGATAGTTATATCAAACGTAAAATCATGACTAAAATGAATCGAGAACCATTAGTCAAATCACCGACGCTGTCAACAAAAGTAAGAAAGTTAAATAAAGCTGGATGTAACGTGAGTATGACAAATATAGATTGTTGCGACTTTACCAAGCTGTCTAATATATTTAAAAAATTTCAGCCTGATGCTGTAATCCATTTCGCAGAACTTCCGTCTGCTCCTTATTCTATGATTGGAAACAAAGAAGCATGGAGTACACTTGATAATAACCTGCATACAACTCTAAACTTAATTTGGTGCGTTAAAAATATTAAAACTGATTGTCATATAATCAAACTTGGTACAATGGGGGAATATGGTACTCCAAATATTGATATAGAAGAAGGGTGGTTAAACATCAAACATAATAATAGGGAACAAAGATTTATGTATCCAAGACAGGCCTCAAGTTTGTATCATACATCAAAGATAATGGATACTGACTTATTATGGTTCTATACGAGAATGAATAAAATTAAAGTAACAGACCTAATGCAAGGACCCGTTTATGGAATTATGAACAATGACTTTATAGAGGCAAACGATTACCAAATCTCTTTCGCATATGATGATATGTTTGGAACTGTACTGAATAGATTTATTGTGCAAGCCGTCGCCAAAACGCCTTTGTTAGTATATGGTTCAGGTTCCCAAATTAGAGGTTATATTAATATTAAAGATACTCTAGCATGTATAAGTCTTGCTCTTGAGAACCCGCCTGCATCAGGAGACATGCATATTCATAATCAATTCACCGAACAATTCTCAGTGAATCAACTAGCTAAAAAAGTACAGAAGTCTCTCAAGAAAATTGATATAGATGTCTCAATCAATAAAATTAAAAACCCTAGAATTGAATCTGAAAAACACTATTATAATGCTAAAAATAAAAATATGATGAATTATGGATTGTCACCAACTTTCTTAAACGATGATATCATTATATCTATCGCGCAATATGTTTTAAAGTATAAAAAATACATTAATAAAAAAATACTTAAACCAAAAACAAAATGGGCATGAAAATCTTAATAACAGGCGGCCTCGGTTTTATTGGCCAGAATTTACTTAGATTTCTAGTAAGTAAAAAAGAAATAGCAAAAATAATAGTTGTTGATAATTATTCCCAAATTAAAAATCCAGATCTGAAAGACTTAAAAAATATAAAATATTTTTCTAAAGAAAATTATAAAATAAATAAATCAAGAATTAATATTATAAAAGCAAATATAAAAGATTTTGGTTTTGCAAAACTAATTTGTAGTGAAATAGATTCTGTTATTCATCTAGCTGCTGAATCAGGTGTAGATATATCAGTTAATAGACCTAAATATGCATTTGATGTTAATGTTCTGGGTACATTTAATTATCTAGAAGCATCTAGGCTAAATAATGTTAAGAATTTTATTTTTGCATCCAGCGGATCAGTTTTTGGAAAAGCAACTCCACCAATGCACGAAGACTATGAAAAAAAACCAATATCTCCGTATGGTTCTTCAAAGCTTGCTATTGAGTCATTTTGTAATTCATATGCGTCTGTATATGATATAAAGACAACTATATTAAGATTTAGCAATGCATATGGTAATCATTCATTTCATAAAAATAGTGTCATATCAAAATATATAAAAAACATATTAAATAATAAACCATTGATAGTTTTCGGAGATGGAAGACAGACTAGAGATTATATACATGTAAATGATATAGTTATGGCTATATTCAGAAGTATTAAAACTAGAAATAAATCAGAATCTTATCATATAGGCACAGGCGTTGAGACAGATATTAACCAGATTATTAAAATCATGTCGTCAATATTTAAAAAACTTGGTTATAACATACCTGTTACTATTCATGAAGATAATAGAGTAGGCGATATGAAAAATAATTCCTTATATATCAAAAATACTTATAAAAAACTTAAGTGGAAGTCTTCTATACAACTTAATGAAGGAATAAAAAATACAATATCTTGGTATATCTCTAATCAATAAATGATATATATTTTAACTTTTTTTACGACCTTATTGATCTGTCTTTTGTTAATAAAGTCATCTATTGTTACCGCGGATCAAGCATCAAGAGGGGAATATAAATACAGTATTGCAACTTCTGGCGGTATAGCGCTATCAGTTCCTTTGCTCTTTAGCATGCTCTTAATGATTGGCGTCAATGAGAATGATCTTTTTTATTTACTCCTCTTAACTGCCATTTCACTAGTAGGCGTTGTAGATGACTTTTATGATACGTCTCAAATTATTAGATTCATATTTCAAATCTTAATATCATTATTTTTTGCAATATATTTTATAACAACTAATCCTATTGATGTATTTTTTATAGTTCTGTCAATAGTATATGTGATAAATTCCTTAAATTTCTTCGATGGGATTGACCTACTTGTTTCAACGCAAATGATATTTATGCTTTGTTCTTTATTATTAATAGTTACTTATCAAGATATTGTTTTGCAAGATAGCATGGTTAATATGACTTCTATAATGATACTGTCAGTTATCTCTTTGATTGGTTTTAGCATCTATAATTATTCTCCAGCATCTCTATTTTTAGGTAGCTCTGGATCTTATTATCTTGGTTTTATGATATCTACGCTATTTGCTTTTTTTATCTTCACAGAAAATATTTCCTTATATACATGTATGATTTTATATAGTACGCCATTAATTGACACTATTCTTGTATTTATTTTTCGATTTATTACTAAATTAAGATATCAGTATAAAAAATCATCAAACCTAATAAGTTCTTCAATAGAGTCTGTTAAAACAGTATTTTTTGTAGCACATTCTATGCATAACTATCAAATAATGAGTAGAAAACTAAAGAGTCATATTAAGGTAGATGTTTTTATTATGGCTGTAAATATAATATGGTGTTTACCATTGGCACTCTTATCTGTTATATATGCGGATTTCAGTCATTTTATTTTTATACTATCGCTTGCACCATATACCATAATCTCCATATATAATAAGACTGGCATGGAAGTTTATAAATAGTGGAAAATATCTTTACAAAAAACATATCTGAATATCTTATGTCAATTAATCATTCTAGTTATTCTCATAATGATATTCTAAAAATTATAACTGATGGAATTAAAACATAATAATGTTTAGTGATCTAATGAAAGTGTCAAAGTTATTCTCGTCTGGCGATAAACTAGCGCTCGTTTATTTATTTTTTTTAAATATTCTTACAAGCTTCTTTGAAATTGTAGGTATAGCCTCAATAGTTCCTTTTGTTGGACTTATAAGCGATCCAGACTTTCTAAGTAAATATGATTTCCTGAAAAATATTTATAGTAATTTCCAATTATCTACTCAAGAATCTATTATATATACCGGTATTGCGATAATAGTATTATTTGTATCAAGCAATCTTACGAGTGCATATAACTTATGGAGAACAGTAAAGTTTACTGCGGAACAAAATCATAAGATAGCTGTCTTAATTATGGAAAAATATCTTACTCAGGATTATAATTATTTCTTAAAATCAGATATTTCACATATAACCAAAAACATCCTGGACGAGGCGTCTGTAGTTGCTGAAAATGTACTTATGCCACTATTGCAACTCACAACAAGATTTACGGTCTTAATGAGTATATCCTTATTATTGTTTATAATTAATCCAGAGATATTCTTGTACTCGCTAATGAGTTTATTGAGTATATATTTTATAATTTACAAAAGTATAAAGAATTTAATTACCAGATATGGCAAGGAGAGACTTATAAGCAATGATAGGCGTTTTAAAAATGTGAATGATTCACTCAAGTCAATTAAAGATGTAAAGTTCTATAATGCCGAGCGTTTTTATATAGATGAATTCTCTAGTGCACAAAAAAGTTTTTCTAATTTAACAGCAAAAAATACATTATTATCTGTACTACCAAAATATCTCATTGAAATTTTTGCGATTGGAGGGTTGTTTACTGTAACAATATATATAATTAGCCTAAATAATGAAATTGTTTCTTATTTACCTACGTTAGCTGTATTTATGTTGGCTGCTTATAGATTATTACCTTTGATACAACAAATATATGTTAATTTC
>Ga0213868_10003273_pt1 | contig 15145 bp, 10 predicted proteins | sample PICome_9_FD_160087 | JGI IMG/M metagenome (GOLD analysis project Ga0213868, IMG submission 160087) | Coastal seawater microbial communities near Pivers Island, North Carolina, United States - PICO127 | ecosystem: Environmental > Aquatic > Marine > Coastal | place: USA: North Carolina...
CATTACCTCCTATCTCTATTTCATTAGTGCAAAAGTGTTTTTTATTAGTAAAGGTCTTTGAATCGATTGGGGTGTGGAGAAGATTGAAAGTATGCTCGGGCCTCTCTCTCGCTTTTCATGTAACAAGGAAGCAACGACTCGCGAGTCACGAACAACGCCGCCTTTTTGCGCTTTGGAGTCCCGAATCACGAAAAGGACTAACCATCCCTTTCATCCCTCAATGAACAGTTTATCAGAGTGAGTTGCTGATTTTTTGTTTCAAAACGAACCAAAATCGTCATTTTTCTGAAAAATGAATACATATATCGAAGAACATGCAAAAAAATAAAGATCGACTTTCCAATCATCAGTTGACCAAGTTGCAGTTGTCTTCCAATCCCATACGGAGGAAAGAGGAAAAGGATTTCATAATCGAACTCAAAGCGAGGAACGAAACTCTAGTTCTCGAACAAAAAAGACTTCAAAGTAGGCTCAAGGCTGCCTCTATTTCCATCAAAAAGTACAAACAAGAGATTGAGTCATTGACTAGGCGTCGAATTGGTAAGTTTTTGTCTAGTGCACCGATCGATAAAAAACAGCATTTGTCTGGTTGTCGCCAATCAGTGATATGCGATGAAAGCGAGAAAGAAAATGTATGCTATTCTTCGCCAAAGGATTATTTTACGGAGTTGAATGAACGACTTGCGTTGACACAAGAAGAGGTAGCGAGGTTAAAAATAGAAAATAAGAATCTACGCGAGTCACAAGCTGATTTATATGACGGTCGGAGACCTTTTGAAGCAGAAAAAATGGAAAGAAAAGATAACATTCATAATCTCGATCAACATTCCATGGAAATAGAGTATAGGAACTTGGAGGCAGCTTCTATTAACCAGATGCAAGTTCAACAGGAGATGCGTCAAAAGTTAAATGCATGCAATGACTATATCACGAGTCTTCAAACCAAATTGAATAATTTGGAAAAGACTGGCGCTCAACACCAAGGACATGACAGAATGGATGAACTTTTAGAAGAGAATAAAATGTTGGAAGAAAAACTTGCAAAACTATGTCAATTGCCATTCATACAAGATCAAAATAAATCTGTAGCAGAAGAAAAGTATATCAGAGAAATCGAAGAACTTGAAAATGAGGTAGATTGCTACACTGAACAAGTCCATGTTCTTTCCTTGGATAACAATACTTTGCGTTATGAAATGGAGGCGATGGAGCAAAAATTTCGTATTTTGCTGCAAGAGAGAAATGAATTACTTGAGAATGCAAATACTACAAATGTTGAAATGCGAGTCGCGGCAGTACAGACGTCTCAAACAGAAGGGAGGGAGGCGTTTACTCAAACCGAATCAACAATAGATGTTTGTGATAAATCTGTAAGTGCCATAGATTCTACCAACCAAGAAGAGCACTTGAACGAAATACAGAACCTCCAATATACTATAAAAGACTTGCAACTAAATGAGGCATTTAAATCTGAGAAGATTCACTCGATAAAAGAAACACTCAAATGTGGGAATTGCTCAAGAAACCCGTTGTTATCTTTAGAGCCAGATGAAACACTACTCTATATTACTGTTAAAAATGCATCCATTTCTACGTTGGAGAAAAGTTTTCAGGGGAAATCATTCGTTGTTCTTGACATTTTGAACTTTGAATCTCAAATCTCGAACATACTTGAAGGGCCAGAACCGCAATACAACTTCACTTGCGCATTTGAACTAAAATTCACTGGTTTCCTTTTGTATCAACTTGAGAAAAGTAACGCATGGGTGGAGATATATCAAATCATCGAAGAAAAGATCACTTTAATAGGACAGGCAGAGATTAAGACTCAAACATTGATAACTTCGCAGGAGCAGCCTCAAACTCTTTCTTTGTATTCTTCAGACGGCAAAAGTGTCGGAAGTATTGATGTTCATATGCATCTTCTGCAGGGCTTTCCTAGAATTTAAGTCGAAAGTATGTATCCATTCATGGATAGGGTAAAGAGTGTAGAGTATTCACTCGCTTTCGTCCTCAGATATCCAACCGAAATCACTAGGCTCGGCTTCTTCTAGTATATACAAATCACTGTCGTCGAGTAAATCATCATCGTAGTCCGTTTCGTCAAAACCTGTTGCTTTATCACGCCTGTAAATATCATGGTCTTTCGTGTGGGGTGTATCGAAAGCACCAAAAGCTTCATTTGTTTTAAACTCTATCAAATATTTTTCATCATTAATACTTCCTAAGATATGATCTTCCATATCGTCAAGCATTTCAAAATGTAGAGGCCACTCATCGTACTCATATTCTATCTCCTCGATGATTTCTTCCGCTGGACCAGACGATAGTTCAAGAAGTAACCTTTCAAAATCAGCGTTGGTGATATCCGGAATATTGTCAGATAGATCAAGCTGAGAAAGAATGGTTTCCCGAACTCGGATGGATTTGGTGATGACTTTTGTAGTTCGCTTCATACGAGTCGGCATTTGCATCATGTACTCTGCAGTGTATTCATGTAGCATAGGAACGATTGACTGCATCAAGGACGATTTTACGGCCAACTCAAAATGCTCCATCTTCCTACTGATTTCTCCTTGAATGTTTGTTTCTGATTTGGAATCCGCGTCATCTGCTTCTAACACATCAAACGTATCCAGAAAAGGATCAGAGAGCAAATCCTCTTCTTCAACTGTGTCTTCTTGATGCACACTACTTTCTCCTTCTTGTGTATTCGATGGATATATTGTAGATAACAACTTAAAGTATAAAGTAAATACATCTAACGCATCGGATAGCCCATTATCTCCCGTAGTCCACGGAGTCGGTGACTGGTTGGAAATAGAAACATGCGCATTCGAGTCAAATTGAGCCAACTGACATTCATTCACTGCATGGTCGGTGGAAATTTCCGAAACATTTCCACTATTTTGATCACCAGAATCTGAAGAGGATGATATGACAGATTTCACCAAACCAATTGCTTTCTTTCCCAGACCCGAAAGTATATTATTCTGTCGCTTCAAAGATATTTCATCATTTTCAAGAATGGATGATGAGTCAGTATCCTTTGGTTGCAGTGGATCAGATATAGATTCTTCGTGAGGCACATAACCTCGATTATCGCCTTCTATCTTCCTATTCAAGAAGTCATGCTGATTATCTGCGTGTTCTGGATCAACGCAATCAAACTGGTTGAATTCTGGAGGTTTTAACATGTGCGTTGCAATGGAACTCGTCGAAACATTAGATATTGATCGTTTCGTTGTTAAATCATGATTGACGGTTATAGATTGAGAGTCAGCAATTGGGATTTCTCCATCATTTGTATGATTTTCCTTTGTATCACTCAGTGACGACGATTCTAATGACTGTGCTGACTGTGATTGTTGATACAAAGGAGGTGGTGGCGGAGGAGGAGGTGGTGGTGGAGGTGGTACATTCAAATATTTAGGCCGTCTACTTTTTAATTCTTGCAGTCGATGTTCCATTTCTTCCACGGAAATAGAATTTCGTCGTTGTAAGCCATCGCTGTGCAAACGTTGGAAATACTTTGTAGTATTCTCGGACCTTTCAGACAAATGACGTGAAAAATCATATCTGTCTTTTTCTATAACATCTCTCGCTTCTCCACCTCGAATGAATAAAAGGTTATTGCATGTTGAAGTCCCAAGAATTTTCGATTGAAAGGTATTCGATGGACTCAGAAAGTGATCAAGACTGGAAAAAAAGGGACCGTTACAAGCATGATTTGTAGGCAAAAAGGCTAGAAATAGAAAGGCTCCTTGTATACATTTGTGAATCCTGCACAAAATACCCACACATGTTGCATGTCGTCTCTTCATTTGATGAATATATTGGTGTCCTAACTAATTTCTAAAACGTAATGTAGTTTTCATATTGCAATTTGTAGCACAGGTCTTTGTTTTCGTTATTTTTTGAAAAATTCTGCTCCTGTCTTTTATCTGAGTGGAAGCTACTTCTTTTCAAAGCACTTACTCGTAACTTGATAAAAATGTGATACTTACTTAAGTAGATATCAGCTATATGCTGGCTTTAAACTGAGGTTAGTATTGAAATAGACTATGTTTGTAAAAAGGCTTGGAATATAATGATATTCGTTAGAAAGATGTCCTATGAAACCGAAATTCCACATAAACCATCACCTCTCAGTGACAATAGAGTATGACCCGACCACTGTAACAATACGTTCCATCGTATTATACACTATGGATCGATAATTTGCTAATGTCAACAAGGCAATCATGGCAAATTGCGATTTTCCCTTTGAACTCCAATTGGATATTCCGTGAATGCAACCCATTGAGATGTCAAGGACTTTTCCTTTGACTTTCACAGTCATTATAAAAGAGTCCATTACCTGTGAAGATGCCGTTTACATAGATTTTTTCTCTTGATGAAGAAAATCTTCAATGGATTGTCTGGTGTTGTTCTTTGGTTCTTGCCTTTTGGTATCTTTCTGTTCTTTTTCATAGAAGAGCCTAATATTTTCTGGAGCTTTCCTCACTCCAAGTTTTTTCAAATCGTTCACATGCTCGCCGCTCCAAGCGCCCACGATGGACTTATCAGTATCCTGCATCAAAGTAGGAATGGCATAATAACGCATCACATTTTGAATCAATTCTATATTAGTATCCTTCGTCTGCGGGTCAACCTCTGAGACATTTAAAGCTTTCAACTTGTCCCTCACATATGTTTCTGGTTTCACTGCACCTGCTTGCAGTTTAGACACCAAATCAAACATTTCTCGATCAGTCAATCGCAATTCAGCATCATTTGTATTTTTGACAGCGGTACTAAAGTTGGTTGTTTTCTCTACAGTGGTTCCATCTAAACTGGTATCCTCTCCTGGAGCTGTGTCCATATCACCTATGATCGGCATTCTTCTCCGCCGTCTTTGATTTTGCTGTTGATCCTGTTGACGCCTCTGCTCTTCTTCTACTTGTAAGGAGTCATAAACCTTGGGTGACGTTAGTGCTTTGTCAACATTTTTTGTCACAGGGCCTTTATCGTTCAAAAATTTGAGTAAATCATCAGGCATTTCTTGACCTGCCTGATTATTCTGCTGAAGAAACTGTCTTTGTGAATGCTCTTGTGGAATCATTTCATCATCTCTCCACGTATCACGCTTAAAACCTTGTAAAGCTGACGGGTCGGTGTACTTCGACGAACCAGCCATTGCCTTCTTTCGTGCGATATCGTCAAGAGCGTCCTGTGCCATCACTCTTTCGTGTGACTCTATAGCTTTCGATATCTTAGGCATAATAAACCTGTTGGTTAATTTAGTTATCGGTTGGCCCATAATTAATCAAATATTCGCTTATTCATTCAGATAACATGTTCAATGCATACTCTCAATAACTACCAAAACCAGCAACAAAAGAGAGTTGGAACAACGATTAGGAAAGTAAACTAGTGAAGGAAGGATAGTACATTGATGGTAAAAAAATCAACAATGCTTCGAATTGTTATCGACTCTGTATCTAGATACTAATTACAAGCATATATTTACTACATTGTCATTGCGTAGCCATCTATTACTTACATTCAACTTTTTAAGTTTGTTGCTGCGAGAAAACTCCTACTGTTTCAAATTCAATTATCTTTCATTTGTCTAAGCTTGCTCTGCTTCCTTAATTCTGCCATTTGAAACAGACTCAAAACTTTAGGAACGCATCCACAGTTGCATCCAACTTGTGGTGATAAATGCTCAGGAATGAAAGCACTTGGAATGGCTGTAATATTTGGATATACTGCAGATCGATCTTGTTTCAATTCAAAGGTAGCACCTAGACACAAGTGATCTGATGGCCAGCAATTAGAAGGCAACAGGTGACCGTTGTGTAAACCCTCACGGTTGAGATCATTGAAAGACTTTGGAATATGTAACCGGCCTATTTGGCGAAGTGATTTTTCTTCATACAAAATATAGTCGAGAAGACCAACAAAACCAGAAGTAACATTGCTAAAAGGTATCAATTCACCTGCATAATTCAAATTATGGTCTCCGTATGCACTGCGTAAAACAAAAGGGTTCGATAAATTTGGATTTTTCAACCAATTGATTACCTCATTCACCCCACCATCCTTTTGCATGTTGGTTTGCATCTCGGTTCCTATCACTCTATCTTCCTCACTGCCGTCATATTCAAAGAAATCAAGATCACCATCAACTGGCACACCTCCTCTAGTGCAGATGCGAAGCAAATGAATAGCAGCATCTTTCACCCGTGTTGCTGTACTTTGAGGTTCATTAGACCACCAATATCCTTGACGACATCCATCACATCTATAAACATTTTCAACTTCGCCAGATAAATTAGGGGCACCGCACTCTGAGAATATTTCAGATTTTTCATTTGCATCTAAGACCTCAATTATATTACCGTTGCATACCATGCATCGCGTAAGAAACTTACTTGGTTGCAATCGAACTCCAGTAAGAAGAAGTAAATTCACAAAAGAATGTTCGAGCTCGGCTACTGTCGAAGGGCTTATTAAGAATGTTCCTGGTGGGCAGTCTTTTCGACTCATTAATGATTTCGATGTGGTAACTAGAACTCGCTTTTCTTGTCTTGAGCGTTCGAATAGTAACCTAATATAAAGCGTTGATATAGTGCATTTAGTGAGATAGTGTACAAATTTCATTCCATGAGTATAGAATATACAATCTAAACGTACATATTGGCATCAATTGTGCGCAATCTTTCTTCTTCGGCAGTCTCCAATGCTGCATCTTGCCCGAGGATTCGAAGCCATCGAGTGAACTTGTTGAGAGTGACATCGAGCAAATATTTTACTTCCGAGGGGTTATTGTTACTTTTGTGACTGGAATAATTTGTCTTCGACATGACGTGACTCATAGCAGCAGGGGGGATGGAGTTTCTGTCATGATTTGTCTTATTACCATCTATCCTTTGTACTTCTTGCCGATCATTATTTTCAATTATAACAACAGGATCTTGATCAGCTTCCATAGACAATTCACTCATATGTTTCGCCAATTCCTCTTGCTCTTCGAGTTCATCATAGTGAAAGGACCATGGAGCAACAAGTCGAGCATCCATTTTACCTTCTACAAAATATTTATAAACGGCACTATTCACCTTGGAGTTCATATCACCACAGACAAGCGGGATACAGTCTCTTTGTATACTATTACTCATGAATTCCTTTACACGTAGCATCAAGTAGTGAGTCTGCGAGAGTTTCACGTATTCATAACCAGGATGCCAATATAAGTGTGTATTGACAAGAACCACGTTTTTCGTGGATTGATTTCCTAGCAACTCCAATTCAACTATTAAAGCGCTGTTGGTTCTTTTGTAGGAAGAAACTATACCTGATAATGAATGTATTCCTCTTTTCCTTTGAATCCTATTATCCATTGGATGGCCATTGGTCGCTCCAGTTGATTTTCGATGTTCATCTGCCAAATCATCGAAATGAACAACATCCAAGGATCGCACAAACCATTTCGATTTCAAGTAAAATGTACCACATCCATCAGGCTTCGAATTTCTTACTTTTAAACTCCTATTGATTTGACTGATAAGTTCCTCATTTACATCCTTCGACGCGACGGGGCTACCTCCACGCTTGCACCAAACCCAACCATATCCTAAATCAGACATATGTCCCACAACATCATTTAATAGCAACTCATCTAGTTCCTGCAAGCAAATCAAATCAAACATAGAAGAAATTTTTGTGAGAGTCTCTCGCAGAAGCTTTTTTCGTTTTGATGGTTTAAAGGAAACATCTGCATAAGTAGGAGGGAGATGTTGATGTGATCTTTTGGAACAATACGCCTCGGCAAGAATGTTGAATGTCGCGACACTGAATGTAAGAGTATCACCACTGCCATCTCTCTCCAGCTTGTCTATGGATTCAAGTACAAGATCGTCGACCCATGACTTTGACATAAGATCCTATTGAATTTATCTCGGGTGGATAAAGTACCAGCTCTGTATCTTATCTACCACTTTCTTCTTCTGACTGATATATTGATGCTTGATGCTGTTGTGAGTTGTGATAGTTGAATTGTTGATTGCGTTGATTTGGGTGTGCATATTTTACATTCATTTCCAGTAACAGATTACAGTCGGCTCTCATGCAGCAGCCATCAGCGCAACCCCGCAACAGATCACGACCACCAACCACCAACCACCAACCATTTTTATTAATCCAAATGAGTGTCAAACGGAAATCAACAGATAGCATACCATCAATGTCCACTGGAAATCTTCGTAAACACATTGAATCGAGGAAAAATCTCCCAGTGTACAAATATCGTTCTGAAATATGCAATCTAGTGAGAAATAATGAAGTTGTATTAGTTATGGCCGAGACGGGTAGTGGGAAGTCTACTCAAATTCCAGCATTCATCTACGAAAGTGGTTTTATGAAGGAGAAATTGAAATCAGTCTCTTCTCAAAATAGGAAATTAAGATTGGCAAATAGTGTTTGTTGTACTCAACCCCGAAGAGTTGCTGCAATTACTGTAGCGAAAAGGGTATCAGAAGAGATGGGATGCGACCCAGGAACATTGGTCGGGTGGAAAGTCCGTTTTGATGACACGACAGATGTCCAAGGAAGAAATACAACAAGAATTATTTATGCTACAGATGGGATGCTACTGAGAGAAGCAACTTATGATCCACTTTTGACGCGCTTTCAGTGTATCGTTTTAGATGAATGTCATGAACGATCCTTACAAACTGATATATTGTTTGGTGTTGTGAAAAGAGCTATGAAAGCTCGCAACGGTTGGTCGCAAGAGCCGATGGTACCAGAGTCGGGGAACAAAGATGAAATAATTCAGGTTAAATTGAGAAAAAAGGCTCGCGAATTTGAGCTACCACCTCTTCATATTGTAATCATGTCTGCCACCCTCGAAGTCGAAACTTTTGAAAAGTTTTTTCCACAGGCTAAAACAATCAATATTCCTGGAAGACAGTTCGCTGTCACTCCATTGTACACTACAGACTTCCAAGATGACTATCTGGATTCTGCGTTATCAACAGCTTTGCAGGTTTGTAGATACGAAGATGAAGGAGATATCTTAATTTTCTTACCAGGTCAAGAAGAAATAGAAAGTTTGGCAGTTTTATTGAGAAAGCATCTAGATGAAGAATCTGAACTACTAAAGGATGTGCAGAAGGAAGTTGATCTTGTGCAATCTATTAAAGGGATTGGTACTGATCTTTCGTCTGGTCACGGAAGTATAGTCAATGGCGTCCTAGTATGTGTATTATATGCAGCCCTTCCACCAGAGGCACAAATGTTTGCATTCAAACCCAAGCCTCAGGGGTGTCATCGAAAAATCATTTTAAGTACCAATATTGCTGAAACATCAGTCACATTAGACGGTATTAGATTTGTTATTGACTGTGGTAAAGTAAAGTCAAGAGGTTACAACAGTGCCACTGGTATGGAAAGTCTTACCATTGAAGACATAAGCAAGGCACAGGCCAATCAAAGAAAAGGTAGAGCGGGTCGTGTTTCAGAAGGCTTGTGTTTTAGGCTTTATCCCGAAGATGCTTTTAATTCACTTGATGAAACAACGTCCCCTGAAATAGCCAGAGTAAATCTTTCTCAAGTTGTGCTACAATTGAAAGGAATGGGAATCCACGACCCCAGAACATTTGATTTTCTGACCCGTCCTTCAGATGAAGCCTTGATCAAGGCATTCAGACAACTTTATGCCCTTGGGGCCATAGACAATCAAATGAGTATTACAGCCTATGGTAAAGATATGGCAAAGCTTCCACTTGATCCCACTTTTGCACATTTACTTTTACAAAGTCCAACTTATTCATGCACAAAAGAAATGCTCACTGCTATTGCAATGCTCAGTGCAGAAAACATATTTTATCGCCCAGCTGGAAGTGAAGATGACCATAATGGATTAGCAGCAAAGGCGTCAGCTGCACATCGTCGTTTCTTTAGTTATGAGGGTGATCTTCCGACTATGCTTATGGTTTATGAATGTTGGAGGAAGGAGGCGATTTATACTTCATCAAGTCGGGGAAAGACCACAGGCCAGAATCGATCAAGAGATGAATCGATGAATAACCACGGATCGGGTAGTAAGCTTAAGCATGGTGAATGGTGTACAAGAAATTTCATTTCAGGAAAGTCACTTGCAAGGGCTTTTGACGTGCGTGCACAGCTTCAAGAAATTTGCTCTCGAGAAGATAAAAAAGGTGGATTGGGCTTCGATGTTACTCAATCATGTGGAGAAGATTTGGTTTCTTTTCTGAAATGTGCATGCTCGGGATTGTTCTTACAGGCGGCTGGAAGAGTTTCAAATGCGGTTGATATAAATAAATCAAATAGGCAAGAAATGAAGTCCGGAGAAGTTGCATCATCTAGAGGCAGGTATAAAACAATGCAAGGAAAGATAGAGGTTTCTATTCATCCTACTTCTTCTCTCTTCGGTCGAAATCCTCCTCCCAAACATGTGGTTTACACTGAGTTGTTAGTTACGAAACGGACGTATATTAGAGGAGTCACGCAGATTCGAGAGGAATGGCTCGCAGAAGTTGCACCTAAATTTTACCAATAACCAATAATATCAAACATTAGAGTTCGGTAGATTCTTTACCATGTGTTTTGATTATATTAGAAAAATGTGTAAAGTAGAGTGACGACATTCTAAACGGCCATTCTGCCAAATTATTTTCCCCGTTGGCCAATGCCCCTCTTCCGACCCTTGTTGGAGATATTAAAGCACACATTCTCTCTAGCTAGTGGCGCCTCTTACATGAAGATCATATTATGCTGTCTTTTTCTGCTAACATTTAGTTTGCATGTCAAAGCGGATACATATAGCCTCCAGCTGGATGTACTAACTGGTGATACCACAGCCGATAGAGTTGTAGGCACTCTGGTATCTAGCCTTACTCTAGCTGACAACGAGACTGATGTCATTCCCAAATGTTTTGATCATAATTTATGTTTCTCAAAAGTATCCACGTCCAATGCATCTTTCACTATTTCAGCAAGTTTAAGTGAAGATGGATCAGTCGTTCATGTGGATGTTTTAGCTATATCTGACCACCCTGATGTTGCGAGAGATTCTCTTGTGTTCATGGTATCATCACTAAATATCTCCCTAGAATCAAGCTGGACTATACAAAAACGAGGTGGTCATTTCCCCCAGAAAGATGCTGAGTGGAAAGTCTCAACTTCTATGGAGTCTTTAGTTTTATCAAATCCTGAAGCATTTACGAAGAATTGTTTGTTCAATTTGACAACAACTCGTGAACATCATCATTCTGACTCGAAAATTGATGTCTGGGAATATGGAGTGGGTGGAAATGACGAAATGACCCGTTCTATCTTCCTTTCTTCTCAACTGCGTGCAACTTCTGATGCAAGTGCAAAAGCTTTTGCAGAGGCTTTTATACATCCTGCTTTGATTTCTCATGAGGACCCTAGTGTTGTAGCTCTCTTTTCTGATGCACCGCTTATTTTTTTAAAGGAACTATTGAAGTACAAGGCCATTGAAAAGGTGTATTTGCTTGGTGCAGATAAAGACTTGGTTGAAACAATTATAACATATTTGCCAGAACTGAACAACTGTTCAGATATTGATATGATAGGTGCATCATGTATACAATCATCCCTTGTGGAGTTTGTGGAAGGTGATTTTGAAAAATGGAGTGCATCTTTAGAGATATCAATTGATGTTGTTTTCATCGATGCAGTAATGTCCAGCCAAAAAAGTCAGTGGTTAAGTGTTGAATTCTATGACATTATATCAAAGATGACCGACGAAGAAGAAGGTATTGTAGTTCTTAACATAGGTTCAGCGCCATTGTTTGGAAGAGACTTTTCTCTTGGAACTGATGACCAAGATAGAGATGCCTTTTTTTCATTGTCCGATAGTTTGGGGGCGAGAAATTTCTGGGCAGTATACGCCTACGACGAACCATCCGCAAAGCCCTTGCCCTCAGCATTTGCTCTACTTTTCAGAGATGAGACAAGTTTGTCATACAAGCGTTTCATTCGAACGTCTCCTTCGGCTTTTGATCTAGACATGATTGAAAGATTCCGTGGTACGAGTCGACCAATGCCGACAACACTGTACGATGGTCCCACTCATCTAACGTATCAAAAACCTTCCCGTGCATGGGAAGATTGGTATTGTCAAAGTAATATTGGCAGGAGACTGGCAGTTTGTCAAAGCTTCATTCATGACTTTTACAATCCCGAAAATCACATTGCTAATGCTACAATCGTTAAAAGAGACCCAGTGAAGGGAAGGGGGCTGTATGCCGCGAAAAATATTAAAAATGGCACTTGGATTAATGCTGATGATACCTCACTTCAATTGACTATTGATGACTTTCATTGGTCAGCTCTTCAGGATTTTATTGCGGAATACCCAGATGCTAAGATGTACAAAGATCTTAGAGATTGGATGATTGCATATGGGTTCGAGAATGAAAACACAGGTAACTCTGGATGGTCCGCATCAATTGCTCATATTAATACCTTTACAAACCACGCATGCGACAAATCATCTGAAAATGTTGGTGTTGTCCAATTAGGATGGGCAATTTTTAACCTTGGAATTGCAAGACGAAGTTATGTTGATAGTATAACAGTCGCGTACAGAAATATTACTGAAGGGGAAGAAATTCAAATGAACTACATAGTTTTTAGAACTGAACTAGATGATGATCATGCACCAGAAGAATTCAAAGTCTTTCTCGATGGCATTTGTTCAACAAAAAAAGGATTGGTTGATGTCACGTATCAGGAAGACCCCGAATTGTAAAAAAACTGAAACAAAGTATGAGAATTTCGTGAATAAATTAGAAATCCCTTGTCGGATTGGTAAAATAGGAGAAAAGAGCTAAAAGAGTGCTCAGGTAAAAACGTCATCACGAGTTTTGAACCAACCAATTCATCGTCCCACCACGTGATTAACTGCTTTGTTCATCTACCAGTCACTCCTTCCACTTCACAACTTCTATCTAAACAAAGAAAGAAACAAAAATGCCGTCCGTTACCTATTCATCAACAAGAGGATGCGAAACGCAAAAGCATTTGAGTTTTCGTGATGTTGTCATGCAGGGTCTCGCCCATGACCGTGGCCTTTTCGTTCCAGACTCCTTTCCCGTAGTCACTAAAGCCGAGCTTGAGAGCTGGAGATCTCTATCCTACCCTGACCTTGCAATTAAAGTTATTTCGAAGTTTGTTGAGGAAGACCAGGTTCCAAAAAAGAAGTTGGAGGAAATTGTGAGGAAAAGTTGCGCAGCATTTCGTTCACCAGATGTAACTCCCGTTACTGAAGTTGGAGGTCATTTTGTTTTGGTAAGTACTTTCACTGACTGTGCATAGGACGATTTAAAAGCGGAAGTAGCTCAAATGTTTTTCATTTTTTCTGTTTTAGGAACTTTTCCACGGTCCCACATTCGCATTCAAGGATGTGGCTCTTCAAATGCTTGGAAATTTCTTTGAGTATTTCCTTGAAACAGGGTCCAATGGTGGACGACTAGCAGTTCTTGGAGCCACTTCAGGTGATACTGGTTCAGCTGCTATCTATGGTCTTCGTGGAAAGAAGGGTGTAGATTGTATCATCCTTTATCCTCGTGGTCGTGTTTCCGAGATTCAGGAGAGACAAATGACCACTGTACCAGACTCTAACATCCACTGTGTTGCAGTTGATGGAACCTTCGATGATTGCCAGGATATTGTAAAGGCATCTTTCAATAACAAAGAATTTAGAGAACGTGTCAAACTTGGTGCTGTCAACTCCATTAACTGGTGCCGTGTGTTGGCACAAACCACGTACTACTATTGGACCTATCTCCGAGTCACTGACAAGTACCCCCATGTTGCTGAAGTAAACTTCTCTGTCCCCACTGGTAACTACGGGGATATTCTTGCTGGATATTATTCAAAGCGCATGGGCCTTCCAGTTGGAAAACTTATTGTTGCCACAAATGAGAATGATATTTTACATCGTTTCTTCACGAAGGGCGAGTACCACCGTTATGGTATCGCAGAAACCATCAGCCCGTCTATGGACATTTGCGTATCCAGCAATTTTGAGAGATATCTGTATCATCTTGCAGGTGATGACCCCACGACGTTGGCCAGTTGGATGCAGGCATTTGAATCTACTGGAAAGATCACTCTTACAGGGAAGAAGTTGGAAGAGGCAAGGAGAGATTTTCTGTCTGCCCGTGTGGACACAGCGATGACATTACAAACGATTAAGGAATACAAAGAAAAGTATGATTTTATGCTTTGTCCTCATAGTGCCGTTGGAGTTAATGCCATCCATCAGCTTGGCGAAGTGAATACTGCCACTGTCGCATTGGCCACTGCTCATGATGCTAAGTTCCCTGAAGCATGCGTCAGAGCTGTGAACCCATTACCTCCTCCTCCTTCTCAATTGGCAAAACTTTTTTCAATGAAAATCAGATCATCAAATGTTCCAAATGATGCAAAAGTTGTCCAGGCCTTTATGGAGAAGAGGATCTCTGAGCGCATCGCTGCTGAGAAAGGAGTTCAGCTTAATCAGTCAAACATCAAAAGAGTCGCTTATGCTGCCGTGTTTATTGCTGGATGCGCTGCTATTGCTGCACAACTTGCTAAAAGACGATAAACACATTCTTGCTCGTCATTGTAAGAAATGTTCGATAGTTTCTTGCACTGAACAACTCATTTCACTGGTATATATTTATGCCCAAACAAGATGATAAATTAAAAATCTTTCGCCGAGTCTGATTTTATTACCACTTGTGACAGCAACTGTAAAAAATGATATGTATGGAATATAATCACTATTTCTTCATCCTTTTCACCAGAACTTAATGAAAGCATTTAATAGTTTTGTTACGATTGTGAAAAGTAATCGGATTGACAAGGGTAGGTTTCGAAGTAATTTTTAATAAATCAGTAGTATAAAGCAACCAACGAATTGTATACAGATGTTAGATTCCGCTGCCACTCCGAAGAAAAATTCATTCTGGTAATCTGCACTGTTGATAAGCATTAATACTACCAATAAATACTAAAAGATGGTTCAAATGATGGCGAATAAGAATACATAATAAACAAACCTGAACTTGATTAAATATATGCATTATTGGGAAATGAAAGCATCGTTGGAATGTACATT
>Ga0213868_10003276_pt1 | contig 15140 bp, 12 predicted proteins | sample PICome_9_FD_160087 | JGI IMG/M metagenome (GOLD analysis project Ga0213868, IMG submission 160087) | Coastal seawater microbial communities near Pivers Island, North Carolina, United States - PICO127 | ecosystem: Environmental > Aquatic > Marine > Coastal | place: USA: North Carolina...
TTTGTGATCAAGAGTATATATACTCTATCACTAATTTATCTTGGATCTAGGTCTCATCTTAAGTTTGGTTATTGGAACGATCGACGGACTGACACTTTACTCTTTTCATTTTTTATTTTTTTTTAAATTCGAAAATTTGACGCAACGAACAAGATGGTTCTAGGAAGAAATAGAGGGAGATCCAACTCAACTCCGTCTGTATCAAAAGTATCCCCTACACAAGAAAATGAGGAAGTTTTGGGTGTACTATCGACGATGGACACAGAACATACAAGTAATAGGCGATGCGTTTCTACAGAAGTATTCAATCGTCAACTTTCCCGATCAGAGAGCCCTTCACCGACGAGAAAAGCTCACATACGAACAACATCTGTCCCGAATTCTCCACTTACACACCAGAGAAAAATTTCAAATATGTCCCTTCCTCTTGATTTAAATGATGAAGATTTCAGTCAGTTGTCAGATCCTGTCTTATCTCCAAAAATTAATACAGAAAAATATGTTCATAAGATGTACACTATTCGAAGTGAAGAAGAAGCGATGGAAGATAGATTAGATTCTGAGTCTGAATCAGTCGTAGAATCTGATTCTATGGCATCTTCCATCAACACTCAAGAGTCTATCGATAGACTTGATAACGATGATTCTGCACCTACTCGCCTAACAGCATTTGTTTACAAGCGGAAGAATGGATTACGTGGAAAAATTAAAAGCAGCTATGTGAAAGCCAGTGATATTAGTCACGATGTAAAGCACAGTTTTTATCAATATACATCAAAGATGAATTGTATAACTGGAAATCAACAGAGCATAAGTTCTGGTCGTGATGGCTCCGTAGAAAGTAATAACCATGCAAGGATATGGGAACGACGACGTGTTGTTTTAGACGGACGTCTTCTTATGTACTATCATGAAGATGCCGGTCTTGGAGATGATACAATACGTGCTCCAGAAGCGATACCTGCGAACCAAGCGTTTGCTAAATTTACAAAAAGGATTCTGGAGCTGGGGCATTATCATTCTGAAATAAATGCACCACGTGGTATTATCGATTTGGTGTCTTCGAATGCAACTGCTACCATCTTACCTATTGAGCATAATTCAACATCCCCTACTCCTTTTCGGTTGGCCATCATGGTGAGATCTGAAATCAAATGGCTGCTTTGCTTCGATACCGCGGAAGAGCTTATGAAATGGTTAAATATACTGACTAACGTCGCGCTGTCGCAAAGTGCTGCCCTTTTTAAGAAAGAGCATGGTTACGATTATGTGGCAATAGAATCGAAAGGGTCAGATGTAAAGGAGGAGGTTACGAATAATATATTGACAAGAAAGAACCAAAGAAATCGGCAAGTAGATAGCGAGCGACCTTCTACACATTCTATTCCTCCAGTAGTCACAATTCAAAACCCGCCTATCAAACAAAATTCGATCACTTCTCGAATGGAATCCATGATTGGAAGTGACTTCATTATTGTATTTCTACTGGTGAATATAGGTTTCATATATCTTTTTCTTGTGGCCGACCGTTCTAATCTCTTGCCTCACAGTACAGTTGCCATATTTGTAAATTTTCTGACTTTTGCATACTTTCACAACAGACAAAGTGATTCAAAGCCATGGAAACAAAAGATTAGTGAGAACTTGAACACTGTCTCGACAAAATCAAATAAGGGCAGGCAAAAACAGATAAAAACACCACGTACGTCTTCTACCACGACGAAGCAAGCGAATTCCATCAAACCAAACGCCGGAGCTACACTTAGTCATGTAAATTCACCAGATGATAAATATGATATAACCTTGAACAGATGGATGGCACCTTGCGAAAATATAATTCAAGTCCGGGGGTCTAACTATCTGAATGATGGGCATAAAATTCCTGCTGCCTCGGGATTGTATGATCTTGTGGAAGTTGATGCTTTTGATTCGGACGCACATGTTGTTGATTTATCAAGTCGATTTAAGTTACCTCCAGTACAAATAGAGAATAAAGGGTCTTGGAAAGCTCCTACTTCTCTTGTAGTCTCTTTCGCACTCCCCATGGCTTCGTCTGAGCATACATGGCGCAAAAAAGCAGGTGGCACAAAAGGTTATATCGTCACTTGCTATTACCAAATGAAAGATCAAACACGCCGGCTCCTTGAAATCATAAGCGACGAAAGTGCATCAAATGATGACAAGGAAGCAAAGTTTCGAACAGAGCTGGGTGACAATTACGCATCTGTCGTGAATGGTGTAAAATTATGGGAACGTTGGTGCACAACTGTCCCTGAAGACGAAGAAATGCAAAAACGCTTAAAGTTCATATCCAGAGGAGAAAATCTGAAGGAACTCGGTGTGCCATCTTGGATTTGCAAGTATAACGGAAAGCCAGTGCTCATGAAACGACCAAACGTTACGAATTACGTCTTTCATCATCCTGAACAAGATGCCATCGAGATTGATATCAACCTGCATCCGTTCCCATTTATATTTAAGCAAGCCATGAGTTATTTGAAAGATCATTACTTTACAAGGATGTTAATGACGTTTGCTTTCTTAATTGAAGGCCGAGATGAAGATGAGTTACCGGAAGTCTTGCTAGGAAATCCAATACAGTTGGTGTATCCGGATCCTGCCAAAATTACACTGAAGACTTTATAACATTATATGCTGATTTACATTAACTCCTCTTTTTGTCATATACATGTGTCTTTTAGTATAGAATGATGTATGGGTAGGTGGACCACGCATGTTGCAGGTTCATATCTTCAAATTGAAGGCACGACCATAACCCAAATCTCGAAAAACAGAACATTCCAATACTTTCAACGTTTTCGCATCGACGCTTGCTTTCACTTGTCCCACCATAGTTCCTCTCCCTTCACTGACCTTTGACTGTCCCAATCCAAATGGAAGAGGTACAGATGACATGCCTTTTCCTCCTTTTTGAAAAGATGCATTGAATCTGACTGCAATTTGACCTGGCTTTGGCATTCCGAATCCTAGAATGTTGTTCACTTTGACAAAGTTACCTAGTTCTTTCATCGCTTCTTTATCTTTTTTCAAAGCAGTTGAAACCACATTTATTGCCTTTTTCGCCTCTGCTTCTGATATCTGTGCCATGAACAGACTACTTCTAGTAGTACATGAAGAAAACGATCTTTCTGTTGGTGAAACATGAGTTGAAGTAAAGGCTCTGGAAGTTTGGAAGTTCAAACTGAACGATAGGATGCATATCAACAGTTTGATAGAAATGGAAATCATGATGATGCTGATGGATGGATGGCACTATGTATTCCAAAATACTATGTATCTACTTGTGAACTCTTCATTAGCATTTACTGTAGGTAGTCATGGTACTAACATGAGCGCATTTAACTTCAACTGCTTGTTGCTCATCATCCAAGTGGAAGCACACTTGCTTTTCCAAGAAGGAGAAAGGAGAAACAACAAAAGCAAAAGATAAAACAAAACGTATCTCTCTAGCGATCCATTCACAAACGCACTCATTGCTTAGATCCACAACCAATCTTACAGTGGAAATATGAAAGCCTTTCAAATACTTTTATGTCTGGTGGAAATAACTTGCACCATTGCCAAATCCTTTTCTCATCCAGTATTTCAAATTACGCGAGGAGGTGGGGGACACACTAAAAGTGTATCTGCCGATGTCCTCAAATACAAACTTGATCAACAGCACCTGTTACAACTTAGATCCACATATCTTTCAGAAGCTCTTGCTGCCAGAGGAATACACGTTGGTCCAACTTTAACAGATGTTAGCACTCCAGAGGGAAGTAAACCACCACAACCTACGGATTGGGACTGTTGTTTCAGTACAGAAGAAGATCCAAAAAGTTGTTTGTATTCATTCGATGCAGAACCAAATACCAAAGTTATTTGTCCTACTGGTACAACTCAATATATTTCATTGACAGCTTTGAATAGACTCAGAAGGACGGATCCTAGTAAAGTTGAACCCATGTGGCATTCGCAATACGCTATTCTGAAATCATGGTTTTCAGACGAATCAGAGTTTTCATTGATGCAATTTGTTGGATGGAAAGGATTCATCATAAGCTCTTTATTGTTAGACTGTGGTAATGGACTCTTACTTAGAGGAATTCTTGCCTCAGTAGTACTTGCCACCATCCTCTTTTGTATGCCCTTGATTGAAGCTATTGTATCGCGGTTGCTCACTAGCAGTACTCTGTGGATGAAGTGGATGTCATGGGGTAGATTTGTTCATGCGGCACTTCCTCTAAAGATATTACTTGGGCAGATGGCATGGAAAAGTGTAGCAGGATCCTTTGGAAAATTAGAAAGACTTGTCAGAGATTATATCGTCGAGCTTGAATGTGACATACTCGAAGAGAGCATTCCTGTCACCGTCGGTCTTACAATGTCAGATCAGGGGGATAACATAGGTGATGTTGATTTGACGAAAGAGTTGTCGTCATCTGAAGATGACAATGATTACAGCGGAGATGAAAGTGAATATGATTAATTTGATGTCGTTGCTATTTTTGTTACTGCAATAGATGCGTAATATGCTATCAAACCTACAAATACAACTAATGCGTATAAACGATAAAGTAGGATGTCACTGTAATGATCTTCTATCCATCCCCCAAGGCATACACCTAGAACCGAACCAAAACTCGTTATCATTGATATTATACCTTGAATAGATGCCTCGTAGCCCTCCGGAGTTATCTCTGAAGCCATCTGCACCGTCGCAGTCTTAGAGCAAGCATATGTCACGCCATGAAGGGGCTCTAAGAACAGGACTAAGTACATTTTATCCCTCGGGATGAAAGTATACCCAATCACTCTTGTGATGTATGCTATACAAGCAACCTTTTGCATACTTTGATATCCGAACGCGAGTAAAATCTTAGGAGCATAGTGAAAAATGGGTATTTCAAATATGACTGTAACGACAACTGTCAAACCACATTGAAAATTCGTTCCTCCAAGCGTTTCTTCGAAGAATAAGAATATCAAATTTTCTACAACGCTGGTGCCCATGCACAATGTAGTTGCAGAAAAAAGAAAACCAAGTGACGACCATGATCTCGTTGCCATCAGTAGACTTTTATAGATGGAGTGAGATTCAGACTCTTGATCATTATTTTGGATGTTTTGGATATTGGTTACTACCATTTCGACCTCTCGTTCTCCGGTTTGTGAAACACTATCCTCATTTGATGAAAGAACGAAGTACATGTCTGATGTTCTTTGAAGATAAATAATTAGTGTCACAACTGCTAATCCTGCACCAAACAGGTTACTAATGAAAAATGATTCAAAACCATATTTATCAAGGATTGGACCTATTGTAAGACTTGCAATCGCCCATCCAACAGCACCTACGAATTCACAATGTTGAAGATTTCAGGTTAAAGAGGAAAATTGTGGCAATATAACTGGATATTATGTTCACTTTTCTTACCGAATAGGCGTTCTTTTCCATAGTCAGAAGAATTATCGCCAGTTCTCTTGAGATAAACCAACGCAATGCCATCTAGAATAGGCATAGTTATTGCAGCACAAACGCTAAACAGCATTCTGGCAACAGAGTGAACAAATAGAGAAGACGTTTCATTCGTTAGATAGGTCGCAATGAGGTGTATCTCAAATGCAAGAGATCCCAATATGATACAAGCTCCAAGAGCAGCGACTCTCCCTTTGTTTGGGAATTTCTTCTCGAGTGAATCCGCTGCTACGGCACCGAATGACCCCATCAGAGATCCAAGAAAAATTTGCATCGAAAATGTGAATCCAATCATACTATCTGAAAAGTTCGCTACGTTTTTCAAGAAAGGAGCTGTAAAGCGGCCTCCGCTGAGTGCATACCAGATGAACAGAGAAAAATAAAGATGACCTGGCCGCATCATCACAATATGCGCAGGATTACAGTTCGTGGAGAGGTCAGTTACCAATCGCCTTCCTTCTCCTTTTCCCTAATTAAAATGACACATACCCTCTAGCTAGATGCAAGAAAGTTGATGCAGACACGGCGTGCGTTTCAAGTTCTTGTTTTATTTTTGGATGCTTGGTTTGTGTCAGGGGAAGAAGGAAGACGAAGAATGAATTGCGTCACACAGATCAGCCCCTCCATTTCAATAAAAAGTCCGGAAATCGATAGGGGAAATATCTTCTACTTATATTTTTTTAAAACATGAACCATGTCTAATGAAAGTAAATGACTCCTACGATGGTGTCAGAAAGAAGGCGAATAACACAAATCATTGGTTACCCTGAGGTTAAGATGAAACGAAAGTCCAAGATTTTTGAAGACAAATGCGCAAAATACTGTAATTTATGATTGATCTTCCTGTGATACAGGAGGCACAAACCAATCTTCATCTTCTCCGATCTCGCAAGGACGGAATAGGAACTGTGCCGCTGAACCAAAGTCGCTGGAAAATGAATTTCATGTGTTAGGACTGCGAAACAGTAACTAGTTGCATGTAATATAAAGTGAACTCACTATTTTTCTAGAAGATTTTCTCCACTTCCATCATCTAGTAATGTAATACATTTCCTTTTCACACTATATACTAATGGAATTCCATTAGGCAAATGCAGATCGTTCATATGCTCCTCTGGGATTTCACAAAGATGCATTAGAATACCTCGGATGGCATTTTCATGACTTGTGATAAGAACTCGTTTACCCTTCGATACTGCTTCAGGGACAATCTTTTGCGTGTAAAATGGAATCGATCGATCCATACAATCTTTGAGACTTTCACATTTAGGGAACTTGCGATGAAGTGAAAGCTTACGATCTTCTATGCTTCGACAAATAGTTTCGACAAGACTAATGCGTAAATCCTTTACATATTTAACTCGTCTTCGATCATTTCCAGGGTAATTTGGAGAGTAAGAAGATACAGCGGGTGGTCTCGTTGTATATCCTCGACGCCATTTCTTAAGCTGTTTCTCTCCATGAATATTTGCAACCATTTTCTTTGATAAACCAGTGAGGGAGCCATAGTGTCGCTCGTTCAATCTCCAGGATTTAATCATAGGAAGCCAAAGCATATCCATTTCCTCCAATATAAACCAAGCCGTTTGAATGGCACGATACAGCCAAGAGGAGTAGACCACGTCAAACTCAAAGCCGTATCGCTTTAAAAGCCGCCCGGCGTTTCGTGCGTCTTCTTCTCCTTCTGTCGCGAGCGAAGGGTCCTCCCATCCAGTAAACAACCCGAGCTGATCTATTTGCCAACTACAATGAGATTGGAATACTAATAAAAAAGACTGAACAACGAGAAATACTTACTGTGAGGAGTTCGACCGTGACGGACAAGAACAACAATCGGGTCTTTTGGATCGCTAAATATATTGATATTAGCCATCACACGACCTTGCTTAGATGATGGACTTGAATCAGTCTCAAAACTGTCATCGATAGCCAAATCTTCTTGTTCATTTCTTAGCTGTAATAAAGATTGCTCGACAGTATTCATTCGCTTCATAATTTTCAGTTTGTCCCCTATTGACCCAGGAACGTCCTGCTCCCATTCTTTTGTAATTTTGAGAGCTTTTTGTAGCCGCTCTGGGTTTTCCAAGAAATACCCAGATGTCGATGCATTTAAAAGTAATGCGTCTTTTCCTTCAGGTTTGATTGGGAGCAAGGATTTGTCAAACTTGTACACCGCTGGTATTCTTCAATGATAACCTTAAATTTAGGAAAATCGATTATTAACTTCATGATACAACAAATGACCACTTACCCTTTTGGAAATGAGACTTCAGAAATCTGCTCATCATCAATATCATCAATTATCTTGGCAATGCCTCGAAGTGAAGCTGCATGGCCCACAATCAAGACGTTCTTCCCTCGTTTTAAATCATGTTTAATGAACTCCCACAAAGGTTTCGTCCTTTTCATACAGTCCAGAAGAGACTCACCTCTAGGAATTTGTTCAGGTAGTAGATCGGCATATTTTCGATCATACCCAGGGTACTGCGGATCTGAAATTTTTATTAAAGGCGGTCGTGATTTAAGAGAGCGTCTCCATGCTTGAACGACGTCTTTTCCTAGCCTCTTTGCGGTTTCAGTTTTTGAAAGGCCCTGGAGACTTCCATAATGGCGTTCATTTAGTCTCCATGACTTATATACAGGTAAAAATGGGGTTGAAATCTCTTGCACAATAGTCCAAGCAGATTTAATTGCGCGCTTTAGACGAGAGGTATAAATCACGTCAGGTTCATATCCTGAAGCAAGTAATAACCTCCCAGCATGTCGCATCATGGATTCACCATGGACCGTCAGATCTGCATCTAACCAGCCAGTAAAGGTATAATTCCCAGAGTATTCACTTTCCCCGCAACGAACCAAAATAAGTGTACCTGTCTTTTGCTCCGAATCAGAGAGCTTTGACATGGTCTTGCCTATGATTTTGAGAGGCATTTTAAGGACCTTCTTCCAATATCTGTCTTGCGTGAAGCCCAATTCAGAATTTATTTGGTCTCGTTCTTGTCGTGGAGTGAGAGAAGAAGAATAATCTACGAACGAGTTATCAGATGATGGTTCACTCATGTATAGCAACGGAGGAACCGTTAAGGTGACACTATTTGGCGAAAAATATGGGCCTGCGAAGGCGTGAGTTACTTTAATGAAAGATGCGCACAATATCACCAAGTATTTCATGATAGCCCTGCTATTGGTATTCATATCAATAGTCGACGATATTCATATATAAAATGGCAGAAATATCATGTCTTGTGTCTTGACTTGAAGAAGAAAGGCTTCAGGATTCGGGCTTACCTAAAAAGATACGTCGTGTCATTATTTTCTCCACACTTTGAATTTGGGCATAATCAATACGTGTTTGAATGCTTACTTGTAACTTGCTAGTAGGGGATATTTAATTATGAGTCAAAATACACATCGATATACGATAGTGTTATGCTATTCGAGTTGATGACGAACATGCACTCATCAGCTTCTTTACAATAACACATTTTCCTCACTTTATATTAAAAAGGATTAGTGTTGCATGCATATCTGCAATGGTATATAATTTAAATATGATGATATGAACGTTAAAATGACGAGACACGAGTTTTAAATTAATGCAAACAAAGTTGAACATAGAAATGTTCTGAAATATATTGAAGGTAATAAAGGTCGATACTTCGATCAAATTATCGAGATGAAATCAAGGTCGAGGTTGAGTTTCATCCTTGACCACTACCCAAACGAAATGAAGTTGCACAGATTAATTTCAATCGTAGCTTTGGTTTGCACTCCTTGAATATATCGGATTAGATTTGCTCCATGTATGTCTGTCTATTAGGTAAATTGAAGATGCTAGCATTCATGCACGCTTCAGTAACCACACGATAACTACGTAAGTATGCCTAAAGTTCTTTACTTGCTAAGTTATGTGAAAAGCGCCCGGAAGATTTTCATCCAAGTAGTATACAACATACATCCCAGGCACTTTACGAGAGTCACAAAATAAAGATGGAAACTTAAAATATCCGTTAGTAAATGTTTAGAAAGAAGCTAGCTCAGAACAGAACATCCTTAAAGCCGCGTTTTCCTTTGTTGTACGTTTTATTCGAGTTTTTGCTTTTATATGCACCTTGCCTTGACTTTGATTTCTTCATTTCTAATATGTGTTTTCTCACTCTTTCTCTTGCTTTGGATTCTGCAATAGCATAGCTTTCTGCTCTTGATAGAGTTGAAAAGTCTCCCACAGAGCAATCATCATTTTGATGACGATGATAAACATGAACATCATGCTCTTCATTCTCTTCGTCTTCTTTGTCTGATATTTCGCCGTCATATTCATTAGCGTCTTGGCCATCTTCATCCAAACCCTCATCATTTTCACTTTGTAAATCATCTTCCTCCTGAACAACATCGCATTTCATGGCTGACAGCGATTCATAGTACGACAATTCATTTTTTCTGGCTGCGTCTTCTTTCGAGAATCCAGATGCCTGTAATTCTTTGTCAAGACGCAGCTGTTTCTTAGAAGCGAGACAAGAGTTGGAAGAAATGGACAACACGCTCTTTTCTCCATCCTTTTCTTCATAGTCGTAATTTTCATGCTCCAACTGAACCTCATTCTCATCAACGTTTGCAATCAACTCATCCCAAACCGGTATCAGTTTCTCCCAGTCTTCCTCATTGAAATTTATTCTTAACTTCATCGTAAAAAATCGTTTCAAGCACTCGATATCTCTACGCCATAATTCTTCTGCATTAGGATGACGAACGGATACCATTTGCGGAAAATCAATCAATGTAACAATTGGTTTGGCGTCTACGCCATTTTCCAGGTACTCACGAGGTTTAGGTGGAGCCTCAGTGACAACTTCACCCGTTCCATCAACTAACTTGCCATTCCTTCTTTCTCCAAACGGCACAGTAAGCTGTCCTTTTGTATAAGTAGCAACTGTTGCATTCGATCCACTGTGACGAACATAAAAATCTCCAGCATCTTCGCCTTCTCCATCGGCATCGGCAGCACTCTGCGCGCCACCTGACAAATCAACAATTAAATTAAATTCGTTTAAATCGCAGTGAACGAGCCCGTTTCGAGCTAGTTGCTTGCAGATATCCATAGCTTGAGCAAATATTGATTCCGCTTGATCTGCTGTTACTCTATTTCTGTGAATTTGGTAAAGAGGTGAACCTCTGATTAATCCCATTGCACAAACATGGCGACTATGGGCTATGGGTTTCGGTGTAGGATATCCGACATCATAAAGAGCTTTCATGAATGTGTATTCCTTGAGAGCAGAAATTCGACTGAGAAATAACCATGAATTTGGCTGGTCTTTATGGCTGTAAACAGTGCCGTATTTACCAGTCTTTCCACTCTTTACAGTATTAATTTGGAAGTAATCACGCTTCTTTTTAACATCTCGAAAACTTGTTCTCCCCAATCTGTGAAACTTTAAGACGAGCTGCTTTCCTTCAGGAGACGCTGCAATGTACACGTCGGACTCTTTTCCAACACCAATCTGATCCCCGAGAGCAGCGATAATTCCACGTTGTTTAAGGTTCCACAATGCAAGAATATCAAATCCTGAAGTTGTAAGACGATATCCATCGTATCCACATGATTGGTCGTGTGCTAAAAGGTTGTCACGATGAAGATTAGATATGATTTTGTGGCATCCTCCATAACGAAGGTTTGCGGTGGAGGCAATGATTGGTGCGGGAACTAGAGACCTAGTTTGCATACCTTTTATGTATATAGATGGAATGGTGAATGTGTGAGTCTCATAACAGCGAATCTGAAATTAAATTGCTTTCGCCTGTTTGCATACCTTCCTCTGTAGCTTCAAGGACTCTATAGTCCTGTCTACTCATAGTGCGCATTACAGTGGCATCAAGCTTCATGTTCCTAGTTTCGGTTGTATTTATTTCCCCAGTGCAAGAATATATGTTGAAGGATGACTGATGAGTAAAGAAAAATGAAGAAGCAAAATGACTGGCTGTAGAAAAAGCACACGCGAATTTATGTAATTATTAATACTTGAACACAGGTATGATGCTTCGAGTTTCGAGGTCCGCGGTCTCAGGTAGTCATGGATCATGGATCAATTTGATTTGTTCTCATATTTTAAAGGCGACGCTTGAAAAAGATAAACCTCCTTAGAAGAATCTCTGTCATTTATGTTCACAGAGCGCCAAGATATGCATTTAACCACCCAATCACGTTGTTTCATAGCTTCTACGACACTGTCAACCGTGGTAAACATGGTATTTTCTCCCTTTTCTTTTGTATCTCGTCTCTGAAAGCTCATTAGTAAAATTGGCTTGGACTTAGCGTTCAAACACGATGAAAATATAGATGCAGCAGTATCAAGAAGTGAATCTAACATTGATTTAAGCCAAACACAGTCACTTGCGATAATAATGTCAACATCCTTGTACATGTGTGCTGATAATTGCTCCTCAATTGGACGGGTCCAATCCAATGCCTTTGCCCCAGCCCAACCACATCCAATTTGAACTGGTTTTGAGTTATCCATCCACCGAGGAGAAATTCTATCGCAAGCTTCATTTTTTGTCTCGTTTAATGCAAGATTGTATTGAATCGCATTGTCAACAAGTGTTTTCAAATCCGTTAGAATTACCTCTCCTCCAACGGCAGCAAGACAAATACCCACAAGTCCAACCCCAGAACCTAATTCAATAATTTTAGCACCATTTCTAATTTTTTCTTGCAATGTGACAATGTGACTGTTATCGTTTGCCTTGGAATATAACAATGTCTCAAGTATTAACCTCGACCCAGCCCATATTTGAAACCCAGTTCTTCCAGCTGATGTATACCCCGAATCAAAAAAGAAGGGATCAACTGAGTCAACAAGATCTTCATCCTTTACAGACGTCTCTCCTTCTACCAAATAACCAACTGAACGCCCTCGGCAACTTAACGTTATATCGTTAAGTTGATCTGGTAACGTCGCTCGAAACATCACGTTTCCAACTTCCCCTTCTTCTATAAACTCCCAGCAATTAAAATCTTCAGGGGAGGCTCTCGGTTTAATGTGGTGATACTCCGCCATGATGAAATATTGCAGCACTGTAGACTGTAGGTAAAGATGCTGAATACTGATTGATTAGAAAAATGAGACTGTGTGGCGTGTGTGTGTCCTTGAAGAGTTGGGAGTATGATCTTCCTCCATTCAAAATCATTGGTTTTCGTAACTCTTCGCAACAACACCGACACCCAACTCCCAACACCTCGTCTCAATTGTCAATGGTCCCATTGAGTTATAATACAAAAACATTCTATCATAACTACTCCCATTCATACAGATATGACTAACTTGTTCGAAAACCCTGATACAGATATTCAACCTTTTTTATGCATCAATAAAAAACCAATTTACTTCAAAGAGGACTGGGGCACAGGTATTGGAGGTGGTCTTTGGAGTACAGGCAAAGCTATGGCTCTCTATTTTCGTGACAATACTGACATATTCCGAAGAAATCTAAGCCGCATTGCAAATGCAAGCAAAATAAAAAATGACGGAAAAGTCCGAGCACTTGAACTTGGAAGTGGAAATGGTTTATTATCGGTATGCCTCGGAGCCGTTGCAAATGATTTGATCTCTGAATTGGTAGTGAGTGATCTAGATGATCATTTAGACTTGATTCAAAGAACGATTGATGATAATCCCAATATATTTGAAAGTGATCTTTTGAATGTAATAGAACACAAATGGGGGGACTTCCAGAACTTTCAGGGAGAAAAGTTTGATTTTATTTTCGGGTCCGACCTTGCATATTGGGATCTTCAAGAACCTTTGATCAAATCTCTAAAATATTTTAGCCATGAAAATACAACAAGTTTGATCGGTGTGACGATGCACGACACGAAATCAAGCTTTTTCTCAAGGCTACGCGAGAACGGTTTTATCTACGATAGAATTCCAGACCATGCAATGAGCGGTGAATTTCGTGGCACTACCTTTGGATTATTTGTCATTCGAAAAGTAAAATCGTGCTAATAAATAGAGAAAGATTAGAAACAGTAAAAATAAATGACAGTGCAATGAACAGTTCTGTACTATCTTTCGCGTATTGTCACGGCTTTCGAACACTGAACTCCGAACATAACGACAACGACACTACCTTACCTTGATTTGGACCTCAAGCAGCACAACTTCTCATGAGAGTGTCGTCGGCGCATCTTCTATTCCTTGCCTCGCAAAGATCAGTAAATTCATCATTTGCTCTTTGCCAGTCAGGTGTATTGGCATTTACAAAGCACTGGGGAAAAGCGACTTATAACAAGAGAGATAACACTCATTTTTTGACTCAAAGGTACATGACAACCAAAGATACGATGAAATCGTCCACGAAGCCTTTTCCTACAAAAGTCGCTCTGTTGCAATTCAAAGTTACAAGTTCTAAGGATGAAAATCATGCGAAAGTAAAAAGTTTCATTAAGAAGGCGGTGGATCAGGGAGCCACAATGCTTGTATTGCCTGAAATTTGGAATGGTCCTTATGCAACTTCAGCTTTCGCATCATATGCTGAAATCTTACCATCTGTCGACTACAAATACACATTGGAAGATTCCAAAAAGTTGGATACTGATTGTCCCTCAGCAAAAGTATTGTTTGAGGCAGCGATGGAAAATAATGTTTTCATCATCGGAGGAAGTATTGCAGAAAAAGAGGTAACGGGAGAGACTGTTAATATATTTAATACATGTCTATGCATTTCTCCCGATGGAACCGTTGTTGGAAAACATCGCAAAGTTCATTTATTTGATATTGATGTTCCAGGTGGAATTACATTCAAAGAATCTGATACACTGTCGCCTGGAAATGTCATGACATCCTTCTCCGCTGGTGACTTTGGCCCCGTCGGTGTAGGCATATGTTACGATATTCGTTTTCCTGAGTATGCTATGCTTCTGACTCAAAAGTATAAATGCAATCTTCTGATTTATCCTGGTGCTTTCAATATGACAACTGGACCAGCGCATTGGGAATTGTTGCAACGTGCACGAGCCGTTGACAACCAGTGCTTTGTTCTTACTGCTTCCCCAGCTAGAACCGATCCACCCGCCGAAGAGGGAGAGTATAAGCACTACACTGCATGGGGGCATAGTACTGTCATTAATCCTTGGGGTGAAGTCATTGGAACATGTGGACACGATGAGGATATTGTTGTGGTAGACCTTGACATCAACGAAGTTAGTAAAATGAGAGAAGGAATTCCAACATTCTCACAGAAGCGACACGATATGTACAAACTTTCAGACGCATAATATATGCGCACATAATATATAAAGACTATTCTAATGACAGGACATGAAGTTAGAAAGAACTGTAATGCACCCATAAATAAAATACTTTGAATGAAATGATTCGTTTTAGGTCATTATCTTACTTGATGACCAAAGTGACACGAACCAAAACGAAACAGCTTCTGCCTTTCGATGGTCGGCATTTTATTTTTCCTTTCTTAATTTTACCGCTATCGGACAAACGAAACGATAGCATAGTGCTCTAGAGAGAGAGAGATATAATTGTTATCGCTACCCACATATGTCACAGTCGTAATGGCGAGGACAGAAGATGATTCGATCGAAATTAGCTCGCTTATCATAAACAATGGCACGTCCGGGCCTTATGCTCCGCCATCCTCC
>Ga0213868_10003278_pt1 | contig 15137 bp, 13 predicted proteins | sample PICome_9_FD_160087 | JGI IMG/M metagenome (GOLD analysis project Ga0213868, IMG submission 160087) | Coastal seawater microbial communities near Pivers Island, North Carolina, United States - PICO127 | ecosystem: Environmental > Aquatic > Marine > Coastal | place: USA: North Carolina...
CAGGAACCAAGAACCAACCAAATAGCCAATAGCCAACAAATACCACAATTACAAAGATTGTAATGGTGGGCACAAAGCATTTTGTATCACCGGCTTCACTACCAACATCTACATCGTCATTATCAGTGCTGTCGTATAATGTGTTGCTTCCTAATTCGCAAGATGGCTGGTGGAACTACAAAATGTACAACAATCATTCTGCTGACTTAAATGTCATCAGTAGCTGGGATTACCGAAAAAGACTATTAAAAGATAGAATCCAACTTATTAATCCAGATATCGTTTGCATGCAAGAAGTTTCACCCATATCATTTGAAGATGACTTTGCATTTATGAAGGAAGAACTTGGATATGACGGTAATGAGATGTTCAAAAGAGGTAGATTTCGTCCAGCAACTTTCTGGAAAAGTAGCAAATGTTTCCTTGTGAGTCCACCAGTACATAATTTTCAGAATCTTGACAAAAACCATCCAGAATACAATCAAGTATGGCATGTTTTAAATTGTCATCTACAAGCTGGTCCAGAGGGGAAGAGAAGACTCCGTCAAATTGATGAAGGAGTAAAGGCTTGCGTAAACCTGTCAAAAAAATTGAAAGAAGAAGATCACAAAAATCCTCTTCTTATTGTTTGTGGAGATTTTAATGGTGGCTCAGAGTGTGGAGCAGTTCAGTTCTTAGAAACTGGTTCTATAGGCCCGAGCTTTATCGAAGATGGTGGTGCAATTACATCCAAGGATAAAAAATGCCCATTGGATAAACCATTATTTGATATTACTCATGCAGTTGATAGACCTCCACCGCCAACATTGGTAGTAGCAGAATTAATCAGTCAAATGGTAAGTTCAGGACAATCAGCATATGAAGAACCCACCCTGTCGGATGACATGGTGTCAAGATTGACAAAAATATACGCGAAATATGCCACAAAAAATGACGACTTGTCCATGGGTATAAATGGAAGAGTGATGGACGTCAACGATGTACAAAAATGGCTTGTGGATATCAATAAGCACGTCGGACGAGGGAGTGAATTCCGATCCGCAGCTAAAGAAATGGGATATGTCGAACCGGAAACGAATGACGATGAGAATTCGGAACAGGGAGAACAACGTAAAATCACTCTTCCTGTGGATGGGATATTAAGTTTGGCAGGATTTTTAAATGTATATCAAGCTGAACTCCGAGCGGGTAAATTCTGGGGTATATCTTACGATCTCAAAGTAATGGGTGAGCCATTGCCGGACAAGGGGATATTTGAAGCCCGATATGATCGAATGTATTGCTCGTCCACATTGAAAGTTGCAGCCATATTAGATACATTGTCGTTGGTCCCATGTCCCAATGAAGTGGAACCATCCGATCATTTGCCTGTTGCGGCCACTTTTGAAATTTTAAACTAATCAAAAAAGATTTCTTTCAATCATTAAATATTAACCAGTAGTAATTAATCTTAGTTTCTTACACTTATGACATTCACAATGACCGAGGCAAGATGGACAATGCCATTGCTCCTCTGTAGATGATGCCTCCTGCTCAAAATTTGGATTCTCAGTAAGACATTTCAAACAGAATGACTTACGACATTGAGTTCCATTTTTATGCCAATATGTACATCTTCGATGAATGATAGACCACGAATCACAAAAGTGACATTTTCTACTCCGCGTATTATGAAACATTGGTTTTGGGCTTTTCTTTGGCGTGTAATTACTAGAATGACTCAGAGAGGAAGGTTTTTGAGGATCTGTCAACATGGTAGATGCGTTGGAGATTTTTGTAAATGATGCATTATGGTTTGACGCGAAGGATGTTGTTTGGAGTTCTGGTAGTCCTAGTCCTGGTAGTCTTGGTAGTGGTGGTGGTACTTCCTTCAAACGTTGTTCTTTTGCAGGTGAGAAAGTGGATTGCTTCCGTGAACTCTTAATCTTCTTTTGAAAGTGTAGAGCCACTTGTTCGTCTAACAAAGCATCTGGACGTTTCGAATAGTATAGTTGTTTTCGTACTTTATTGATTTTCTTCAATGAATCACAATGTGCTTTTTCTTCTTCCATCCTATTCTTCTCGGATAGTTTAATAAATTCATCGTATGAATCAAGGACGTATCGTCCCTGAACCGCATTCGTCAAGGATATCAATTCATAAATGACATGTCTTTGCTGCTCAAAGATGTTCTTTGCCTCCTCAATACTGTTTGATTCTTTTGCTTGATGATACGCACTTTCAAGTGTAGCTCTGATCCTTCGTGCGATTTGTAGCTGCTCGTGTGTCTTTGCCCTGTAATGTGGCTCGTATGCTTCCGCAGTGAAGGGACCATGAGTAACGACCAGTAGTTTATCTTTCAGGGTATTTTGAACAATTTGTAGCGCATCTATATCCGCCTTTCGTAATTCATGTGGGTCGTGCCTATCTTCATCTTTTTCTTCGGACTGTGGCTGTGGCTGTGGCTGTGGCTGTGGTGGTTGCTCACTCCCACTGAGCATATTCCAATTCCTTTCTGTAGTCCTCCTCATCCTTTTGTTTGTCACTGCACAATATGCAAGCAAGGGTGAAAATGTACTTACTTTGGTTATTCTGTTGTCTCAATAAAAGTTTTAGTGTTTAGTGGTTCGTTCTTGACGAGGAAAAAGATCTTTCTTATAGAAAGGCCTTGTTAGCACATAACCTACAACTTACAACGACGTTTCCACTACTTTAATGAATGAATGTGTATTTCGTTCCAGTTGTCGAACCATGACAATTCATCGTAGTATTAAGTTCTTGGTTCTGATAGTGTATGTTACAACAGTTGTAGATGGTTATATGGTGGCATTCAGTCAAAGGATTCGACCATCACAGACACGAAGAACGTCATCGTTAGGAGCTCATCTGATTACCTTTGACTTGGACGACACTTTATTTCCGGTAGGTCCAGTCATTCAATATGCGAACAATGCATTATTCAATCATTTAAATCAATTAGGATATCCAATTATTGAAGATGATTTCCTAATGTCTACGAAACACATCAGAACATCTTTGGCGAAAGAAGGTATTGTAATAACGTATTCAGAACTTCGAATGCGAGCCATACGTAGAGAAATGGAAAAATATTCACACATGATAGATCAAGATTTAGTCCATCAAGCATACCAAGTATGGGAGTATCATCGTCATCTTGGAGCTGAACTTTATTTGTATCATGATACGTGCGACATGCTACGACAACTCAAACATGATTACAATGATATTGTGATTGGAGCCATTACCAATGGAAAAGGTAATCCTCTCAAAATGAATTCCTTGACTGAGTTTTTTGATTTTTGTGTATCAGGTGAAGATGAACATGTGTTTCCTCTACGTAAACCAAATAAAGGTATTTACAAAGCAGCATTGGATGAATTTACCAGTATTCGAGAACAATTCAAGGGAAAGGAAGAAATCCATGGTGATTGTTTCATCTGGATACATGTAGGTGATGACCTTGCAAATGATGTTGGTGCAAGTGCTCAAGCTGGAGCATATGCCATATGGGCTGACTTGGATTCGGAATATGATCAAAGTGCATCGAAACGTACATCTTCTGAAAATCAACCATCCTGGTCCACAGCTACTCCATCAGAATTGAATGAACGAAGAACATTGAACGAAATGGCTGCAAAACATATTTCTGCAACCATCCACCGTCTTGCTGACATACCGCCCACAGTGAAAAGGATTAGTTCGAAACTCTCCAACAAAGTTGAGTTTGATGTATAGATACAGACATATATATATCATTAGCTACTTAAATTTAAGAAATCGTCATCATCGTCAATAGTGAATAGATCCACAGAGCTTGTATTGTGTTCTGTATCATCTAATAAATTTGCAAACTGTTGTTTTGCACGTTCCGTTTCTGTATGTAAATCATCATCGTTTAGAAACGTTAAGATATCATTTGCTTCGATCAATGCAGAAGATTCCGTTGGAACAGTGGCTGATGGTGCGACGGAAGGATTGCATTCGGATATACTAACTTTGGCAAAATCAATATCAATATCATCATCATCAAAATGAATTTCCTCCACGTTCTGTGTTCTTGGAATGACTATTGTTTCGCCTTTTCCATTATGATTACTAGTGTTGTGAAGAGGTCTTAGACCAAAGTCTTTGATCTTGCTCAACATTCCAGTGGTTGTTCCAATCACATTTCCCGTCATGGATTTGACTGGTTCTGCGATAGCATTGACGGATTCTGACATTTGTTTACCAAATACCGCTTCTGTATAATTGGGTGTTGTTTGGACAAAAGGCTCCTTTGGTTGTTTCTGCGTGACCTTTTTCTCGTACGCTTTTTCCCGTTGCTCCATAGCCTTCAAATATCTTATATGATTCTTACTGTGAATCATTCTCAATTCATCCACGGTTCGTGGACCCGAGCCTAGCAAGTCATCGTTTACTCTTTTTTCAGTTCGTTTCAGAATCTCTGAAAAGTCAAAGACTGTCACATCACCCGGTGCAGTGTGTTGCATTGAATTCTTTTGTTTCGAGGTCTCATCAAACTCTGTCATTTGTCGCTCTTTTTTAAGTTCAACAACAACGTTACACAAGGTTTCCATACTCAATTCTTGTAAAACAAGCAACGAATCTGGGTTTTCAAACATTTTCCAAAATGGTTTTTGACTTAACAATGCGTCCATTTTATCCACACTTTTGCTAAACATGCAAAATTTCGCAATCATATCTGTGATGTTGATACAGGTAATACCAAAAGGAAGCATATGGGTATCTCCCGATGGTAAGAACCGTTCGTGAACATGTGGGCATGCTTCTACAATGTGACAAAGCATGGCCAGGGATAAGACACCCCCAGAGCGAAAATCTGTCACCGGGTCAGTTTGTTGAAATCCTAGTCGATCGACCCAATAAGGATGGGGTATGGGTGGCAGACCTTTGGAATCAATCAGTGTATCAATGTGACTTTCCCCCTCATCGATATTGCCTTTCTCGCCAAGAGTCGTCTTACTTTCTGATGGAACATCATCTTTCAACACAGTCACATTCGAATGCTGCTCAGCATATCCCCCATCCACAAAAGGCATGATTGCCCCAGCTAACCACAATCGCACAATCAAGTTATCATAACTAATGACCATTTTTTTCGATGTCTCAACTCCTTGTTCCCACCATGGCATATGCATAACCTTCTTTTGCGCATCTGTCCCTTGATAGTCTCTACTTAGACGTAATCCTGGTTTGCATTCCGTATGTAGCAGCTGACGGTACATAAGTACTTGGGAAGCGACAGCTCTGTCAGGAAGATTAAACTTAGGCCTGAGTAGTCCTCCTGTGATACTATGAAGTGAATCTTGTAGACTATTCACATTGACGCTTACATTTGCAGCGTTTACATTATTTGTTGCTTGTTGAATAATGGATTTGGTTTTGCTGAAAAAATTATTCTTGTGAACATGATTGGTTTCGTTGGACATTTTTTATGATCAAATACAATTCAGTTACTTAGTTGATCTACTGACTGTGTGTGTGTTTGCTAGAGCTGTAGGATGTAGTGAGCAGCGCATCCTCGCTCCTCGACGCTTCTCTTCTCTCTTCTCTCCTCTGCGTTTTACACGATACACGATTACACGACTAACGAATACTTAGTATTCGATTAATCGAGAAGGATAGTATTTTATAAATGAAAATGAGATCATATGACTTTTCGATTCTCTTGAAGCAACCATTTGAACCTTGGTAATATGCCCAGAGTATAAGATCATTCATCTGTTTAATTGAATAGTAATAGCTCGAGTGACAAGAGTAGGTCATTTATACGGGGAAAATGAAATAAGCGGAACATGAATGTACAACTAAGTAGTAGGAGAAGACGCATTGGGTGGTGAAATACCTAAAATGATACATATATTCTTAACATTTACTATATAACTATAGTCTTTTGTTGTCTTTTCCTGTAGCGACAACTGCACACGTAGATAGCCCGAAAATATTACGCGACCATCCACATAACACTGACCAATATTACCATCAGTGAACTGAAACAAACCTGAAGTCCTTTGGAGTCACTGGTTTGAGTTGCATTCGAGCAATCTCCTCCATCAAAACCGCATTCTGCCACATTATACTCGTTACCATCACACTCTTTATTCCCAATGTTGCCTGGAAATGGAACATTACAATTAGGATATTTTTCATTAAAAATAGCGCAATCTCCTCCATCGTATCCACATTCCCCAACATTGTATTCTCCGCCATCGCATTTCCCATCTCCCACGAAATAGGGGTAAGTTGCATTGCAGATTGGATAGTTTATATTGAATTCTGTACAATCCCCTCCATCAAAACCACACTCTTCTGTGTTGTAGTGTCTTCCATCACACTTATTATCGCCAATCAAATAGGGATATGTAGCACCGCAGTTGGGATAATTTTCATTAAATTCTATACAATCTCCATCGTCAAATCCACAATTTTCAATATTGTATTCTCCGCCGTCGCAAATTCCATCACCTACCCATGATGGAACTATCACAGAACAGTTTGGATACCCAACAACAATACAATCTCCGCCATCAAACCCGCACTCTTCCACATCATAATCTCCACCATCACATATTCCATCACCAATTAGGAATGGATCTTGTACCACACAATTTGGATATCTGGTGTTGAATTCAATGCAATCTCCACCATCGTATCCACATTCAGGCGTATTATAATTACCACCATCACATCCTCCATCTCCCAACACAACTGGAAATTCAACTGTGCAATTTGGATAAATGACATTAAAGTCATCACAATCTCCTCCATCAAAACCACATACTTCTGTATTAAAGTTACCTCCATCACATTCACCATCACCAATAAAATCTGGATCATCCACGACACAATTTGGATAAATGACATTAAAGTCTGTGCAATCCCCTCCATCAAACCCACATTTTTCAGTATTATAGTCACCACCATCACAATCTCCATCACCAACATAAGAAGGAACTGATACATCACAGTTGGGATATTGGTTATTGAATGCCGTGCAATCCCCCCCGTCGAACCCACAGGATACTGCATTGTATTCCCCACCGTCACATTCCCCATCACCGATCCATTCAGGGTCTTCGACGACACAGGTTGGGTAATTATCAATTGTCAGACTAGCAGAAAAAAGAGGGGAAGCGAAGAATATATATGTCAAAATCCGGGTCATTCTCAGGAATAATTTGTTGGTTGTTGGTATGAGAAATGAGAAAGTGAAATAATCTAAAAGCTAAAAGTCTCGCAAGGAATACAACTAAATTAGCCTTTCGGAAACATAAATTCAAAATGCCAACGGTTTCAACTTTCAACATACCGTTCTTTTCGCACATAGTCGTGCGTTTCAGTACATATATTTCAATTTTAAATAAACTTTAATTTTTGAACAGAAGAATGAAGCTTTCCGTTCTATTATTCGCAACCGCTCCTTTTATGGTGTCGGGATTCACAGTCAATGCCCCTCAGGGATATCTTCGCATTCAAGAAAATCAAGATATTCAACCTAGTAACATTGTCATTCCTCCCGTAGGCGCTCTTCCCTCCGATGATGTATTGAATAATATTGATATTAGAGATACTGGAATTCCACAAAAAGGCTATGGGGCATTTGCAAAGTCAAAAATTGAAAAGGGTACCTATCTTGGAACCTTTCAAGGCTTGAGGTATGATTCAATGGAATTATTGGATGAAATTATGCAAGAAAGAATGGACAAGATAAAAGAGATGGAAGGGGAAGAAGGAAAATACCTCTTTCCTATGGATTATGTCATTTCTCTTGATGGTGGAAAGACATTTATTGATGGTTTTGAAAGGTAAGTAGTCGTCATGTTCAATGAGTCTTCTTGATGTTTGTGTTGTTTCTTCTTCGTGAAGTCAAACGTGAGCAATGACTCATATGGCAATTGTCTTTGAAATACGTACATAGAGCGCAAGATAGATGCTATTTTGAACCTGCTCATCTAAATCATGCAGATGAAGGGACGCCTGAATGTAATGTTATCAGAGTATTGGTTGATGAGAGAATGTGTTTCTTTACCGCAAGGGATATTCTTGAAGGAGAAGAACTAGCATACAATTATGGCGCAGATTTTTGGATTGGACGTGAAGACATCAAAGTTTAAATATGCAGTATACATATTATCAAGGACACTAGTAGAGTAGATCAATTTCAATAGAATACTATCGTACACATTCATTCTTCCTCTTCTAGCGAGGAACCTAAGCTCAATAATCACACCATGGCTTTGATTTGGATATCATTTTCAGTGTCTGTTAGAGTGCATACATCTCTTTCTTCTTTTTCCTGTTTGAATCGAAACATCTGATGAAAGGAAAAGGTTTCAAATCAGATGATCGACTCTGTGAATTCATTGGCATATGTATATATAAATAAATCGTTTCATCCATTCTTACCGTTTGAAATACAAAGTATAATATGCCCTTCACATCATCTTTGTCGAGGTTAGCATGAATTCCCACACATTCACCAGCCCCTTGAATGAAGCTTTCCAAATCGTCTTCGTTACATTCAGCAGCTAATTGTCCTATCCTTACCAAGGGATCGGAAAGTTCTTCGTCCAAATCAAAAAATTCCAACGGAGGAGAATCAAATGGTAGCGCTTTAGGTGGAAATACCGCGGGTTGTAAGGGTGGGGTAGGAAGTTCAAACTCGGGAGTTATTAGATCCAATGGTTCCTTTTCCACATGTAAATCACGATAAAGTTGAACTATTTTCGGCACCATAGTCATATCGTACGTTAGAGTACCTTTCCTCAACAATGACGATACATCTTGAGGTAAAGGAGGTTTCGTATCAAGGCACCACCGGAGGCGTTCTGAAAGAGACTCGATATCTGGCACTACTTTCGATTCCTCTATACGGCCTTCTTTTCTGTTTAAAGAAAGGTCAAAGGAGATACCATCGTGAAGCAAGTATTTTGTGAAGCTGATAAACAGATCCTTATTTCGTTCCTTATCAATCCACTCATCGGCGAACATAAGAGAAGATCCGACACTTAGACCTCTCGCTCGCTCATTTCTTTTGGTCGAAGACAGATCTTCCCATGCGCATGCGATAGGGCGCTTGCATGGGAATGAGAACATTCCAGAAGACAGAATAGGTTGTGAAGGGGCGATTACATCAATCGAACACCCATGCGGGTAGACGAATGGGATCGATTCGTCTTCTGAAGTTGCTTTGTACACAACTACATCACTTTGTGTGATTTCGCTATTGTATCTTGATACCAGCGAAGGATGAAGAATGCCGTCATTGACTAAGGCATTTTTAGGATGTAGATATTTGCTGAATGCAGTTCTCACAATTCCATCGCGTTCGAATTTCATGCCGAATTTCGAAAGAAACGCATTAACTAGTTGTAGTTTATGCGAATGCTCTTGTGCCAAACAAAACCACGACTTCCCAGAGGCAATGTATTTTTCTAGTGCTTCGAGTTCATGGGAAGTTAGATTCTCATCACTTGCATTTGGGAGAATAATCAAATCGAACGCGTTAATTGATTCGAAATCTATATCACCTGTAATTAATGTCACTTGATGATCGATAGACAATAGACTTTTTAACTTTGAGTAGGAACCCTTCAATGGAGCTTTTGTCACTAAAGCAATTGTCTGTAGTTGTATGTTAACATATAGACCAAGATGAGTACATTGGTGAAAACAAGCATATGATGATTACTAGACGGTGGTACCAACCTTCATTTTCAAAATTCAAAAAAATGATTGATTCATTCGATATTCTTCATTTTCCTTGAAACAAGACATCATCAGCAAATATATTCAAAAATGTTTAATATGTTAAGTTATAAATCTATCTTCTTCCTCGACAACATCATTTTCATGAACTAAGCCCCTTGATGTCATGCTGAGTTGAAGAGTACTTTTTACACGAACAATAGTATCTTTGAAAACGGCCAGCTCTCTTTTTGTTGCTTCTTGTATTTCAGCAAGAGCCTTCCAAACGTCGCAATCTTGTGCACTATTTTCATTATCATCAGTATTTTTGGAGCATTCATCATTGCATGCATGGACAACTGAGTTATCGTCAATATCCGCATATCCGTTTAAATAGCTCTCTGAGTCGGATCCCGAGAAAGAGAATGCTTCATTTAATTCCACAGATGAATCCAAATCATCATTAAACGAAGATTCTCTTGTGGATGCTGTTGTAGAAATGAGTTCCGATGATACTTGGTTTGGGACTGCGGTAGCATTTTTTTCGTCATACTCTTTCTGCGCTTGTACCGAAAGCTCTACTATTTCTTTTAGCAGCGTTTCATGCTGATCCCAAAGACGATTACGCAGATTCCTCTTAGGCTTCATGTTACATAGCTTAAGATCTTCTCTAGTTTAATCCATATCTAAGCCAGAATGATCTCAGATATCGAAACCCATTTCTAAAGTCTGTCCATTTTTGAAATTTCCAACCTCATCGGACTGGGGGTCAGTAATCACAACCTTACGCGTACACAACTTACACTCGTACAACTTACAACAAGCAACTACTTTTAGTAGAGAGTGAGAAAATGGACTATCGTAAATATCTCATATTCATACCAATAATGAATATCATGACGTTTTGGAGTATGGTAACACTGGCATCAGGATTAGGAAATAAACCGGTGGTTATGTTGTATTCTGCAAGCTCACCAGAAGCGATAGCAAGAAATCTACGAATAGTGCACTTTATCCGTCACGCAGAAGGTTACCACAATATTAACAAAGATTATAAAAATCCGTTGCATATTGATGCAGAGCTAACGCCTAACGGGATTGTACAATGTGAAAATTTGGGTGCAAAATTAAAAAAAGCTGGCATTAAAGTAGATTGTATTATATCCAGCCCAATGAGACGAGCACTACAGACAGCATCCTATTCTTTTCGAAATATGATTGACAATGAAACATCATCCGTGCCTATTATTGCATGTGAACACTGGCGTGAAACTGTGAATTATGTATGCGATGTCAGGCTAGCAAAGAGTGATTTAATGAAAACCTTCGAAACAGATGAGGTGCTCATAGACTTCAGTGCAATTGAACATGAACACGATCCTATTTGGGAGAAATATGAACAACATTACGGACCACATGACATATTTACGCAACATAGAGAATCAAATGACGATGATCATTTGAGCAAAAGAGCTATTCTTGCATGGAAGTTCATCGCGGATCGTCCTGTACATGAAAAATCTATCGCTGTCGTGAGTCACTCTGCATTTTTCATGCATGTGTTCACTCGGTTGGGTTTGATTCAGTACCAAGATCAACATGCGGAAGAACTCATGACATCAAGTCGATTTGACAATTGTGAAATGCGAAGTGTTGCATTTGATGTTATATGAATTTCAAATAAATGCTTAATGACGGATCCACTGTACATTCGTTCCTTTTTGACTACGTGATAAATCAGTAGCTTTCCTTTGGTCCTTTCGAATCGCAGTTAACAAATCTCCCTTCTTTTTTTGGCTTTCTAAATTTTTGAACGGAACTTCAATTGCCATACCACGTGGAATAGTATTCAATTCATAGTCACCGAATGAAACACGAATCAACCTTGTAACTTTGAGTCCAACATGCTCCAATGTCTTTCTTATTTGTCGATTTTTTCCTTCTATACATGTGATTCGCAACCATGTATTTGTATTACCACCTTTCGTTCTTTGTTGCTTATTGAGTTTGCTTCGACCTTTGTTGTCACTCACTATTTCTAAATTCACCTTCATACCTTTATAAAACATGCCATCAATATTCATTCCTTTCCTTAAGGAATGCAACTTTTGTGGAGTAATAAATCCATGAACACGGACGCGATAAGTACGATGCAATTTATTCTTAGGGTGCTCCATTTCATGAGCATAAGTACCATCATTGGTAATAAGAATCAGACCTTCCGTCATCATATCGAGTCTACCAATTGGTTTTAAATGTATCTTTTGAGATTTATTAGAGCGCGATCGTCCAACTCCTCCACGTGATAGACGCTCAAGCAGCGAAGGGCGACCTTGTGGATCATGTTCCGAAACAAGTTCCCCTGGGAGTTTGTTTGCTATCCAAACTCTAGTTTTATGCGGCTTTAAGATTTCATTTCTGGTAGTTGAAGTTTCATCTTCAATCAAGTCTTTTGATGCAGATTGTGTGTTTAAGTGTTCGTTCTTTATATCCAACTGTAACAACTTTCCTGCTACTTTGACACTACCAAAAGCATTCTCTGCAGAGATTAAATGATTTGGATTCGTAATCTCAGAACCAAAAACAGTCACTTGACCTGCCTTAATAAGAAGTTCCGCTGACTTTCGAGACATTTGCATGTTCACTCCACAAGTTGATATCAATTTAGCTAATCTTATTTGATTATCACTTCCAATATCCGATGATGACTCAGAATTTGAAAAAGGTCGAGACTTGATTAAATGTATGAGTGAGCTCTTAATCTGACTGTATTCTACAGGTCTTTGTGTGCGCTTTGATTGTTCAAATGAATGATGCAGTTGTAACGTAACTGGTCGCGAGAATACCGTAAAATCTCGTATCGAGATGAACATTCCGCTTGATGCACGTTGTGTGACAATTAAACTCCGTATACTTATCATTTAACTGCGTTGATCGAATAACTTTAATGGTTTTCTTTTGGTTGGATGAATTGAATGTTGAATGTGTTAACCCTCTTGATTGGTTATCAAGAGTGGTTGGTGGTTGCACGATGCACGATGACTCTGGTGTCTCTCAATCATTTATGTTATTTCCATTATTTGGTGAACTAGCGATGTTTTCTGACAAACTCGTATGTCGTATGAGGTATTCAAGAGGAAGAGGATATTCCCAATCAAAACAACCTCAACTTTTGTACAGTGATTTTTATAGCATCCGAGACTGTGCGATTCATTGTGCTAGCGAGAAGTAAACTTTGTCGACTCTCTAGAGAGTCAGTCACGAGCAACCTCAGATGACGATAGTATTGCGGCCGCTTCCGAACAGAGAGAAATTTAAAAATAATAACTCCTGGATGAACATTCTTTTAATTAGGTACTACGTAATTACTACTGAGTCATATTCTCCTTTTGAATCAAATGCGACGTTGTATCAACTAAGTTCAGCAGCGTTCCGATATCAGCAGCCCAATCAGAGAGTACAGCTTCTGGACTCTTGCTCTGTTTGAATTTAATGATATCCATTGGTCGATCAATCTTTGCAAACACCTCTCTATTGCTCACCATACTAGATAACTCTGACTCAAGTTCTTCATTAGACAATCCTAATAGCTGAGCCAATCTCTTGCCACGAATTCGCTGATAGTACGCCGATGCAACACGAATATTGTGCTGAATGATACGAGTTCTAAAGGATTTTTTCCAAAAGGCAATCAAATCGTGACCTCCCATCAAAAAAGCAGGCAAAGACTCCATTTCTGTTTGATATGGAATCGGATATGAGATAATTTCTTTCGTTAAAAGACTACTGATAGTACTTTGACAAGCCGGAAGTTTTTCCAAGTTAGGATCCGAACGTATCCGATGAAGCATATCTTGTTGTTCCATACTATAAGGACTTAACGCTAAAAACAGAACAGTACTTGCCAAAGCTTCCTTCCACTGATCTTCGATTTGTTGCACAGTACTTGTCATGTAAATGGAGTGGTAATCTTTGGCGAGTTCAAATGCATCCTGATCGTGACGATGAAACTCTGACATGAGGGTAAAAAATTTAATCTTATGGTCTTCCATTCCCTCCTCCTGCAATGTTTTACGATTGATTTTATTCCCAACAATTGCAGCCCGGACAAAGTCTTTTTTACCAAGAGTAAGACGCATCTGTTCCAAAATGAATTCAACCTTTTCTCGCTTGGATAAGGATCCGTATGTTTCGGCATGAACCTCATGAAGAATATCTGCAGCTCCAGGTATATCCCCATCTTGTTCCTATAGTTGTTTGAGCAATAGGCATGAATGTTAAGATTATGATATCATGTATGCAAATGGATTTGGAACTACTACTAATACTACAACTACTCAGCATGACTCACCTTGATAATGGCCAATGCTCTAGTTAGTCTGGCCCTCTCTGCTTCCAAAAACATCTTCCCATCCGTCACATCTCGTAGAGTAATCACCAATCTTTCACGAATTTTCTTTTGATCCTCATTATCCACTGGAAGTGGTTCATAACCTTTGGAGCTATCACTCGTGTCCAAAACCCAAGGACATACCTTGTTCACACAGGCAGCGATCGCCTTGCTTTTCTGACTCCTCCTCGTAGTCAAAGTTTTAATAGTCGCGACGAGACTCTCATCATCATTGCAATCCTTACACAACTGCAGAGAAGCCTCACAAACACGAACTAGGTTAGGAGTGTCGTTACCGACCCGTGCTTTCTTCTCAATAGACGCGAGGAGGGCAAGTGCCGATGCCAGATGGTTAGGTGACGCTTGAACGAGCGATGACGCTTGTTCGAGTTTCTCGTTTGTCTCTTCCGTCAAATCGATTCGTTCTTCGAGTTGACCTCCTGATGCTCTACCTGATGCCTGTGCCATTGTGAATGTCTATATTCGTTGTTTTGTTTGTGAAGGAACAACAAAAATGTATCTACACAAAGTTTCAAATGAAGCCACCTAAGTAGAGCAACGAGCAACCGTCGTCCGTCTTTTTTTTTCTCGAGAAGCTTCTTTGAGACCGCCAGCAGGGGGGAATTTATTCACAACAGCCCCCACATGAAATTTTGCACATGATCCAACTGGATCAGCAGCAGTCTTGGTTCTGATGAATTATAACATGTTATAAATGGTAATTACACATAGTAGGATCATTTCAACATTATTATCATTATACTTTACTAACATTTTGAAATTTGAATGACCTAAGTAGATCAATTGATTGATTCCTGATGTATGATTTTTAGTGTGTGAAAACAACTGATCAAGACCGCCCGTGGGATTGAAACTGCTAAAACTATTGCCCCAACCCCCGCGCGGGACAAAAATTATAGTCTACGTACTTCCTATCCAAGAATCCACCAAGGAATCTCAGAATTGATAAAGGCAGTCCAAACAATACATACGCATCACAATATTGTCATCCCTACTTAAAAATTAAGAGGAACAGCAT
>Ga0213868_10003280_pt1 | contig 15135 bp, 14 predicted proteins | sample PICome_9_FD_160087 | JGI IMG/M metagenome (GOLD analysis project Ga0213868, IMG submission 160087) | Coastal seawater microbial communities near Pivers Island, North Carolina, United States - PICO127 | ecosystem: Environmental > Aquatic > Marine > Coastal | place: USA: North Carolina...
GCCGAGAGACACACTGACACCCTCTCCGGGATCAGCGGTTCCCCAGACACGGATGGGCGCTCCTTGCTGTAAAACCATATGGTCGCCAAAGACCTTTGAAACGCTGACATCCGCTGAGGATGGAAATGTCGCTGCTAGGAAGAGAGTTGCTGAGAGGTGGTGTCGTATGTTCATGGAATAAGATTCAAGTAAAGATAGTCATCCTAACGATGTTCTCTTTCATGGAGTTGTGGAATTTTCTTCCTATCTCGGGTTTAGATTGAGAATCCTCCGAAATGCTCGCCAAGAGTTCTCTTAATCACTAGAACTTTGGGATGAAGAATCGTCGTCAATTCATTAGCACGGCCTCTGCAGCTGCACTGGCAGGTCATTTGCGGGCCGAAAGTCGACCGGGGCAGAAGCTTAGGGTGGGGGTAATGGGTCTTAGCAGAGGAAAGGCCCATATTAATAATTTTGCGAAGCTGGAAGGGGTTGAAATTACGTATGTATGCGATGTCGATCAGAGTCGTTTGGCGGCTGGAGCTAAATATACAGCTGACCGCCAGAATGGTAATCTTCCCAAAGCAGTCACCGATTTCCGTCGTATCCTTGAGGATAAAGAGGTCGACGTCCTATCAATTGCAGCTCCAAATTTCTGGCATGCCCCTGCCACGATTCTCGCGTGTGACGCGGGGAAGCATGTCTATGTTGAGAAACCTGGAAGTCATAATCCACGGGAGGCTGAGCTCATGGTGGCGGCAGCCCAGCGGACGGATCGAAAGGTGCAGATGGGCAATCAAAGAAGGAGTGCTCCAGCTTTTCGCGAGGGGATTGAAAAACTCAAGACTGGGGCGATTGGGAAGCTTCGGTATGCACGTTGCTGGTATGACAACAAGCGAGATTCGATTGGAAAGGGGAAGCCTGCGGTAGTTCCGGAAAACCTTGATTACGAGCTTTGGCAGGGACCAGTTCCGGTGCGACCCTACAAGGATAATTTGATTCACTACAATTGGCATTGGCGCTGGGCTTATGGTGGAGGTGAACTTGCTAATAATGGAGTTCATGCCCTTGATATTGCTCGCTGGGCACTGGGAGTGGATTCACCCCATTATACCAGCTGCATTGGTGGGCGGTACCACTTTAATGATGATCAAGAGACGCCTGATACCGCTGATGCAACCTACGACTTTGGTAAGGTTGGGATGAGCTGGCATGGGAGTAGTTGTCTGCAGCGGAAGCACGAGAAGCATTCCTTTGTGAGTGTTTATGGTGATGGCGGGATCATGTCATTCGACGGCGGTGGTTATCGAATTTATGACAACGCTGGTAAGCTTGTGTATGAGAATGTTCCCAAGCTTAATGATGTTCCTCACTTCCAGAATTTCATCAATGCCATTCGAAAGGAAGAAGCTCTTAATGCGGAAATTTCTGATGCCCAAAAGAGCACGATGCTCTGTCATCTTGGTAATATTTCCTACCGTGAGGGCATTCAAATTAAAGGCGCTGATGCTCCCAAGAAATACTGGCAAAGAGAATATTCAGACGTTTGGAAGCCCACTGGGATTTAGCGGGGTCCCAGGAGTCCTTGGGTTTATCCAAATCCCCATTGCAGATTTTTTTTCCGGTAATCTAGAAGGTTTATTAATCAGGCGCTGAGTTTTTTATTTTGCGACCATTGGAAAGTTACTCCGGCAAGAGCGATGACTGCCCCAAAAAATTCGCGAGTGAGTTCGACGCGCGGGTCGGTTCCAGACATTGATTCACCAGTCATGGTGAAAGTCTGTTCACCGAATATGTTTTCCCAGAGGCCAGGTCCAGAGAGAAACATCTCTATTAGACAGGCAATGATTGCGAGAATGAAATACCAGACCGGGATGCGTTTTTTGATTAAAAGGAGAAAGACTAACCCAATCACGGCATAAAAGAGGAACCAGAGCGCGGAGTCGAGAGTAGGGTTCCCGAAAGAGGGGCTTGAGTAGATCTCTGGATCAATATCGTTTCTTTGAAACCAAGCGAAAACGAAGAAGAGACCGGCCATGATAAGGTTAATGAGGAAGAAGAGGATTTTCATGAGAGGTGAATTGCTTATTGAGAGATACTTGGGAAGCGCTAGCGTCCTTTCCATGTCGAGGAAGGTCCTATTTGTATGCACTGGAAATACCTGTCGGAGCCCAATGGCGGAAGGGATATTTCGCAAGGCAGCCGAAAAAACGGATATTGAAGTTTCTTCGGCTGGAGTGGCAGCCCAGCCCGGGAGTTCGGCGAGCCGGGAAACGATTGGTGTTCTTAAAGAGCAGGGAGTTGTGCTGGAGAATTTCCGGAGTCGCATGGTAGAGAACTCAATGCTAGAGGAAGCAGATGCCGTGTTTTGCATGACCGAGGGGCATCTTGAAATGTTGGAAATAATGCACCCGGAGTATGAGGGGAAATACCATCTCGCCTGCGATTTTGTAGAGATGGATGGGAAGGTGGGCGGTGATGTTCCTGATCCTATCGGGATGGGCCGACCGGCTTATGAAATGACTTCGAAGGTCCTTAATGCAGCAATGGGCGGGATTTTAGGCTTTATGGAAAATCGGGAAGAGGAGTCTTGATTGGTCTTTTGGTAAGTGAGCGCTTGCCATTTTGGCAAGTAGGCGTCACTGAGGGGGTGTCTAATGAGTGCAGATTCTTACCGCATTGCAGTCGGGGCCGATCACGGCGGAGTTGAGTTGAAAAATGCTGTCGTGGAGGCTTTGAAAAAGGCCGGCCGCGAGTTTGTCGATTATGGCACCCATGGGACCGATTCGGTTGACTATGCCGACTTTGCTAATGAGGTGGCCCGTGCGGTGAATGAGGAGCGCGTCGATCGTGGAATATTGATCTGCACTTCCGGCGCGGGTGTGTGCCTCGCCGCGAATCGTTTCCGTGATGTTCGGGGTGCTAATATTCATAATGTAGAGCAGGCGGAGTTCGCGCGGTCTCACAATAATGCCAATGTGCTCTGTCTCGGTCAGAAGGCAGTGAAAGAGGAAGTCGCACTTGAGATCGTTGAGGTTTTTCTTAAGACAGATTTCGAGGGTGGGCGTCATGAGCGTCGACTTTGTAAAGCGTCGGGATCGCGTCTTGCGATGACGGATCCCGAAGTTTTTGATGCTATTGTCGGCGAGGAAAAACGCCAGCGGAGTCACATTGAACTGATTGCTTCCGAGAATTTTGCAAGTCCTGCAGTGATGGAGGCCCAAGGTTCGCTTTTGACTAATAAATATGCTGAGGGTTACCCCGGGCGTCGCTGGTATGGAGGATGCGAAAATGTTGATGTGGTCGAGGAACTTGCGATCGATCGGCTCAAGAAGATTTTTGGAGCCGAGCATGCCAACGTCCAGCCTCATTCCGGGTCCCAAGCCAACACGGCAGTTTACTTTGCTGTGCTGCAACCAGGTGACAAAATTTTGACCATGGATCTTGCGCACGGTGGACACTTGACACACGGCCATCCGGCTAACTTTTCGGGTCGGCTCTACGATGTCACCCACTATGGAGTGGCTGCAGAAGATGAGTGCATCGACTACGACGCTCTTGAAGCGCAAGCGCAGGAGGTACAGCCCAAATTAATCACTTGTGGAGCGAGTGCATACTCGCGAACGATTGATTTTGAACGGATGGGAAAAATTGCGAAAGCGGTTGGAGCTTATTTATTTGTCGACATGGCGCACATAGCTGGATTGGTCGCGGCGGGAGTTCATCCTAGCCCGGTTCCGCATGCTGATTTTGTGACGTCTACCACTCACAAATCTCTGCGCGGACCTCGTGGCGGCATCATTTTATGTAAGTCGGAGTAAGCCAAGAAAATCGACGGCCGAGTTTTTCCGGGGGTTCAAGGTGGGCCGCTGATGCATGTTATTGCAGCTAAGGCGGTATGCTTTGGCGAGGCTCTCAAGCCTGGGTTCAGAGAGTATCAGGAGCAAGTTGTTAAGAATGCTCAGGCAATGGCGACGGCTTTAGGAAAGAATGGTTATCGCATTGTTTCTGGAGGCACTGACAATCATGTCTTCATGGTCGATCTTCGTCCGGTGGGCCTTGATGGATCGATTGTTTCTGACACCCTCGACAAGGTCGGTATCACCGTGAACAAGAACTCGATTCCCTTTGATGAAGCTGGTCCAATGAAGCCGAGCGGGATTCGAATTGGAACTCCTGCGGTGACAACCCGTGGGATGAAAGAAAATGATATCGAGATGGTGGCTGATTTAATCCATGAAGCCTTAGAAGCTCGCGAAGATGATGAAAAACTTGTTGAGATTCGTGAAAAAGTCTTCGCTTTTAATGCCGCTTTCCCGCTGCCTTGGTAGCTTCTTGGAGACTCTCTCTTCCTAAGGTAGGCTTTGTGATTGCGAGGGTCTCAAAAGGATGGATCCTCCTTCCGGTGATAAGCGGGGAGTAGGTTTGGGATCGCCATCCGAGAATGATCTTGCTTCTGGGTTTCTTTCGATTGAGATCTAGACTTGGCGGAGAAGGAGATTGAAGTCAGTCTTCGCAGATGAGCCTTCTTGCCTATCTTGCCTTCCTTCTACTCCTTGGGGTAGTGGCCCAATGGTCGGCTTGGCGGATGAAGCTACCGTCAATCTTACTTTTACTCATTTTGGGGTTTGCGCTTTCGCATTTTACCGGAATGCGGATTGATAATTATCTTAAGGATGAGAGTTCTCTCTTAAGTCTAGTTGGTTTTTTCGTGGCGATTATCCTCTTTGAAGGTGGGCTAACTTTAAAATTCTCCGAGCTCAAAGAGGCTGGCACTCCGGTGCTAAGACTCTGCACTACCGCGGTGGTATTAGCCTTTGGTCTCACGGCAGTGGCAGCACGCTACACTCTGGGATACCACTGGCAAATTTGTGCGCTGCTGGGGGCGATTTTAGTGGTGACCGGGCCGACTGTGGTGGCTCCTTTGCTCCGCTTGATTAGGCCGCGTCGTAAGGTGGCTTCGATCGTCAAGTGGGAGGGAATCGTGGTAGATCCCATCGGGGCAGTTTTAGCGGTCTTGGTTTTCATTACGATTCAGGAAGGTGGAGTCGGCCAGGGTTGGGATATTGTGGCTATTGCTCTGGTGAAGACGCTGTTTGCTGGGGTGGGGCTGGGTTGGGGGTTGGCGAAGGTGACGGAGGGATTAATGGCGCGGCACTTGATCCCAGATTTTCTGGAGAGCATGTTTTTTTTGGCTTTGGTTGGAGTGGCCTTTGCAGGTTCCAATGCCATTCAACATGAAGCGGGCTTGCTGACGGTGACCGTTTTAGGAGTGGCTTTGGCCAATCAGAAAAAAGTGTCAGTGCGGCACATTCTTGAATTTAAAGAGAACTTGAGAGTGCTCATTATCTCTCTCCTTTTCTTAATGCTTTCTGGGCGGATCGGGATATCGGAGATTCAAATGGTCTGGCAAAAGGGGCTGATGTTCCTCCTCGTCTTGATTTTGGTGGTGCGTCCGGCTTCCGTCTTTTTGGCGAATCTTGGCTCGGCGCGCACGACGTTTCGGGAGCAACTTTTTTTGGCCCTATTGGCTCCGCGGGGAATCGTGGCGGCAGCCGTAACGTCAGTTTTCGCTCTTCAAATTATGGGGGCGGCGAAGTTAAACCCCGAGAACGAAACTTATGTCGTTTTGGCCGGGGAGGCTGGTGAATTGGTTCCCCTAGTCTTTATTGTGATCCTGGGGACGGTCACTTTTTATGGTCTGCTAGCGGCTCCTTTGGCGCGCCGGCTTGGGCTGTCCGATGCCAATCCTACGGGTGTGCTTTTTGCTGGAGCTGAGCCTTGGATTCGGGTTGTCGCAAGGGGTTTGGTTGACCAAGGGCACCACTGCCTTTTGCTAGACACACGCTTCGAGAAAGTATCGGCTGCAAGGCTTGATGGCTTACAGGCAGTGCGAGCAAATATCCTCTCGGAGTATGCTGAGGAGGAAATCGATTTTGCGGGGCTTGGGCACTTGGTGGCGGCCACTCCCAATAATGAGGTGAACTCGCTGGCGGCGCGCGAATTTCAGCACCGATTTGGCAAGGCTAACGTTTGGCAGATCACACCATCGGATGTCGATTTACATCACCAAAAAGCGGTCGCTAATCACATGCGTGGGCGGTTTTGTTTTCTTGGGGGGCCGAGATTTTCCGATTTGAGTTCTTTTGTGGAAAAGGGCGCCGAGATGAAATCAACCTTATTGACGGACGTTTTCACGATGGAAGATTTCAAGACGGCGCACGGCGATAATGCTATTATTCTTTTCACCGAAACCGAAGATGGAAAGTTGAGTCCGGTTTTATCGGAGGACGAGGAAATTGAAGGGTCAATCACGATCCATTCGCTCGTAATTGAACAAGATGATCCCGAGACTAAGGCCTTAAAAAAGAAAGAAGTGTCTGAGGGAAAATCTGAATCATGAATTCGGGTTACGAGGGTTTTGAAGCTTCTTGGTACGACTTGTTTTGGGAGGCCGAGGAAGCGCCTAGCGAATTACCTTTAATCGAGAAATTTCTAGAGGATAGAAAGGGGAGTTGTCTGTATATTGGCTCTGGGTCGGGGCGCTTACTGGGTCCTTTAGTCGCGGCGGGACACGATGTGCTGGGACTTGAATGCTCTTCTGAAATGGCGAGGCTCTCACGAGAAAAATTTCCTGATGCGAAGGTGCTTGAAGAAGAATGGCAAAAACATGAGGGCAAGTATGCTGCTATCGTGATTCCGGCCTTCACTTTCCAGCTTTTTTTAGATCCGCAAAAACAGCTCGCGCGGTTGAGTGAACAAGCAGACTCTCTTTATCTGACTTTGTTTTTCCCCTGGGCAGAGATCTCTGGAGATCTAGCCCCGAGCGAATGGTATTTTGATCGTAAGGTTGTTTTGCCAACTGGTGAAACTGGTGAATTGGAGACACAGCATAAAATTAAAGAGCAAGTCGGAAGCTTAGTAAGGAAACATCGTTATACTTTGAAGGATGCTTCGGGGAATATTGTTAGGATGGAAGAGACTGTTCAGCGGTTGCGATTTTTCACCGATGCGGGATTAAAAAAGCTCCTCAAAAAGTCAGGTTGGAAGATTATAAATGAGATTAATAATTTGGGCGAAGGCGACGACGGTGAACTTGTTTATGTCGCAACGCTACATCTTATCGCGGTGTCGAATTGAGTTTTCAGCTTAATCTGCTCCGGAGCTTACTTTTTAGGGACATCGTCCCAATAATCTGCTAGGGGTTTCTTGTGCAGCTTAAGAAATCTTTGGGGTTAGTGCTCGGTCTCGTTGTGGGATGTGCGGGAGGCTATCTCTTTTCAAAAAGTCAGCGTCCTGCCCCAGGTTCGATCCAAGACCGGTTAGAGCTTGCTGAGCAGGAGGCGGCTAAGAGTAGCAGAGAAGCAAGGGCATTGAAGGCTTATGTGGAACGTGCCGAAGGGTCAGGGTCTTCTAAGTTTCGGCGATTGGCTCGTGATCTCAAGGATGGGAAGGAAGTTAGCTTTGATGATATTTTGGGAAGTGCGAAACCTTGGATGCGGCAGGTTGCTCCAGTGATGGAGCGGGTTAGGAAGGTGAACGAAGCGAAGTGGGTCGATGCCCGGGTTTCTGAGTGGACGCGTAATTACACTTTGACGGTAGCCCAGAGGAATGAATTACGTGGGCATTTTAAGAAACGAAGTGAGGAAAATGCTGAGAGAATCACCGAAGTGATTAATAGTGATCAGAGCGGTTTTGTGGAATTCGTGCAGGCTACTGAAAATGATTGGCGTGATTTCGAGGAAACGAACGATTTGATGGAGGGTTTTTTAAAAGGGGAAGAGTTGGAACAGTTTAAAGAAGAGCGTCTTGCAAAGAGGGTTGAGGCGGTCCAGGAGGAGGCGGACCGGAAACTTGGGCGACTGGATGAGATCGTGACATTGAGTGATGAACAGCAAGCTGAGCTTTTTAGGGTGATGGCGCGGGGTTCCGAAGACTATCGACCGGAGGTTAACCCTCAAGATTATCGTGGAGCAACCGCTCCCTTAGATCGTGAGGCGAGGGATGCTGCGATTACTGGGGCGCTGACTCCGGACCAGAGAGAGGCGCTGAATGAACACCGGGAGAATCAGCTACGGAAAGTAGCCGAGCAATGGGAGCTTTATCAGTTGGCTCCTCCTAAAGATTTTGATCTTTTGGAGGGAGATATCTTTTAAATGAGCGAGTCAGGAATCGTAATTAAAGATCTCCGTGTTGATTACGGAGATTTTGTAGCGGTTAATGACATTAGCCTGACGATTCCATCAGGGGTTGTGTATGGGTTAGTGGGGCCCAATGGAGCGGGAAAGACGAGCACTTTTAAGGTTCTCACGACTTTGATGGAGCCAACTTACGGGGAAGTGAACGTGGCGGGGTTTGATATATTTGAATCAGCCGAGGAAGCGCGCCGGGTTATGGCTTACATGCCTGATCTTGCACCGGTGCCGTCCGACTTGAAGCTATGGGAATTTTTGGATTTTCATGCGGATACTCATCGGTTGGGCCGCGCTAGCGACCGCCGCGAGAGATTAGATGAGTGCCTTAAGATCGTAAATTTGTATGATAAGCGAAGTGCTTGGTGCAAAGAGCTCTCGCGTGGGCAGACACAGCGTCTGGTTCTTGCCAAGACGCTATTGCATCGCCCCAAGGTCCTAATTCTTGATGAACCGGCTAGTGGACTTGATCCACTATCGCGCCGCGAGATGCGGATTGCACTGCAGGCTTTGGCGGCAGACGGAGCGACGGTTGTTGTGAGTTCCCACATCCTTAGTGAGTTGGCGGAAATGTGCTCGTCGCTATGCGTCATGAACCAAGGTGAACTGCTGGCTAGCGGAACGGCGGAAGAGGTGAGAAGGGCGCTGGGTCGGACCGAGCGCAATTTGAGCGTAATGACTTCTGGTGACTCGGAAAAAGTTAAAGCATGGTTGGAAGGGTGGACAGGGGTGAGTGAATTGAAGGTGGATGGTTCACGAGTCGGATTTCAATTTTTGGGAGGAGAGGAAGAGCAGGAAAGATTGCTGATAGAGCTCGTAAATGCAGGTTTGAAAATTCGCTCTTTTGAAGAGGAAAGCTCGTCCTTCGAGGAAATTTTAGTGCGAGTTGCGGAGGGGAATCGTGAGGTATGAGTGGTTTTAAAAAATTAACGCCATTACCGGCGTGGATGATTTGGGCTAATCCGATCTTAAAACGTTACGCGCGAAGTCGGCTCCGTCCGGCGAGTTTTGGGGTGGCGTTGTTAATGACAATTCTCGTAGCTGGTTTTTTCTTTTTTCTCGCGCGGGAAACTACTGCGAGATCAATCCAGAATCCCATTGACGTGGGACGTATGCCTTTAATTCCGTTATTGATTCTTCAAGGGCTCATTCTGTTTGGTATAGGAACCGGACAAGCAGCGGCGGGAATTACTACCGAGGCTGATGAAGGAGTGATTGATTATCAAAGACTGGCTCCCATGACTCCATTTACGAAGGTGTTGGGTTATTTGTTTGGGCTCCCCATTCGTGAGTGGATTCTTTTCTTGGCGACTTTACCTTTCACTGGATATTCGATTTGGAAGGGGCAGGTTCCGCTTAATGGGGTTTTGCAGCTTTACGCGGTTTTTTTTATGGCAGCGATTCTTTATCATCTTACTGGGCTCTTAGCGGGATCAGTGATGAAGAATAGGCGATGGGCTTTTCTCACTTCAACTGGTCTGGTGATGGTCCTTTATTTGATTATCCCGCAAGCTGCCAAGTTTGGGTTAGTTTACTTGAAGTATGTTACGATTTATCCCGTTTTTAATGAGGTTTACCCGAGTTTAATTCCGCGACCGCTGGGGGATGCTGCGGAGGTTTTTAATACGATTATCCCTCCGGCTAAGTTTTTTGGGTTAAACCTCCCGCAGTATGTTTTCACCTTAATTTCGCAAGGTGTTTTAAGCCTTGCGATGGTGATGATGCTTTGGCGGCGGTGGCGAAAGGCAGATTGTCATCTCCTCGGAAAGTTTGCTGCTACTGGTCTTTTCGGCTGGCTCCAGATGATGTTGTTGGGGAATGCGTTACCCCTGATGAATTCGGGGGATTTGTTCCCCTCACGTGAACTTGACCGACGATTTGGGCGTTTGATCAATCCGGATATCCAGTTCTGGAGCCCGAAGACTTGGGAGGCTACTGTGATGATTGGGATTTATGGCTTGGTGACGCTTGCTAGTCTCTGGTGGCTAACTTTTATTATTTCTGCTGATTTGCACGGTCAAGTTCGTGGCTGGCGGCGGGCGCGTAAGCTGGGCAATCCGGCGTTGCCTTTGCTATCGGACGCCGCGACCTCAGTCCCGTGGGTTTTGACCATGTCAGTTATGGGCGCAGCGGGATGGTTCATTTTTGGGAAAGCGCTCATCGGCTCCCACTGGTATCCCGAGCTGTCGCTACTAGTGGTGACTCCCGTGGCAATGTTTTCTATTCTGGCTTGTGGGGGATTGGGAATGGCTGCGCTTCTGGAATCGGTAGGACGTAAGGTGACTGGGCTTGTGGTTATTCTCGGAGGAATTCTCCCTGTAATGTTGGGTGTTATTTTGGCCGTGAGTAGCGACGATTTCGTCGCCCTGGCCGTCTGGTTAGCTGGGATTTGTCCGGTATCGTGGCCGATTTATGGATCGGGGGTTTTTCTCTCCGAGGAGGGAATGCCTAGAGATGTGGCAAGAGCGATCCCGAATGCCTTCTGGTTTTGGCAGGGAGTTGGAGCCATTTTAACAGTTTGGCTACTGAGTAAACTCAGGATTGCTCGCAAAAAAATCTCCGATTCGTCGAAGGAATTCTAAGCTCCGACGGGGTCGGGCTTTCCGGCACGCTCGAGGCTTTGACGGAAGTTGTCGAGCATCTTGGATTCACGCTTTAGCATGTTGACGAGATTACTTTCGTCTTCTTCGGAGATGAGTTCTCGCTCAGAGAAGAAAATGATAAGGTTGGCAATTTCCAGAGTCGCTCCACGCGCATGACTTACAAAGACGGCAAATTCAGGCTTGGTTGGGCAGCTGCTGCCCTCGGCAAGAATGCCCGAGATACGATAACTGACCTCACGCAGTCGATTGGCAAAACAGGTTTTCCCCAAAGAATCGATACCATCGGCGAGGTCGGCAACACGATGTCCAATCTCGGTTGCCATTTTCCATACCTCTAGGTTTTCAAATCGAAAGTCAGCCACGGCGGAGGCAACTATCGACAAAGCATGTTTTTGACAAGTGTCATCTCAGAGGTTTACGCAGTCAGACTCGTTTGATACGCAATGACCTCAGATGAGTGGAAGAATGGTTGCAGCAGTGGAATCGGGCGGGACAAAGATGGTCGCCGCTCTCTCAAGTGGGCCCGGTGAGACTATCGTGCATGAGAAGATCCCAACTACGACTCCCGGGGAAACTATTCATCGCTTAGTAGAATTTTTCGAGAGAGAGCAGTCTGCCCACGGAAAAGCGGAAGCTTTAGCTGTCGGGACTTTTGGCCCGGCGGATCTTGAGGTGGGGTCGGAAACTTACGGTTTTATTACCTCAACGCCCAAGCCTGGATGGTCGCAAACGGATTTGCTAGGCCCTCTTCGGGAGGCGTTCTGTGATGTTCCTGTTGTGTTTGAAACTGATGTGAACGCGGCCTTATTTGGAGAGGCAAACTGGGGTGCGGCAAAAGGATTTAAACATTCGGCTTACTTTACGGTGGGAACTGGCATTGGCGGAAGCCTGATAGTCGAGGGTTCCCTAGTGCACGGATCTGGACATCCCGAGATGGGGCATATGCGAGTGACGAAGCACCCTGATGATAATTTTGCGGGAGTGTGTTCGTTCCACGGGGATTGCCTGGAGGGCCTTGCGTGTGGTCCCGCAATTGAAAAACGTTGGGGGAAAAAGGCCGAAGAATTACCAGCTGATCATCCAGCGTGGGTGCTAGAGGCATACTATCTTGCGCAAGCATGTGTGAACGTTTTGACGATTGCTCCGGTAGAGAAGATCATTCTTGGCGGCGGCGTGATGCATCAGGAACAGCTGCTGGCGTTGGTTCGTCAGGAAGTGATACGCTTGGTTAATGGCTACTTGAAGTTACCAGATGCTGGAGAGCTTGTCGTGCTTCCCCAATTGGGTGATCATGCAGGGATTCTTGGATGTGTAGCCTTGGGGCAGAGTTAGACTAAGGGGCAGATTTTAGGATCTTGAAAGTCAGGGAGACCATCGATGCGGCGCACGACCCGTTCGTTCATGTGGGAGAATTTCCCATTCTTTTGATAGTGTAGATCGGCAGAGGCAAAGTGTGCGGCGAGGGCGCGTCGGGGCTGGTCACCATAGTTGGGTGGATTGCCGTGGAGGGTGGTAGAGGGAAAGATTACGAGGTCTCCAGCACTGAGGGTCATGCGACAAGGTTTGTCGTGTGACATCATGGTGATGGGCCCCATTTCTGGGGTGAAATCGACGAGCGGTATCCAAGCGGTGACCATTTTTCTGGCGCAGCAAGTGAGCCAGCGTGATTCTTCGCGGTGCCAGTGGTAGTTAATTTTTTTCGACCGATGAGGCTCTTCGTAAAGGAGTTGATCGTGCCAGAAGCGAAGTTGGTTGAGATTAAAGTTGTCCTTGATTTGGGAAGCGAGACGACCATCGCGGGTGAGCCTTGCCATTCCGGAGCAGAAAAAGGACGCGCAAGGATGTTTGCGGGTTTTGGCTTGGCAGGAGCGGACTTACGGCCAGATGAAGGGCGGGGTTAAGTCGTATTCGCCACGGTAAAAGGCATTCTGCTCTGCAATGAGAGCAGCGACTTCGTCCTGCGGGAAGAAGCCTCTTACGATGAGGTAACCTTCACGTGCTAGAAATTTACGTTTATGTTCGAGGCGGAGCAAGTTGAGCGAGGGCTGTGGCTCAGGCTAAAGTCCAAGCTCTGTCTTTGCAGCTGTGGCGAGCTCACTGATTTTGTCGCGGTCGGAAGCGGCGCCTCGAGCCATGTCAGGTTTACCCCCTCCTTTTCCTCCAGCGATGGGCCCAAGTTTTTGAATGAGAGTCCCGGCACCGTGACCATTTCTCTTTCCTTCTTCTCCGCAAAATGCGCCAAGGTGGAGTTTGTTGCCGTCGTCGATTACGATAAAGGCGGCTTGGGTGAAGTGGGTTTTCCTCAAGCCGTTCAGCAACTCTTGAAGAAGAGCGGGTGACCCTGTAGTGGAGATGACGATGTTTTCGGTGATATTTTTCTCGGCAATAAGCGAGTCAGCCATGCGGGCTGCTCCAGTAGCTTGGGCCTTTTTAAGGGCCTTTTCTGCTTCGATTGCCTGATTTTTCACTTCGAAGGCTCGGGCATTATCGGGAACCAAAAGGGTGGGAGCATCAAGTTTGGCAAGGGCCTCGTTGGCCTTTGCTAGCTTCGCTAGGGCTTCGGATTTTTCTGCGGATTCCTTCTCTTGTTGTTCGCCGAGAAAGGCTTCGGCAGCGGGGCCGCAGACGGCTTCGATGCGGCGAATTCCGGCTCCAGTAGATCCTTCGGATTTAATTTTGAAGATACCGATGTCAGAAGTTTTGCGGACCTGAGTTCCACCGCAGAGTTCCATCGAATAACCGTCGAGAGTTTTGTCGCCCCCTCCTATTTGGACAACGCGGACAAGGTCACCATATTTATCACCGAAGAACTGCATGATGTCTTCGCGGCCTTTCACCTCTGAGTGTGGGACTTCAACCCACGAAACCGTATCGTCAGCTTTGATTGCGGAATTAACTTTTTCCTCAAGGGCTTCGATTTGTTCTGGAGTGACCGCTTTTGAGTTAAAATCAAAGGTCAAGCGATCTGGCGAAACGCTGGATCCCTGTTGTGAAGCGTCGGGTGAGATGACTTTGTGTATAGCCCAATGTAGGAGGTGGGTGGCGGTGTGGTGAGCCTCGATAGGAGCGCGGCGCTCGCGATGGATTGTGAGATCTACGGTGTCACCAACTGCAGGAATATTGCCTTCGATTTGGTGAGCGATCGCGGAGCCGATCTTTTGGGTGCCGGTGATGGTGGAATCATTAAGTGTTCCGGTGTCACCTTCTTGTCCGCCCATTTCGGTAAAGAAGACAGTTTTGTCGGTGATGACGAGATTGCCGTAAATTTCGAGAACGATTGCCTCGCAGGAGTCTTCTTCGAATCCAAGGAATTCGGTGACAACATCGGTAGAAATCTCAGCCGCACGGACTACTGTCTTCTTTTGCGAAGCTCGGGAGAGTTCGCGGGCTTCTTCCATGTGGACTTCGACCGCTTTTTCATCGAGAGAGATGCCCCGCTCACGACAAAGAAGAGCGGTAAGATCGAGTGGGAAACCATAGGTGTCGTAGAGTTGGAAGGCATCCTCCGGAGGGAAGACGTTTTCACTAGCGGCCTTCTCGAACTTTTCCATTCCCCGGTCGAGGGTTTTATTGAAAGACTCTTCTTCAAGGGTGAGGGTTTCTTTAATCACTTCAGCGCGGGTTTTGATTTCGGGGAAGACGTGGCTGAATTCCTCGACGAGTGTATCGACGAGTCTAGGGAGGAAGGGTTCGTTGCCATTGAATCCGAGAGTACGGCCGTATTTGACAGCGCGTCGTAAGATGCGGCGAAGGACGTAGTTCCGCCCGGTGTTGCCAGGGATTATACTGTCGGCGATAGAGAAGCTGAGGGTGCGGATGTGATCAGCGATCACTCTAAAGGCGATGGCTTCTTCGAGGACATCGGATTTCTCACCGGGGTAGACATCGACGTATTTTTTGCCGCTGAGTTTTTCGAGCCTACGAAAGATTGGCTGGAAGACATCGGTGGCGTAGTTTGTGGGTTTTTCGGAAAAGTCAGTGAAGTTCTTGGTATTTTGAATCAGCGAACAGACACGTTCGAAGCCCATCCCAGTGTCGACGTGTTTTGAGGGGAGGTCACGGTAAGTGCCATCTTCTTCAGCGTTGTATTGAATGAAGACGAGGTTCCAGATTTCGATGCAGAGATCAGAATCCATATTCACGAGCTTTCCGCCGGTGTCGCCATTTGGTGTCATGTCGACATGGAGTTCCGAACAGGGGCCACACGGTCCGGTATCTCCCATTTTCCAAAAGTTGTCTTCGACGTTGCCATTGACGATATGGATCTTTGGATCGAGTCCGGCTTTTTCGAAGAAACCTCTCCAGATCTGGTAGGCTTCATGATCGAATTCCGAGGGATCACCTTCGCTGGGAGCGTAGAC
>Ga0213868_10003281_pt1 | contig 15134 bp, 10 predicted proteins | sample PICome_9_FD_160087 | JGI IMG/M metagenome (GOLD analysis project Ga0213868, IMG submission 160087) | Coastal seawater microbial communities near Pivers Island, North Carolina, United States - PICO127 | ecosystem: Environmental > Aquatic > Marine > Coastal | place: USA: North Carolina...
TGGGTTTAGCACAACTGGAACAGCCAACGGCTCTGAAACCATAACCGTAGTGCCTGCGAGCAGCACATCCATTTACGATGCTGCCGCAAATGCTGCAGCTACATCGCAGTCCAATAATACGGCTAGCCTTAATGGCGCCCCTGCCTCTGAGTTTGCCAAACACAAGGCCACCATTAAAAACGCAATAATAGCCGAAGCAAAACGTGCTTTGCGTAGTAGCCTTGCCTCAGATCAACGAATGGTGCGTAACAGCCTTAACCGCTTCATTGCAGACCAATCAGGACCTGACGCCAATCAGGATGTCGCTTTCTTCGTGAATGGCTCTGCTAAGCTAAAGGCTACGCACCTAGATGCTGAGGCCACAGCTAAGGGCAACTTCTTTAGCCAACAAGCCACTGGTGATGGAACATGGCGCAAGCTGGCTTTCGGGGACTTCGATGTGCAGACTGATGACGCCAAGAACGTCAGTGGCTTCCTCAAGGGGCGAATGGCGTTTGAGACTAACCTCAACAGCACGACCATGCTTGGCTACTTCGTAGGGGGCCAGCTTGGACGTTCAACACTGAAGGGTACATTCGAGGGTAGCCAGAATAGCTTTGGCGCCAGCGTTGGCGGCTATCTTGTGCAAACTCTCGCCAAAGATGTTTATGCTGATCTATTCGCCTCTCTGGGAGCCAATCGCAATACCCTCAAGCTGAGCAATGGCACCCTAGACCTCGACAGCGTCTACAGCACAGTCAGCTCAACACTTGGCGGCAGCGTCACTGGGGTGTACGATATGGACGGCTTTGAGGTCTGGCCAGCACTGACCTTCACCTACGGTAAGGCGAATGTGGGCAATGTTGACTTCACAGGCAAAGCCTACGGCATCACAGACACAACGCTGAGCCTAGACGCAGGTAAAGTGCATCTGGCCAGCCTCAGCTTCACGCCAGAGATACGTATGCCATTCGAGCTGCAAGAGAGTTCTGACACCAGCTCTATGGCAACCTTCGCACCACGCTACACTTGCGAGCAAACCAGCAGTAATTCATCTAGCAGGAACTGTGGCTCCGGAGCAGCTATTGGGCTTACGACTGCCTCTGAGGATGGGCTGACAAATCTCAACGCTCAGTTCCAGTATGACAAGGTCGGCTCAACGACCCGCAGGTCAATTCAGCTGGGCTTTGAGCGTAGGTTCTAGGCCACACATAACAACTAGCAGGAGGGCGAATGTGTCCTCCTGCGGCCTCACACACCCAACCTAACCCCACATGCAGCCCCTGTTGCGCCTGTAGCGGACAGAGTGGCTGAGAGGGGATATGTTACATTTATAGCTTACCAAATTCAATCGACATATGTTATACTATAACATATGATAAACGGGCGAAATACGGATGGTAAGTTCACAGATGGGAACGGCGGGCGCCCCAAGGGTTCTCGCAACAAAGCTACCATTGCAATTGACAGCCTTCTAGAAGGGCAAGCGGAAGCATTAACCCAAACTGCTATATCGAAAGCACTTGACGGTGATAGCATTGCCCTGAGGCTTTGTATGGACCGCATAGCGCCTCCAATGAAGGATAAGCCTGTTATCTTTCCCCTAGCCCAGATGCGCGATGCCATGGACGCCTCAGAGGCCGCAGGAAGCGTTTTAAGTGCGGTAAGCGATGGAACCCTTACACCGATTGAGGGAACGCGGGTTATGGGCCTCATAGACAGCTACAGGCGCACTCTTGAACTCACAGATATTGAGCAGAGGCTTCAATCATTGGAGAGAGATCATGCCGGCCATTAGCAAGCGCATTTATCGTATCGAAGCAAGCAGGCCAAGCACACCAAACCCAGAAGCCGAAAAAGTCCTCACTGCAATCATTGAGTGCCTTGATGATCTTGGGCTGCGTAAATCATCTGGTGATCCCAATGTGCAAGAAGAAATCGAAGCGGTATCAACGCTGCTGAAGGGCTACTAATGAAGCTTAATGATAGACTTACAAAAATAGAGGGCTTGCAAAGAAGCGCAATGCTTCCAGCTATAACCCTAATGCGGATAATCTATGAACCTAGTGAAACTGGCCCTAGAGAGGTCGGAGCCTTTGCCCGCATTCGTTCAAAAGCGGGTTATACAACCATGTGGCGGGGCAAAAACGAATGCCAAAACAATTTTGAAGCTAGAATTGAATTTCATCGTTTGCATTAACAAACTGTATATCAAAGTGTATATGGTAAGACTTACAATTATATAAAACATTTAATATCAATATCTTAATGAATATATATGGCGGTGCTGTCAGACGAATGCGAACTCGTCTCTGTTTGGCCAAAGCAGCGGTGTCAAGCCCCCCTATGTTTGATCCAATTTTAGGGTCGTAGTTTCTGGTATTGGTGGGCGCATTCCGAGGCTTTGATGGGGTCGGATATAATTGTATTCTTTGATCCAGCGATTGATTGTGGCTTGGGCTTGGCAGGTGGTTTGGAACCAGTTTGCGTTTAGGATTTCGTTGCGAAGCGTGCCGTTGAAACGTTCGTTATATCCATTTTCCCATGGCGAGCCTGGGCAAATGTGAATGGGTTCAATGCCAACGCGTTTGAGCCATATTTGGAAGGTTTTAGACACAAATTCCAGGCCATTATCTGAGCGGATATGCTCGGGTTTTCCGTGCTTGATGATCAGTGGATAAAGCGCCTACAAAACTTCAGCCGACCCAAGTTTGGTTCCGACATGAACAGTAAGGGCTTGGCGGGTATATTCATCCATCACCGTCAGTATCTTGTATGGTCGGCCATTGCTAAGCTTGTCGTGAACAAAATCTATTGCCCATATGTGATTGGGATATTTCGGACGCAACCGAATAACCGATGCATCCTTGTGATAAAGCCTTTTGCGCTTTTTGTGACGGGCTGGAAGCTGCAAGCCTTCTTCGCGCCATAGCCGCTCGACTTTCTTGTGATTAACGCGCCATCCCTCAGCACATAACAACTCGGCAATCATGCGATAACCATAACGGCCATATTGCTTGGCAAGCCTGATCAATTCCAGCCTGAGCGCATCATCGTCACGCGGCGCACCTTGATAACGCATCGTCGAGCGCGATACCCCCGTCACCAAACAAGCCCGACGTTCGGAAACGCCGAGCTTCTGGCGGGCATGGACAACCATGCCGCGCTGATCCGATACGCTCAGGCTTTGGGCTTTAAATAATCGAGACTTTCTTTAAGGATCAACTTATCCAATTCCAAATCAGCAACGATCTTCTTCAGCCGCTGGTTCTCTTTTTCCAGGCTCTTCATCTCAGACAACCGCGCCCGGTTCATGCCACCATATTTGCGTCGCCAGCCGTAATACGTCTTGTCAGAAACACCAGCTGCTCGGCAGGCACTCACAACATCCATGCCGGAATTACAATGCACCTCAACTTCACGGAGTAAACGCAATATATCATCTTCGCCATATCGTTTCAGAGCCATAATTTCCTCCTTCCATTAACAGAGTTTAGCAAAAATTATGGATCAGTTTTAAGGGGCAAGGACAGGGAATTTCAATGACAGACTTGCCTTCGTCTTTGAGTTGCTTTAGGTAGGCTGCCTCATGCTCTAAGCCTTTTTGCTGCAGAAGCTGGCCCGTGGTGCTGGCCTCGGCCTTGTCCATGCTCTCGCTTAGCGCCTTCACATCAAGGAAGCTCGCATGGTGACACCCCAAAAAGGTGACCAAGTCCGATGGTGAGTAGAGAATCTGATCGTTACCGTATTGCTGCATGACCCTGTCTTATAACTTGATTTCCTCGATAACTTACTTGATTATTCATCCATTTTCCACTATTTTCAATCCATATATCCCGAGAAGGACATTAAAGCTATGCCCAATGATGACATTATGACCGTGAAGGAACTCGCCGATTACCTCAAGATTGCCGAGAAGACGGCTTATCGTTTTGCATCTGAGGGCAAGGTTCCGGGCTTCAAAGTGGGAAGCGCGTGGCGGTTTCGTAAAAGTGAAGTAAATCGTTGGATTAGTGAACAAGAGCAGAAAAAAGAAGAATGATAACAACATATCACGCTAAATATTTCTCGCATGATTTGACCAATCGACACGCGTCTAATTCTGTCGATAGGATTTCTATGTCATTATTTGATGCTTCTGTTGACCTGAACCCTCATCAGATCGAAGCAGCGTTGTTTGCTATGAACAATCCACTATCAAAAGGCGCTATTTTAGCAGATGAAGTGGGACTAGGTAAAACAATCGAGGCCGCTCTTGTGTTGTGTCAGCTTTGGGCTGAAAGAAAAAGGAACCTGCTGATAATCTGTCCTGCATCGCTAAGAAAGCAGTGGGCTACTGAATTAAAAGATAAATTTAATTTACCTACGCAAATATTGGATGCTGTCACTTACAAGCGTATGCAAAAACAAGGACAATATGCGCCGTTAAACAATAATTGCATCACAATTGTTTCCTACCATTTTCCTATTAAAATGGAAGAGCAGTTTGTTTCTGTACCTTGGGATTTAGTTGTAATTGATGAGGCCCATAAACTCAGAAATGCTCATAGAAAAAGCAATAAAATTGGTCAATCAATCCGGCAGATTTTTGATAAAAGGCAAAAGCTTCTTTTGACGGCTACGCCACTTCAAAACTCCTTAATGGAGCTTTACGGCTTATCCAGCATTATAGATGAGCATTTATTTGGTGACGACAAGTCTTTCAGGAAGCAGTTTATGAATAATGACGCTTCTCTGCCTGAGCTTAGAGAGAGACTTGGTGCTTTCGTTAACCGTACACTGCGAAAGCATGTATTAGAGTATATCAGATATACCGAGCGCAAAACGATTACCGTCCCGTTTATGCCAACCGATCAGGAGCATGCACTTTACACCGAAGTTTCAAACTTTTTGTCACGAGAGGACACTTACGCGCTTCCTTCACGGCAAAGACATTTGACTGCATTAATTGCCAGAAAACTTTTGGCGTCATCACCGCATGCAATCATCAATACACTGCGAACAATAAAAAGTAGATTGGAAGCCATCAGGGACGATCAAAATGATATTGATGACGAGGGTTTTTTAGAAGCGTTTCTTGAAGATGATGACATCGAAGCTGACTATCTGGAGGAAGATGAAAGTGATATCGATAATGAGGCATCACCTGATAAAAAACTGGAACAACTTAACGAAGAGATAGAATTACTTGAAAAATTCATTAGCGATGCCTCAAGCATTTCTGATGATACAAAAGCAAAGGCTTTGCTTAAAGCAATTACAACTGGCTTTGATCATATGGCCTCAATGGTCAGCTCCGATAATGAGCAGGCACCAAGAAAAGCTATTATTTTTACGGAGTCAAAACGGACACAGGAATATCTTGCAGCGTTCCTGAATCAAAATGGTTATGAAGGAAAAGTTGTTACATTTAGCGGCTCTAACACGGGTGCTGATGCAACAGCAATTTATCAAGGCTGGCTTAAGAAAAATACTGGTAGCGACAAAATCACAGGGTCGTCTCAAGTGGATCGCCGAACAGCGCTTATTGATCACTTCCGCGATGACGCAGAGATACTAATTGCGACGGAGGCTGCTGCTGAAGGTGTTAACCTCCAATTTTGCGCCTTATTAATCAATTACGACTTGCCTTGGAATCCGCAAAGGATAGAGCAGCGTATTGGGCGCTGTCATCGATACGGTCAAAAATTTGATGTCGTCGTTATTAATTTCCTGAACGAACGAAATCAAGCTGACCAGCGCGTGTTACAGCTTCTCACTGAGAAATTCAAACTGTTCGATGGTGTGTTCGGAGCTTCTGACGAAGTATTGGGCAGCGTTGAAAGCGGCATCGATTTTGAAAAAACAATTGCAGAGATTTATGACACATGTCGTTCCCCTGAAGAGATTGAAACAGCTTTTACAAACCTTCAAAAAGAACTTGAAAGTCACATCAATGAAAAACTGAAGGAAACACAAAAAGCGCTTATCGAAAATTTTGATGAAGACATCCATGATCTTCTTAAGATTAAACTCAATGAAGCTGAAAGCCGTTTGGATAAGGTAGGTCGTTATTTTTGGCGAGTTACTAAATTCATGTTGGCTGACAAAGCGTCATTTGATGAGGATAGCTTCTCTTTTACGCTTCGAGAAACTACATCGCCGGAAATTTCTAAGGGCGTTTATCAGCTAGTACGCAAGGGCAGTGCTAAATCGCTTGAACATGCCCATAAATATAGGTTAACCCATCCTTTGGGTGAAAACGTTCTTCAAGGTGCTTTGAAGCAAAAAACACCACCAGCAGAAATCACATTCAATTATAGTGATTATGAATCCAAAATATCTATGGTCGAGAGCCTGAAGGGGCGATCCGGCTGGCTGATACTTAAAAAGCTGCAAATGGAATCCCTGCAATCTCAGGAACATCTTATTTTCACAGCGGTTACGGATGAAGGCGATACAGTTGACGCAGAAACTTGTGAAAAGCTGTTTTCATGTGATGCTTTGCATGCACCTTCCCCAATCAACGATAATGCTCCGCAAACGTTACAACAAAACGCACAAAGGCAGGTTAATGCCACAACCAGTAGTCTTGTTGAAGAGAATAACCGCTTCTTCCAAGCTGAAAGAGAAAAGCTGGAAAAATGGGCGGATGACAAAATTCTTGGCGCTGAGCAGGCACTCAGCGACACTAAAAACCGTTTGCGCTCTATGAAACGAGAGTCACGTCTCGCAGAAACGATTGAAGATCAGCAACGCATCCAAACAGAAATACGTGATTTGGAAAAATTACAGCGCCGTCAACGTCAACAAATCTTCGCTGTTGAGGATGAGATCATTGAAAAACGCGATGAGCTGATCGAAGCGCTGGAACAAAAACTACAACAAACAACCCATGTGGATGACCTTTTCGTTATTCGCTGGAATGTCGCTTAAAAGGAAAAGGGAAACTATGGCACTTGATATGACACGTACAGATAAGCAACGAAAGCGCTTAATTGGCTTATTGGAAGAGCTGTTCCAGCTGGATCAGCCCGATTTGGACTTTGGCTTTTATAAAATCATGCACGCCAAAGCCCAGACCGTGTCAAATTTTGTGCAAAAGGACCTTTTGGAAATCATCAAAAGCGCTTTTGGTGAAGCCGATGAAGCAAAAGTCGAAGAAGCCCGTCTGAAATATGAACAGGCCCTAGAACAAGCCAAATCGTTCGGCGCACCAGATCCAGAAGCGACAGAACCAGTGCAAAAAGCCAAAGCCGCCTATGATGCGGCCAAAGACAGCGGTGCGAATGAAGGTGAAATCTACGAACATCTATACCGCTTTTTCGAGCGCTATTACGATAATGGTGACTTTATGTCTCGCCGCTATTTTGCCCGGGAAACAGGCGGCAAAGCCGCACCTTATGCGGTGCCGTATGATGGGCGTGAAGTTTACCTGCATTGGGCAAACCGCGACCAATATTACATTAAGACATCAGAATATCTGACGAATTTCACCTTTGATATTGCGAAAAAATTCACAAAGGAAGAACGCGCAACCTATAAAATGCCGGATACCCTGAAGCTGCATTGCCGCATTGTGGAGGCCGCTGAAGGAGAGCATAACAATAACAAAACGACTGATAAGACAGAGCGATTTTTTATGATCTACGCCGATCAACCAGTCGTGATGGAAAATGGCGAGCTGTTTTTACAATTTGAATATCGGCCAGACAAAGAAAAATCAGGCACAGCTGCGAAATGGCAAGAAAAGCGCATTGACGAAGCAGAAAGCGCGATCCTGCATGCTTTGACAGGCATCGGCGATGCCGCCAGCTATAACGAAGCATTACGAAGTGAAATTGGCGAAGACAAAACCAAGCGCACCTTGCTGCGGAAATATCTCAACCAATACACCAAGCGCAACACGACCGATTATTTCATCCATAAGGATTTGGGCAGCTTCCTGAAGCGTGAGCTGGATTTTTATATCAAAAATGAAATTATGCGTCTGGATGATATTGAATCTGCCGATGTACCGCATGTGCAAGCCTATCTGGACAAGATCAAGGTGCTGCGAAAGATCGCCGGGCAACTTATCACCTTCCTTGCCCAGCTGGAGGAATTTCAGAAAAAACTATGGCTCAAGAAAAAATTTGTCACTGAAACACAATACTGTATTACGTTGGATCGCATCCCGGAGGATATGTATGCCGAGATTGCAGCAAATGACGCCCAACGCGCAGAATGGGCGAGCCTCTTTGCCATTGATGAACTGGATGGCTATAGCGAGCCGCTAAGCGTAGACTTCCTCAAAGCCAACCCGTTCCTTGTGCTCGACACCGCCTTTTTCACCAGCGACTTCAAAGATGCCCTCACGGCTGGCATACAGGATTTTGACGAAAATCTGGATGGCCTGCTGATCCACAGTGAGAATTTTCAGGCGCTTGGATTGATGCAAGATAAGTATCGGGAGCAAGTGAAATGTATCTATATTGACCCGCCTTATAATACTGACGCTAATGCCATCTTGTATAAAAATAACTACAAGCATTCGAGTTGGTTGTCTCTAATGGAAAGCCGATTAAATATATCAAAGAATTACTTAAGACCTTCTGATGGCGTACTGGTTATAGCTATTGATGATGCAGAAAATGCAAATATGCAGTCCATAATTCCTTCAAGTAAAACCTTGACACCAGTAAGTGTAATACACAACCCAGGTGGAACTATGGGGAAAAATTTCTCCAAAAGTGGTGAATATGCACTTTTTATACATGATGACGATAAGCGCACTATAGCAATGGAAAATCGAGCTGATAATCCAGACGTTAGAGATTTTATGAACACGGCTAAAGGTGCAGGAGAGAATTATCTAAGAACATCAGGAAAAAACTGTTTCTATCCAGTTTTTGTAAGGAATGGCTCAGTTATTGGTTTCGGAGATGTTTGTCATGACAGCTACCATCCAACACGTAATGAAAAAAAATCGGATGGTATAATTGAAGTTTATCCGATCGACTCTGAAGGTGTTGAAAGAAAGTGGGTGCTTGCAAGAGAAACGGCGGATGAGTTTATCCATCAATTGAAAGTAAAAACAGACTCTAAGACAGGCTTGCTGCGAATTGAAAGAACAAAAGACGAGATTAATTATAAAACTATATGGATCGATAAAAAATATAGTGCAAAAAAATACGGAACAGAATTATTGGGTGACATAATTCCTAACACTAGGAAAATGCCTCCTCTTTATCCAAAATCTCTTCACCTTGTTAAAAATTGTATTCGCGCCGGTATGAATAATCAGAATGCCGGAATAGTTTTAGACTTTTTTGCGGGATCAGGCACAACGGGACATGCTGTAATCGAACAAAACAGAGAATTAAACACGGACATTAGGTATGCTCTAGCAGAAATGGGAGACCATTATAATACAGTTACGAGACCAAGAATAATAAAGAGTATTTACTCTAGGGATTGGAAAAAGGGCAAGCCTGTGTCTCGTGATGGCATTTCCCACGCTTTCAAATATATCCGGCTGGAATCTTATGAGGACACGCTGAATAATCTCAGCTTCAAGGACAATGCTTCACGTGATCAAGCGTTACAAGGAAATGATGATTTCCGCCGGGATTACATGCTGAAATACTGGCTGGAGTTTGAAACCAAGGACAGCCCATCGCTTTTGAATATCGAGCAGTTTGATGATCCAACCGCTTATATGCTGACGCTTAAAAAGCCCGGCAGTGATGAATATGAAGAAAAGTCTGTTGATCTGGTGGAGAGCTTTAACTGGCTTATCGGCCTGCATGTGGATCATTTGGATATGTGGCGCAGCTACAGCGCATCCTTCAAGCGGGAACCTGACCCTGAATTGCCCGGCGATGATGCCACGCGCCTGATCCTCGATGGCCGTATGGAAGAATCCAAAGATGGCAAATGGCTGTTCCGTAAGGTTGAGGGGCGCGTTTGCCGCACCCCCGGTGATATGAACAACACCGACCGTGTACTGGTCATCTGGCGCAAACTGACTGGCAATCTGGAAGAAGACAATTTGATGCTGGATGAATGGTTCAAGAAATATCGCCTATCCACACAAGACAGCGAATTTGATGTGATCTACGTTAATGGCTCCAACAACCTGCCAAACCTACGTCAGGATGATGAACATTGGAAAGTCCGTCTGATAGAAGAAGCCTTCCACCAGCAAATGTGGGATGTGGAGGTATAAGCAATGGCAAAAAAGAAAAAAACGCCGATGCTACCCTTCGGTCACAGGCTGGTATTAAACCAATGGCTGATTGAGCAATGCGGGCATGATCCGCTGGCTGCCCATAAAGCCGGAAAGCGCAAATTGCGTCCGCTACAGGGTTTGGCGAGCATCCTACGCGACTGTCCGGAAGGGATGGATGCAGACAATTTGCACCATTTTTATAAAAAGCTGGATGTGGAATGGCAGGAAGACGCCGAGCATCAATGAGAGGCGATCCCGCCCTATTGTTTGGAAATACTATCAATGGCTTTCGCTGCTTTTTGTGGAGATTTATCTGGATCGCTATTTTGGGCAACGGGATAAGCTCCTGTCCAGCCTGAATGAGTATATTGAACGCTTTAATGCCTATTGGGAAAACCATGATTTTGAAACGGGCGTTGCGCCGTACTCACTGGAAGAGCTGAACAAAATTTGCCTGCAGAATGCCACAGGATCAGGAAAGACACTGCTGATGCATGTGAATTTTCTGCAATTCCGTCACTATGCAGATGCTTCACGCTTTAAGGATGACCTGACCAGAACAGTGCTTATCACACCCAATGAAGGGCTTTCTGGACAGCATGCCCGCGAAATGGGCGCTAGCGGTATTCGTGCCGAACGGTTATCCACCGATAGCGGGGATTTGTTCTCTTCCGCCAAGAACGGCTTGCGTCAGGTTGATTTTACCGAGATCACAAAATTATCGGATGAGGATGGCCCGAACCAAATTGCCGTTCGTAACCTGGGCGACCAGAATCTGCTTCTTGTTGACGAAGCGCACCGAGGCATGGGGAGTAAGGAAGAAACAGGCTGGTTTAAAAGCCGTGAGAGACTGGTGGAAAAAGGGTTTGTTTTTGAATACTCAGCCACATTTAAAGAGGCCATCACGGCAGCGAAAAGGCCGGAAATTGATGCAGCTTATACCAAGAACATCCTTTTTGATTATTCGTACCGCTACTTCTATGAGGATGGATACGGCAAGGACTATCGCATATTTAACCTGCCAAAATCCTATGAGGAGCTAAGGTTCACCTACCTGACAGCATGTTTGTTGTCCTTCTATCAGCAGATCAAGCTGTATGAAGACAAGAAGAGCGCTTTTAACCCGTACAATCTGGAAAAACCTTTATGGGTTTTTGTTGGTAAGAGCGTCAGCAAAGCCACAGGGACAAAAGATGAAAAAGAGACAGTCTCTGACGTTGCGCTTATCCTCCAATTCATCGCCAATCTTTTAAAGGATGAGGCCGTTTCAGCGTCTGTTGTAGAGAAAATTTTGGGCACCAATGCTCAGGATACTGGCCTTTTAGATGAAACAGGCAATGATATTTTCGCCGGATCATTTCTATACATCAGAGATTTGATACGCCGTGAAGACTGGAGCTATCGTGATTTATTGCGTGATATTTTCAGCAAGGTCTTTCTTAATTCAGGGGGTGGCCAGCTAAACTTGGCAAAAATTAAGGGTGATGAAAGCGAAGTCATGCTCCGTGTTGGCCAAGAAGAAGTGCCTTTTGGGCTTATCAATGTGGGCGATGCAGCAGGATTGATTAAGCATATTGAACAGGAAAAGGAGGCCAAACCGGGAGATTTCAGCAATCTGAATGTGCTAGAGGCCGAATTCAGCGAGACCTTATTTGGTCAGGTCCATGAATCATCATCGCCTGTCACGGTTCTTCTAGGGTCTAAAAAGTTTGTTGAAGGCTGGGACTGCTGGCGCGTAAGCACGCTTGGTCTGATGCATGTCGGAACAAGCGCAGGATCACAAATCATTCAACTCTTTGGTCGTGGTGTGCGTCTCAAAGGCTATGATTGGACATTGAAACGAAGTGGTTTTGCAACCCCGACACATCAGCCAGAATATATTCAATACCTTGAGACCTTGAATGTGTTTGGTGTTCAGGCTGATTTTATGGACAGGTTTAAAAAGTTTCTGGAAGAGGAAGAGCTGCCAAGTAACGACCAAAAGGCTGTTTATACCGTTCCATTGAACATCACCTATGATTTTGGCAAAGAGCTTAAAGTCTTACGTCCGCGCAAAAAGGACAGAAACGGCAACGAATATGATTTCAAGAAAGATGCAAAAGTTCCTACCTTTGGCGATATCCCGGATAAATTGAATGAAAAAATGGTGGTCATTGACTGGTATCCACGCATTCAGTCACTTGAATCTAAAAACAAAAGAAAAGATGCCAGTAAGAATGAAACGGTTTTCTCAAAAGAGCATCTGGCTTTCTTAGACTATGCAGATTTGTTCTTCAGGCTTGAGAAATTCAAGCGTGAGAGAACTTGGCATAACTTGAATATATCCAAAACTCAAATTCAGCAGCTTTTATTAGATACAACATGGTATCGAATGCTAGTTCCGGCTCAGAATATGGCTAAAAGCGATGTCTCTAATGTGTTCCTCTGGCAAGAAATGGCTAGTGAGTTGGTCCAGAAATATTGTGATGAGCTTTACAATTACTCCAAGGCAGCTTTTATGGAGCCTCGTTTGGAATTACGCCCACTGACACCAGAGGATGATAATATCCCAGACGAGCAGGAATATCAGTTGATTGTAGATAGCTCAGAACAGTCTCTCATCGACGATATTCTAGCACTCAAGAAAGACATAACTCAGAGCAAGCAAGGAATACTAAAGTCAGGCGATCTCAAGGCATGCCTTTTTGATGTTCATCTTTATCAGCCTGTTATGCATGTCGCTAAAAACAGCAAAATCCAAATTGCTCCCGTGTCTTTAAACGAGAGTGAGTTCCAGTTTGTTGAGGACCTTAGACAGTTTTTGGAAATCAATACGGGAGAAGAATTTTACCTATTAAGAAATGAAAGTCGTGGAAAAGGTATAGGCTTCTTTGAAGCTGGAAATTTTTATCCAGATTTCTTACTCTGGAAAGTTAAAGGTGATACTCAATATATCGCCTTTATTGAACCTCATGGACTTTTACATGAAGGCCCCGGGCATAAAAAGATCGAGTTTCATAAAACGATTAAGAATATTCAGCAGCGATTATCGTCCGAAAATGTTTGTCTTAATAGTTTTATCGTAACCCCGACTAAATTTGCTAAGTTGAACTGGGGCTTGGGTATTGAAGAGCTGGAGGAAATGAATGTGTTATTTATGCAGGATGCACAGGATAGTTATATTTCCAGTATAATAACAAGAATGGAACAATGATCCAATCACACAGAATATAGCTTGCTTTCAGCAGCTCGCCGCCGAACCAGTCCTTTGAGCTTACGGCCACCAGCCCAGACCCAGCGCATGAATTGCTCTGGCACTTCGGCGTGTTCCTCGCGGTTGATTTTACGGCGCAGTGTGGAGCGTTGAAGCGCACCACCGCCCAGATTATAGGTGAATGACACCAGCGCATCGAACTGACCATCTGTAAGTGGCACATTGATCAGGCGCAGGACAGCATGTCCTTGCCCCCTAAAACTGATCCATACCTATAACATTTACTACTCCAGTAAGCTTTCGTGGTGCTCTTTGGTTTCAAAGCAAATGAAGAGCCGCGTCGCTCGATTGTCTGTCACCAAAATTCCTACGCCTCAAACCAACGATCTATTTTAGCTAGCATCTTGTTTGCCCAATCTATCTGCTCTTGCAGTACAGTTTGTAACCCCTCGTATTCGGGGTTATCCATGTCAGCGATATCCCGGTCCCGTTCACCGATGATATCCTGACAGTAAGCTTTGAGATTATCGACAAGGACTTGTTCGTCTTTGTCGATTGGCCCTTTGATTGTGACGTCGCCCGTGCGGGGGTTGATCTTGATGCTGTCCGGATGCGGTATGATGTCAGATGTGTCATCGCCCTTAGATTTGCGATATGCAATCTCCTGCTCCGCGCGCCGTTTATAATCTAGTGCCGCCTCAAAATAAGCTTGGTGACGCGCACTCCGCTTTGCCTCTGTCGCGTGCAGCGTGTCGAGGAAAAGCTTTTGTGCCCTGTAGCCGCCCTTCAGGGCGTTCACAGCGATCGACCGCGTCACCGCCTGCACCATTGGAACAGTGAGGTTACCGCCCCCCTCGCGGATCTCAACGCCGCGGTAAAATTCTTCCAGCAAAATAGATTCCAACTTTTCTTCGTGAACAGGCGGGATTTTGTTTTTACTGCCTCTCGGCCGACCACGTGGATTGCCAGACATGCCCTTTTGGAACTGCGTCGATTTGGGCGGCTTCTTGTAGCCAATATCGTAATCAGCACTTTGGCTCTTTGACTTGGTATCGCCGCCCATTATTCGGCCGCCTCTGCTGGTTGATCGGGGATGCCTTTCGTGCTTTGGCCCGCGTGCCAACCACATAAGAGTTGCGTGGCCTCATCTTTGGCAAAGCCCTCCCATCGCGCTATGATGCGATCGCAATATATCTCGTCCAACTCAACCAAGCGCGCAATGCGGCCCGTCTTATGCGCAGCGATCAGCGTAGAGCCCGATCCACCAAAGGCATCCAAAACAATATCGCTTCGGTTTGATACATCCTTGATCGCATCTGCAATCATCTGCACAGGTTTGACCGTCGGATGCAGCTTCAGTTCCTCCATGCGATTGGCACCAATGGTGTTTACCCCGCGGTAATTCCAAACATTGGTCCGGTAACGCCCATGCTGACCCAGTTCGAACGTGTTGATATGCGGGGCATCTCCCTTTTTGAAGGCAAAGATCAATTCATGCCGTGAGCGATAAAAGGTGCCCATGCCCCCATTATCCTTGGCCCAGACAATGAGGTTCTTCAGCTCGGTATAGACAGCTGTGCCGGCGGTCATCAGCTCGCCCATGTGGCGCCAGTCCATGCAGACGAAGTGGATTGATCCATCCATGGCATAGTCTGCCATGTTTTGCAGCGCTGTCTGCAAAAAACCTGTAAAGGGTGCTGTCAGACGAATGAGAACTCGCATCAGATTGCAGGCGCAGCCTGAATCTATGCGCTCAATAGTTGGCGCCAC
>Ga0213868_10003282_pt1 | contig 15128 bp, 10 predicted proteins | sample PICome_9_FD_160087 | JGI IMG/M metagenome (GOLD analysis project Ga0213868, IMG submission 160087) | Coastal seawater microbial communities near Pivers Island, North Carolina, United States - PICO127 | ecosystem: Environmental > Aquatic > Marine > Coastal | place: USA: North Carolina...
GCAAGATAATACATGCATGCAAGACATCGGCTTCCATCAACTTCAGTAGAGATTCCGTATTTCAAACGAGATTATTGTTTGCTTTGACGTAACGAGATGCTTTATGCAAGATAATATATTCAAGGCATCAGCTATATGCAAGATAATACATGCATGCAAGACATCGGCTTCCATCAACTTCAGTAGATTCAAGGCATCAGCTATATGCAAGATAATACATGCATGCAAGACATCGGCTTCCATCAACTTCAGTTGATATTATTGTTTTGTGTATTGCATCGGCATATATCGGCTTCCGTATTTCAAACGAGATTATTGTTTAATATCGACTTTCGTATTTGAAACGAGATTATTGATTTGTACTGTTTTTCTAAAAGTTTGTTGTTTTGATTCTTGTTGTGGGTATAAGTGAAAAATTCAGTCTTGTTGCTATCATGCGTTGAATAATTTTTATTTAATAAAACCCGGCTAATTTAGTAAATACTCTGTTTTCCGGATTCCACAATTTTGAAAATTTTCAAAATTGTGGAATTCGGAAATTTAGTTTATAAAAAAATTCTGTCATATTGCTATCACGCGTTGAATAATTTTTATTTTAATAAAACCGGCTAATTTAGTAAATACTCTGTTTTCCGGATTCCACAATTTTTGAAAATTTTCAAAATTTTGGAATTCGGTAATTTACTAATTTAGTTTGATTTTCTGAGACGTGCAACACAAACCGAATCTAAAGGTTTTTTACTCATATGTCTTATTTTAGCACGAGGTTGTTTTCTTCCTGTGTCTCGATTTTATGTTTTTTGTCTTCTTTATTGTTTCATTTGCTTAAAGCAGTTTACTATTGGGATTGGTCGTTCGTTGAATATGTTCTACTTCGGCACTTTGCGTTTCGTGTGTAAAACAGATCGCAATTTTATTTGTGTTCGTCTCAAGCTGTTCGATTGCATAACTAAAGGTTTCTTACTTCCGCTTCCTTTCATGGTTAGATGGAGAACTGGTTTTGCTAGTTCATGGTGATTGATGCATTTGGGTGTGAGTGCCATCATGTAAGAATATATTGACCTTTGTATGTTATCATCGTTTTCTTTACATAATCTTCATACGACATAGCTCTGTCAACGGATATTTTTTCTTATATACAGCTGGTCATAAACTTTTGGTATTATTAATATCATTTGTTTTCACGTAATCCCTTAACTTTGTAAAAAATGTACCCTGATTGAAAAGCGTTTGTTCTAGAGCTATTTCAACATCTTCCATCTGAACGTCGACTCTGATAGGCATCTCTGTAAAGTCATCGTATCGAAATTTGTTCAATAATCGATCCGTTTTTGCTGTGTACATAAGCCCAGCGTCTTCAAGCATAGAAATGATTGAATAAAAACTTTCCGTACTGAGATCGTCGAATACTTCATGTCTTGTGGCTTCAGCACAATATTTTTTTAGTTTGTGTAGAGGAATTATATTCCAAGACGAGCTGACTTGTCCAAGTGTTGTTGCAATAGCCAGGACAGTCTGTGCTTTCGACGGAAGACCAATGATATAGTCAACAAGTGGAATAGCCCCAGAGTATTTGATAGCTTTCATAACATGTGGGAGTTTAACAACTATTGTATCGCACGTATGTGTATTAAGATCTTCAGTAGTCAATGTTTCTCTTGCCTTGATGATTGAACTTCTCATTAAATCTAATACTAATCTTGCGTCACCATTCGCTTTAGCGATTTTGCGAGCAACAAACGTCAACGCTATAGGATCAATAAGGTGTATGTTATGGCCGAGACGTTTCTGGATAATTGATACCAGATCAGTTTCCGAATACGGGCGAAATATGACTTCCATACCAATCTGAGGAGTAGTTTTCGAATTATTATGTTGATGATTAGGAGATACATATAATCAACCATTGAAAAATATCGCATCAGTAATTTACCTTGACCATTTTGTGAAACGTTTTAGCGAAATTGTCCCCAACGGAGTTAGAAATACAAATAACAGTTAACGCAAATTCGATCTGTGCTGCCCATTGAAAAACTATATCCATATGCGATGCTTTTTTACTTTTTGAACGTTCGTAGTTCGCTGGTAAAAAATCAATTTCGTCAATTACTAGAATAAGTGGTGTAGTGTTTTTGCGTTTCAAGGTTTTCCCTATTGCCTGTACCATATTGCTTGTAGAATTAGACTTCTTTCCAAGTGCTCCTGCAATCTCTTCTATTACATTTTCATACGAAACAATTGATGCAGCATTCAGATACAGAGATTTGCATGCCGGGTATTCTTTGGAAGTTTTTATTGTTGAAAGGCAATTATTAATCAGCATCGTCTTTGTGAGTGTGATAAGGAAAGAAATGTAAGGTAAGGTAAATGACACTTACGAACGTTTCCGGAAACGATTGTGTAAGATGAATCAAACATAATATCGATAAAGATACTGACCTTTCCTGTTCCTGGACGACCACAGATGTACAAGACAGATGAGGGTTTGAATGTTTCATAATCATTTCGAATGGAATTCTCTAGGAATGATATAATTTTGAGTTTTGAAGTGAGAATTGAATTACCTGTTCCGATGAAAATGGAATCTTCGGATGTATTATTAGTACACAGAGCTTGTAGGCAATAATCCAATTTCGTTTCTAATGGCGAGTTGTTTCCATGTTGCTTCGATAAAGTATTATGTTCTGCTGTAGTTATAGTCGCAGAATAATTAGTTTTTGTTTTTTTCCTCGTTGGATTAGTTTCAACAATAATCCTATTTCGCTTCTTCGATTTGTGTTTATGAGTATTGATTACATTTTGTTCTTTGATATCACCCGTGTCCCCTTTAAAAACATTTTCATTCTTTGTGATGGGATCTTCGTGTTTACCATTGTCATGTATTTTCGAACTTTGGAAGATGACTTTTTCTACATTATGTAACCTGTTAGTAGTTGTGCGCGTAACCTTAGGCGATACGAGTATCTTGCTATTGTCATACTTTGAGCCCACGGAAATATCTCTTTCACTCCAATCGTGTTGATTTTTTAAGAAATTTTTCAAGCAGCAATCAGATGTGAAGTAATCTATGTTTGGTATGAGATCTTTGAAATCTTTACATCTAGATTCAGCGGTAAAAAAATAAGGGGAACCCATTCGATAATGAAAGCCATATTTTGTCTTCAGTATAAACCGCATCTCCGGAAACGTAGTACATATATTCTGGATCTTTATTTTGAATTGTGACTTTTGTAAGTTCTGTGTATTACGTATGATAGCATGTTCGTTTTGAGGACCGGTCCAATTAAATTTATCCTGCAAGTATATTTTTAGGTGATAATCAGATGTGAAGTAATCTACGTTTGGTATGAGATCTTTGAAATCTTTACCTCTGGAATCTGGGGTAAATAGATATGTGTAACCCATGCGGTGATAAAACCCGTTATAGTTCTTAAGTATGTATCGCGCTTCCAAAAATTGTATATCCCGTTTGATATTAATCATTGGTACTTAAAGAATATATGATATTTAGAGGTGGAGGTATATTTGAGTAAGGTATATGATTGTATTTGCGTTGTGTACCAACCATTAGACCTAAATCACATGTCAACAATAGCCGCCATTATAAAAATTTTAAATTTACTAATTTAGCCAAACGCGTTTTAACAAAAAATTACTTACTTAGTCGCTTTCGGGTGATATCTTGTAAGGTGGAAATAATATTCTTTTATTGATGATGGAAGCTAGTATCCAATTCCTTAGGTGATTATGGTCAATATACTCTTGGTTTATTTCATGCAAATTCAATTGAATGGAATTGGTAAGAGCACACATGTATAAGATGCAGAAAACACCGCAGTCGTATCCGTTTTTTTGTTGTGGAATTTCTAAATGTCCTATATTTGTTTCAATTTCATAATCAACCGAAATGTCAAAGTGTTCATCCTGACAGTGTGTTTGTAAAAACTTCATGTAAAATTCGGATAGATAGTCTTCGTATAATTTTTCCGTTGCTGGATACGTGATAGATGCTGTCCTCGTTCTTAATGAGTTGTATTCTTCTACACCGATACGGATTTTGGTGTTATCTGTTGGCTTATCTCCAAAAACTTTATAGATAGTGAAATGTGTATCATTGCAACGGGGGAACAACAAGATTAATTTCCTTGATCCTAAAGATATTTTCGATGTTGACTTGTACTTCTTTTCCCAGTAGGATTTGTTTCTATGTCTTTCTTTCAGTTCATGATCCGATACATGGTATACTTTGTAAACAGCGTGTTCATCTTCAGTCTGAACTAATTCAGAAAAATGAGACACAATGAAATCGCTAATAAACGACTTTGGTCGGAGAGTGCGTAGGGCAGTAATATTCAAGTTTGTATTATCGTGTAGGCTGAATTGAGGAGACACTTTTCCATATAAAATTGTGTGGACTTGCTTCTTTAAAGCTACTGATTCACAGTCCCAGTCTAAGTGTGTAAATACATCATCAGAATTAGCAGGCCTAGAGGCATTTTGATGTAGTTGCCTGATGAAATCATCACTTGTGTTTTCAATTTGAGACTTCCATTGCTTTCTTATAGTTCTGTTGGGATCATAGCCATTAGAAATTTGAAGGCGCGGAACAAAAGCGTTGTATATCATGGTAAGGTGTTTTGGCGATGGTACAGTTTCAGGGTCCAAGAGAATAATTGTGGTGAAGATAGCTTGTATCGTCACATACGCAGCAGCATTTTTCTTTCCCACTAAGATTTGCAGGTTGTTTAAATATTCTTTGTGTTTTGAATCAATCATGATACATGTTTCTTTTGCTTTTTCAAGAATGAACTGCCCATTTTGGTTTGTAGAATCCAAGTAATTCGTGATTTCTGTGTGGATCCGATTCAACGAATTATTGAAAGAAATTTTGTCATCCTTAGGTAATAATCGCATTAATGCATCAAAGCGATCAATAATTGTGCGTTTTTCCTGCTGAATATTGTCATTCATTATAAAAGTCGATGGAATATGATTCTGTGTATGTATCGTGAAAGATTTGAAGAACATATGGTTGACGGTTGGCGAAGGGTATTACAGAAGATTGAAGGGGCTAAATAATGATAGGCTAGGCTATTTATAAAGCCTTTTTAGAAAAAAGGGTTGGCTACATTTCCTCTGCCAGATTTGTATGGTTTTTCTATCTTTCGTATCTACTTAGAGCTCTTATTAACTAAAACATTTGATATATATATTCGAAAGATTTGGTCAACATATATTTTCCCAAAATGCCTTCTAGTGAACATTTTACTTCTACAGAAGCTGCCAAAGACATTATAATAAAAGGCATGGATGCGGATTTATCCTTTCTATGTATTAGCCATTTAAAGAAACTTCGATGGCAGACTGATTTGATTCCAGGATTTACTTACACAAAACAAGGGAAGTTCGAAAATGATTGGTATTTTGGATTCGTTTACGCAAATCAAGAGGAGGTCAAAGATGTCTTAAGATTTAATCAGATGACGCAGTCAATATCAAGTAAACTTCAGTCAGAACTATTAGATTATGTTGATAACTGTGTTGTTAATAAGAAGTTGGAAGCCGTTTCAGCACTAACATCCTATGCTATTGTTATGTCGCGTAATATGCAGAACTTGACGGTCCAACCTTTCATTCATGGACAATTAGAGGTGACAGATGACATAGGTCATTTGAAACCGGATCATCCTGTTATGAAAACATTTTTCAATGAATCTCTTTGTGGAAAACGTTTTGCAAAATACTTCCGAGGAAATAACATTTACTTTGGAACAATTGATAAATATGATCCAAAAGAATATTTGTGGCACGTGAAATATGACGATGGAGACGAGGATGAAAATGATTTTGACGATATAAAAGAAGGTTTAAAGTTGTTTGAAATCTCAATCCATCTCGATCCACATCTATACGAAGTTACACGGTTTGATAATGATATGGAATCCAATTTATCAAAATCAGATTTAGAAGGTGATTTCACTTCTAATGATGTAACAGATAATCAGATTGAAAATAAAGATGTTGATTATTCGGAGGAACATGTTCAGACGCATTCTGAAGAAAGACAAGCTCTATACGAAGTTACACGGTTTGATAATGATATGGAATCCAATTTATCAAAATCAGATTTAGAAGGTGATTTCACTTCTGATGATGTAACAGATAATCAGATTGAAAATAAAGATGTTGATTATTCGGAGGAACATGTTCAGACGCATTCTGAAGAAAGACAAGCTTTTGAGAAATACGATCAAAGATACGTCGTGGATACTATCCCCTTCGATTTCTCATATGATATAACCAACACCGATGGTTTGTCGAATGATGAACAACCAGTTGTTGTGCCTGATGATGAAACACCAGTTAGTAATCAGGCAACCGATGACGACCCACCAAAAAGCGCTGCAAATTATGAGTTGGATTTTTATCAACATTTAAAACATCTTCTACGACAGAGTAAGATTTCCCGAGATATTGATTCAATAGCTTTGCTTGGGAATCGTCTGGATTTATTAGTAAACTATCTTGAACCAAGATCGATCTTGAAACTATCACGCTTGATCAGCGACCTCCCGTCAACGTCAAGCAGACATGCAATAAAAATGAGATTGCGGACAAGAACGGGAAAATTAAAGTCGAAATTGATTCCTTTGCATCAGTTTCAAAATATCAGACTGGGTACAGTTACAGCTGGAAATGTTCGCTTTCATATTAATTTTTATTGTTTACGTATGAATGAAATTCAAACATCAAAAGTGCATTGGCGTCCTTTAACAACATGTCGAAGGCTAGTTATTGCTGCTGCTTTGAATTTTGCAAGATTACTACAAAATGAAATGATCAGTGACATTTATAAAGAAGTTTTGTCACTCGACGATGATGACGATATGAAGCCAGGTTTAAAGGAACTTCTGGAATTGAGACTACAACACAGTCTGTCAATGAAGTTGAAACATGATCAGCATTGGGTATGTTCTGGGGAATGGTTCTATATCAATGAAAAAGGCACCAACAGAGCAGAAGCATCATCATGCCAGGCTGAAGCCATCCCTTTTCTTCAGGACTTTTTGTTTGCACTTCAGCTTATATCACGCGGAATCTTGAAGTTGAATAATGTCTGGTCTTGGTGTGTAGCACCATTCGATACGACATTGCATCCAGACGGTACATCAATAACACCTTTTGACATGCAGGAACAAGGAAAACAGCTGTTTTATAGTAAATATTTTGTTTTAACGGCCGCCGGAGTCAAACATGACTTCTTGAAATATCCACCATTTGTTACGGTTGACAATGTACTAACCGATTCAGAAGAATATGATGACAGTGTAAATGAAGCTGATTTTAATAGATGGTTACTAAATGCCGGAAGTCATAATATGAAAAGTGTGTTAAAGTGTTTCAAGGACAGGAGCAATGAATCGATCGTTGAGGACAGAAATGTGATTATTACAATCGACGACGCGCTTAATATAATACCATTGGAAAGGGGCGCTTCCTACCTACCAGTTGCAAATAATAGACATACTGCAGACATATTACATCAAATGGAGCAAGAGCTCTCATCACAGGATTGTAATGATATTTCAGAAGAAGAAGAAGAAGAAGAAGAAGAAGAAGAAGAAGAAGAGTATGAAAACTTGAAAATTAGCACGATAGTTGACAACATACTGAAAGAAACATTTCCTTCTTCACTGAATTCATATCCAGTTTTCAATTGTCCCTTGTCAGAATGTGAACATACTGGACATATCCCTTTAATAGTATCAAATGATGAAGATACTCGCCCTTTGGTCCTTCAGTCGGTCAATCAAGGGATTGCGTCGAATGGTGCTATACTTGGGGGGCAGAAGTATGTGACATCGGCAAAAGGCATGAAATATTCAAATTGTCTGCAATCCTTGGGGGTCCTACAAAATATGGATCGGGCAACATATGGTCTGATGCATGGATCACGAGATAATAGCGATATGTATGCAAAGCACATGAAAAAATGTTTGGAATTATTAGATCGCATTGACTACTCAAGAAATACATTCTTGGAGATGAATTGTAGAAAATCAAGTCTCCGTTTGGAATGTTTTCGATTGTTGAAGTTACATAACCAGAACGGTTCAAATCCTCCTAATGATCAAATGATAGCATCATTTAAGAAATTTCCATTGCACATACTCGAAATGCCAGTTTGGGTTGTAGGCAAAAGGAATTTTCTTCACAATTACTGCGATGTTCTTAATAAAGCAAAAAGGACTCTTAGTAATGTTTTTAAGGTTGGTAATAGCTCACCAACAACAAATCACCATCCTCGTCTTCTTTCAAAAGAAGCGAAAATGGTTGTTCAGCTTTGCTCTGAAATAATTTCGTCAGAGATTGGCACTCCGAGTGGTTATTGTAAAAGGGGTCCTATTTGCGTTTCAATGATTGATCGATTCCTTGAAGGGTATAATCTGGACTTTCTAAGTAATCAAAATGATGATGTTATAAGGGAAATCAGTGAAACCGAGAAGGGGATCATTGGTTTTGACTATGGACTTGATCCTTCAATCTGGAATTTTAATGATCAATTTGGGAGAACAATATCTCAGGTTATTTCTGATGCTATTTACACTCCACCGTCGCAAGATGTTCTACTTAATCAATCAAATGTCAAACCAAGATTGAGTACAAAGTTGACACGCGACACCCAAAAAATACTGCGGTCCAAGTTATTTCATTATCAAAAGAATAATAAAGAGAAGGATATCTTTTCATGGTTACTGTTTGTATCCGAAGTTATCATGATTCGAATCAATCAAAAACGACTAGATGACAGTGGAAGTGCTTTTGATGCAATAAATCATCAAGAATTTAGCTATTTCGCTTTGCATAACCAAAACGATTTTCAAGAAATGATGGATGGTCTCGCCGATATATTTTGGACATGTTACGAATGGGAATGGCAATCTGATATTTTACGTGGTGTGAAAGTAGAATGTGACTGGCCACGGACGAAGTCAAATGCTATGGAAATGAATCAGATTCTAAGCGACCTAAATTTATCTATCGTATTAGCACCAGCAAAAGCTAGGGGTAACAGAAAAGGCATGCGAATTAAATCTATAGGTGAGTGTACAATAGTACAGGGGTTCTGAATGTACAAACATTATTATTGTTATTGTATGAGTCATGATTACTAATGATACTGTTTAGATGACTTGGCACAGATAATTTTTCAAGATCATCATCGCACCATGGACCATAATACAAACTCAACTTCTAAACCGAAAAATTGGGAGTCTACAATTTATTTGAGTCTGTTTAAACATATATGCGATGAGTTATCAAAAGCAAAGATGAAATGTGAAACAAGTCTCGCTCGAGATGCTTACTTATTATCTCAAGATTTTTTTTTATCTCGAATGGCTTACCGTCTTGCTACGGCCGATTCTGGGCATAATTACGATCCAGTTATTCTATGGGCAACCACTAAGAGTAACAGACTAAAAAGTAGGGGCTCATATATTGAAGTGGACAGTATGTCTTTGGCTGCATCGGCAGAAGACAGAATTCAATTCCTCAAAGATAATTCAAGTACTTCGCTTCGTCTGGTTGAGGACCAGTTACCTCCATTTATCCGGAAATCGTTGCAAACGGCTTTAAGTAGGGCATGTTTAACGAAAATGTTAACGTCCTTTCCGTTCCCTTTGAACAGTACAAATCGCTCGCAAAGATTAGGTGGTAGTATAGGGTTTGGGAAAATACTCATGATTTCGATTGTTTCTCAAGTAGGGGAGGAGCTTTGGGGTCTTACTGAAATAGACATGGACAATTTAACATCCGTTGACCCAGAGAAGGTATGGAGTGTCATTTGTGGTGAATGTCTCATTTCTAAACAAAACGTATTGAATATCCAGAGAAGTCTGGTATACAAATTATGGAATACTTATAGTGTATTCCACGATCGCTGGAAAACGCTTCTGAATTCACTTAACAAGCAGGCGAATAAAGTCGTATGGAAAGAAATGAGACAAGCCGTGAAGCTCATTTCATTCTACGATTCTTCAGCAGGGACGAAACCCACGTGTTTGAAAACAGACGACGATCTTAGTGCACCTTATACTATTGATGTTCAGTTTATTGCGGATTTGAAAGAATTGTCAAGGATTTACGTAAAGTTCACCCAAAAGTATGACTTTCGTAAATATATTGCGCCACATTTAAAAAACACAGGAAAAACTGAAAGTTGGACATGTCAGAACGATTTTGTTCTTCATATCCTGAGAAGGTGTAGGACAAATGTATTAAAAAGGGATGTAGTTTTATGAAACAAATAACAATACAAAAAACAAAAATTATATTCTGCGTCCGAATTGTTTTCATTCAACGTACATGGATGCGTTGAAAGTCGTCCTATTGCGTAGCGTACGCGCAGTTGTTTCCATTTCTCAATAGATAAAAAGTACGGGATTGTCTTGGATGATACGTTCCTCTGTCATTATGCATGTGTGTAGGGTGTGTGTATGTGTGTATGTGCCGCTGGCGATGCTAGGTTAGCTAAATTAGCAAATTTCCGGATTCCACAATTTTGAAAATTTTCAAAATTGTGGAATCCGGAAATTTCTAATTTAGCTGATTGGGTGTCACACTGTTTGAGACGAGACAAGTCTATGTTTTGCTACCGGGTCAGGTCTAAACCAGAGATATCATTTGTACATAAGAGAAACAATTTAAAATAAGCACGCACTAAATAAGCACGCAATATACATGCTATAAAATGCTAAGTGCGGAACAAGCATATTATTTTTAATAGAAGGATGAGGTTCGTTTAATTTATAGACCTCTACTATTTCGCGGCTGGTATTTACTATGATGATCCCATTCTTGGGGATATCTTTCATGTCCATATTCGTGCCTATCATTAGTACGTTCATAATGACCGCGTCCACGACTACTATTTCGTGGCTGGTGTTTACTATCATGATCCCATTCTTGGGGATATCTTTCATGTCCATAATCGTGCCTATCATTAGTACGTTCATAATGACCGCGTCCACGACCGCGTCCACGACTACTATTTCGTGGCTGGTATTTACTATCATTATCCCTTTCTTGGGGATATCTTACCTTCTCTTTATAGCCTTTACTTGAATCAGTAAAGGGTTGAGAATTACTTCTTGCCTCTCTGTAGTCAGTTCTCATCTCCATATAGCCATCTCTTCTACTATGATAGGGTCTTCGTGACGTTTTGGCGACCGATCGAGATGAATTATCATTAACTTCTTTACTGTATTCTTCCATGGCCCTGATAAAACCTCTCTCCGACGTTTTCTCATATAATGCTTGATGATGGATTCCTTCCGCGTAAAAGTTGGTATAAACTTGTACAAGATAGTCACGCACAGCCTTATGTAATGTCGTTTTCTTATCGCGCAAGTGATCCATAAGTTCTTTGGGGGAGTATGATTTATTCGAACAATCATCAGCGTCCGTCCATTCAGAAATAGAATCTATCCCAAAATTGCTTTTCCATTTTTCCATTTTCTTGTTACAAGGACACAAACATACTTTCACGCCGTTCTTCAAGAAGAAGCCAACGTCAAAAAGAACATTGTATGGCAGCGCTTGTATAAATTTGACAAAGCCAGGGTCAAGTTGATTGGGATCTGAAGCTCCGATGGGCCGTGCACCATCAATAAACATTGAGCTCTCATCGGTGCTGTAGTCCTCTACCGCCTGTTTCCGCAAATCTTTGATGAGAATGTCTGCAGATATCCTTTTATGGTCAAACCATTCTGATGAAATAATTTTGTTATAGTATACCACATCACCCTGTGAGATCTTTTCCCAAATAGAGACATATTTTGAAAAATTGTCAGTGGGAAATTGGGAACGGAATTTTTCTTCATCAGTAAAAGAATCCCATGTGTTCATATTCACAATCACTGGTTTAGGGTTTTGGATCGTTGTCGTAGAGCATTCCGTAGAGTATTCACTTCCTTTTCCCGTCGACGTCGTAGCTAAGTTTTTGTCAGAGGAGCATTCACTTCCTTTTTCTGGTGGGTTCTTGTACGCTAGTGGAACATTTGTCGGTTTTATATTTTCTTCTGATGTGTCAGTTGTCGTCGTCGTAGCTAGGTTTTCGTCAGCGGCGCATACATTTGTCGGTGGTATATTTTCTTCTGATGTGATAGTTGTCGTCGTCGTAGCTAGGTTTTTGTCAGCGGCACATTCACTTCCTTTTTCTGGCGATTTCTTGTACAATACACTGAGCTTTGCCAGTAATTGCTTCATTTCGATTCGAAGTCTATCAATATCGCTTTGAAGGAACTTAAAAGCGTCATAACTTTCAATTTTTTTGTTAACGAGTTTTCCAATATTGCTTTCATCAATTTCAGATTCACTTTCGCTTAGGGTTAACCAGTCGCCAGACGCATATAAGCTATAGATAGCATATGCGTATCTACAAACATATAATCCACAATCATGATCGTTGGTTTGTATAGGAACTGTAGGAGCCAATAAGTAAATCTGGTTAGCGACTTCGTATTTTAATTATAGTAAAAGTTAAGTAAATACGATGCACGCACCTGATGGCTGAAACATGGGCATAGTTCTTTTATTCAAACGGTAGGCACTCTCATATTTTTCGTTATTAAGCCATTTGTACAAATATGATTGAATTTCATTTTTGTCGTGATAATGAGACAGTGGAAGTGAATCAAAAAATAGAAGAAATGGTATTTTACGAGGAAGTTCAGCTCGTAAATTGTAGGGCTTCACAATTACACATAAAGACCAATGGTTGTTGTCATTGATTGGAATTGCGATCATCTCTTTTTCCAATACGTTAACATTCCTTTTTTCCAACATTTTGACCACAGCGTGTACACCATCATTCTTGAGTTTGGAAAAAAAGTGAGTTGATAATGCTAGAAACTTGCAGGTGGATGAATCCATTTCCTTCATTGTAATCCTGAATATTATATTAGCGAGTGATATAGAATGAATATGAATAACCGAAAAAAAAATCTTGTACTTACCATCGCATCCAAAAATCAATCAAAGTATCATTAAGAAATGCCTTGCTTTCTAATCTTTTGTAATCACTGTCTCGTATTGTAAGTTTTCCGGGAAATTTATTTGACAATGAACCATGGAAATTCATCAGAGGACTAACCGCCTCGGTCAAACCTTCCGTTGTGTCTTTCAAGTCACTATGCGTCGCATTAAATGGGTAAATAAACATGAAATCCTCCTCCTCCACCACCAAATCCTCCTCGATCTTGATCATGATTGCCATGAATTCGGCATCCGTCAATTTTCTACAATCAGCCTTTTCACGGCTCTCGTACATATCACGCCATTTCTTCGGCAACGAAACAAAGATGGACAATCTGATTACGTTTCGCGTAACACCCTCCCGGGTGTTACTCATGTCCTTCCACAAAGGCGGCATACCACGAAAACAAGGCGCTGGGAATAACTTCAGGAATTTAAACACCAGTTCCACTCTAGCTTTGTAACTAGTGAAGTCTTCCTCATCTGGTTTCTGGATATCTGTAGTTAAGTACTCCAATTGAGTCCTGTATGCAGTGTGTGGTTCACGGAAGACGGTTCTTGCCATACCTTCCAAGAACTCATACTTCAACCAAACCATGAATAGTTTATTATATCTACTTTTCAATCTCTTTTCTTCTTCTTTTTTTTCGTCATATTCGTCTGTGTTTTCATCTTCGTCTTCGTCGTCTTCGTCGTCTTCATCTTCTTCTTTGTCTTCATCTTCTTTTTTGTCGTCTTCATCTTCTTTTTTTTTGTCGTCTTCATCTTCTTCTTCGTATTCATCTTCTTCTTCGTATTCAAATTCTTTCATGATCAATTCCACGATAAAATTATCCCATTCCAACCAATCCTTTAAAAATCTCTTCGTAGTATCTACATTGTCTTTAAAGTCTCTAAAGTTGTCTTCCTTGGCTCTAAAGTGGTATATATCTTCCATCTCCCAAAAAGTCATCATCTTTTTTAGCTTTGATGTGGTTATTTCACTTGCCATGGTGGTTTTCTTCTTGCTTTGATATGCTGCCCATTTATCGGCAAGTTTTCTCATGATATTTTCTAATACCGCATCAAATACGGGTTTCGATTTCTCGGTAATACATAAACTGACGTCTACGGCTATTTCCATAACGGATGTCCGGCTCAGATTTACCCACCATTCATCACACAACCTTTGAATGAGGTGGCAGTATGCTACCTCATTTCCAGCCACGAGATCGATCTTCGTGAATTTTAGCTTAATTCCTTTTCCATTATCAAAAATTGCTTCTTCTCCTGTCGTGCTGGTTGTTTCCTCTTCAGGTGGGTAGAGACGAATGGGGACATGCCTATCCAGGACCCTTCGTTCTCCTTTGACTTTCTTGTCTAGGGTATCATTGCTAGCCGCCTCTGTCGACCTCTTTGCATCTTTCAACTCAATATGGGCCGGCAAACCTTGCTCCGGACGATTCTTCAGCTTTCTTGGAATTCTGAATGGTTTGAAAAAATCTTCCCCGCACAGAAGATTCGAAATTTTCCCTCGATCTTCCTCTCGTACGATGCCAAGAATACCAGTAATGTATTCTTGTAGTCGCAATTCATCCAATTTCTCATACCCTAACAATTTACATGTCTGACCCGATTGGTCATTTCTCAATAGGACCATTTTCGATCCAAACTTGACAATATCAGTATCCACTGTGTTCATACGTTGATCCGCTTTACCAAAGGTTGTGATCAAAATATTGTTCTTGGAGATCACTGCCTTTGTTTCTATTTCTTTCGGCGCATCCTCTTCTTTAACTCCTTCATTCTTCTTGACTCTAATATCATCGGCTGATATTTTGTCCGATCTTGAACGCTTCTGGATTTGGTTTTCATTCTCGGTAGAATTTCTTTTACGTGGAATTTCTTTCTCAGGGATCACTGCCTTTGTTTCTATTTCTTTCGGCGCATCCTCTTCTTTAACTCCTTCATTCTTCTTGGCTCCAATATCATCGGCTGATATTTTGTCCGATCTTGAACGCTTCTGGATTTGGTTTTCATTCTCGGTAGAATTTCTTTTACGTGGAATTTCTTTCTCAGGGATCACTGCCTTTGTTTCTATTTCTTTCGGC